>Ga0207891_1000020_pt1 | contig 297523 bp, 281 predicted proteins | sample LinPmetageLP50_FD_184061 | JGI IMG/M metagenome (GOLD analysis project Ga0207891, IMG submission 184061) | Marine viral communities from the Pacific Ocean - LP-50 (SPAdes) | ecosystem: Environmental > Aquatic > Marine > Oceanic | place: Pacific Ocean | collected 2011-08-27
TTTAAAGACGCAGTCAGTTTTTACATGTTGTGACAGTTTATGTCTGGCGGCCATAGCGGTGTGGCACCACCTGAATCCTTTCCGAACTCAGAAGTGAAACACACCAGCGCCGATGGTAGTGTGGGGTTTCCCCATGCGAGAGTAGGTCACCGCCAGACTATTAATAAAACAGCCCTCAGCTTACGCTGGGGGCTTTTTTATGTCCGAAACAAAATTCAGTAGCCTGACGTTCACGTCAGGTGAGTCGATTCCCCCCCCCCGACCAGCTTGAAGCCTAAATCATACCAACCTACCATTTATTCATCCCTTCCTGATTAATAAACTAACCTTTGTTTCTATTTTTTAGAAAATAAACGGCGATATTTACTGATATTCATTTCATATAATTGGACTAAGATACTATTTGTACGAACGAAAGAGACGAAAGTAATGCTTAAAAATACACAGACAGGCTACGGTGTCATTACCATTGCCATTCATTGGCTAACGGCTTTGATTGTCATAGGGCTTTTCGCCCTTGGCTGGTGGATGCTCACTCTAACCTATTATGACGAGTGGTATCGATTGGGGCCTTGGTGGCATAAGTCCTTCGGCATCGTATTACTTGCTTTAACTGTGCTGCGAGTCATCTGGACTTTATTGAATACTAAGCCTAAACCTTTAGGCAGCAGGTTGGAACGTGTTGGTGCTAAGGCAGGCCATTTGTTGCTTTATGTACTGTTATTTACGGTCATGAGCAGCGGTTTTTTAATATCCACCGCAGACGGCAGTTCTATCAGCGTTTTTGATTGGTTTTCGGTGCCTGCGGTGATTACCGATTTACCAAAACAAGAAGACATTGCCGGTGAGGTGCATTGGTATTCCGCGTTGGCGTTAGTGATTTTAGCCGGCGGTCATGGTTTAGCGGCAATGAAACATCACTTTATTAATAAAGACAGCATACTAATTCGAATGTTTGGAAAAACTAAGAGGAAATAATTATGAAAAAGACATTAATTGCAGCCGCTGTGGCGGGTAGTGCATTATTTACTTCGGCAGCTATGGCAGAAGATTATAAAATTGATATTGAGGGTCAACACGCCTTTATTCAATTTAAAATCAGTCACTTAGGTTATAGTTGGTTATATGGTCGTTTTAATGATTTTGAAGGGTCTTTTAGTTACGACGAAGATGCCCCTGAAAATGCGTCAGTGAACGTAACCATCGATACTTCCAGCGTTGATACAAACCATGCTGAGCGTGACAAGCATTTACGTGGAGACGACTTCTTAAGCGTATCTGATCATCCGACGGCGACATTTAAAAGCACCAAATACGTACCGGATGAAGACGATAAAGAGGAAGGTACTCTGCATGGCGAATTCACGCTTAACGGTGTTACCAAAGAAATCGCTATCGATGTTGAGCATATCGGCGCAGGCGAAGATCCATGGGGCGGATTCCGCCGCGGTTTTGCGGGCGAAGTTGATTTAACCCTGGCGGACTATGGAATTGACTACAACTTAGGCCCTGACGCCAAAGAAGTACAGTTGATGCTGTCTATTGAAGGTGTACGTCAATAATCACAGCACCAACCTTAGTTAATGAGCTAACGCCTCTTTGTAGGCGTTAGCTGCTAATTGGCTATCGCCCAGCGCATGGTAAGCATCGCCTAAAAGACGATAAACATGACTGCTAGGCTCAATCTCCGCTAGTTTCTTCAACGCTCGCTGCGCTAACGAGAAGTCCTGATTGTCCATCGCAATTTGCGCCAGAGCATACAAATAGTCTCTGCTCTCAGGGTTTTGCTTTAACTGAGCCTGTACAAATTCCAGCAGTTTTTCCGATTTCGCATTAAATAGATGCAGAGAGTTTACCGCAGCCGGCTCTAATTCACCTCGTTTAAGCCCTTTTAGAATCACTCTTGCGGATATTTCGTGATCGCCCAAATGCTTCAACGCGGCGGCATAACTTAAACGAACGGTTGCATCAGCACGTTGCTTACTTGGTAAGCTGCGCCACTCGTTGTAGAGCATTTCGTTACTTTTACGCCCTTCAGCAACAAAGCGTTCGAAATACACCTGATACTCAAGGCGTTCGAACTCAGCTGGAGCAAGGTCAGTTACCTGGCGAAGCTCCGGCAAAAGATCCTTCAGTTGCTGCCAGTTTCCCGATGCGCTAAATACGCGGTAAGCCAATTTCAATACGTTAGCCGTATGAGGTTTTGTTTTTAACAGGCTTTGGATTTTGCGGTCAGCTTCTGCCGGGTTAACTTTAACCTGTTGCTCAATAACGACCAATTGTAAGAGTGTGTCGGAGTTTTCATAAAAACTGCCGGCTTCTTCCTGCCAGTAGGTTGCTTTACCAGCGTCTTTATCAAGACAGGCGGCAGCGGCAGTTAATGCCGCAAGGTTATTATCAGGCGCCTTTTTATAGGCTTTGGCAAAGCTCTCGGCGGCTTTATTGGGTTCATCATTGAGTAACTCACGAATACCCTGCTGATACATTGTCTGGGCTTTGCGCTCGCTGCGATTGGCCAGCCATTTTCGACCCTGGCGAGTTTTACTCAGCAGCCGACGCAGTAACGACCAAACAACGGCCAACACAGCAACAGCCACAACAGTTACCACAAATAGACCGACAACGGTTGTCTCAATGGCAACGCCAGCAAACTGAACCAGAACGTAACCCGCGTTACCAGAGGCCATGGGGCCAATAATGGCACCTAATATAATGATAACAACCAGCGCAATGATCCACTTCATGACGCGTCTCCCTGCTCAATTGCCTGAGCAATGAAGTCCAGTGACTCAAGCTGATCGAGGCTTTGCTCTTCAAAGTCCTCGCGGCTTAGCGCCTGAATGCGGGATACGACATCTTGCGTGGCCGCTTTATCGCCTTTTACTTCTAAAATCAGTTCTGATAACTGCTCTAGATAACGCTGCCATAATTGTTCGTTGTTCTTAACTGCGGCTTGCTGAGCCAGAGTAAAGGTTAACTGAATTCGCTCGTTAATAGCCGTACGTTGAGTGACATTTAATAAAGGTTCCGGGTCACTTTCTACCGGCTGAATGCGGATAAAGTTATCAAGGAACGACTGCCAGTTAGCACTCAGGTTAGTTTGCCAGTCGTTAACGTCGTCGCTGACGGCCTGAGTGTCAGAGCTGAGACGCTGCTGATTGTTATTTACTTTATCCGGTAAGTCAGCCACCCGTTGCTGAAGCCCCACTAGCTGTAAAGCCAGATCAGTGTTGTCGGCTTCTACTATGGCATTAACCCGCTCAATATCTCCTGCTAATTTTTCGCGGGTACGAATGGCGTCCCGGTTGTCGATACCCACTAACTGCTGGTCCGCAAGCTTTAAAAGTCTAAGCGCCGCTTTGTAGTCTTCCTGGCTCCACATCATTCGTGCTGCGGCTGATAGCGTTTGTTTAATTTCCACTAAGCGCCAGTAAGCTGCTTTTTCTGCCGGCGTTTTACGGACATCATCGCGTAAATCTTCCAGGCTTTGGCGTAGATTGGTGAATTCGCGTTGTAACTGCTGATCGGTATTACTGAATTTATCGAGTTCCCGTGCCTGAACGGTGCTTTGCAGTTGTTGCTCTAAATTGGCGACTGAGCGTTCCAATTGATTAAAACGAGCGTCAATCGGGTCCTGTCTTGGTTGCTCTACAACCTGCTCAGCGTCCGCATTAAATAATGCGGGAAAGCGGGTGTAACCCCAGTAGGCTGCAGCCGCTATAGCCACTAAAATAACGAGCCACATTAATCGCTTAAAGAAGCGCCCACTACTTTTCTCTGCCGTCAGCGTCTCTTCTTCGGGTTGATCGTTGTTCTGGTCATTATTCTGTAACTCGTCGTTCTCTACTCTATTCTCTTCAGTCATGAGTTTTTCCATCCGCTATTAGCGCATTCATTAATATGGCGTCCGCTGCACTGCCTGTTACTTTGATACTGTCTGATTGTCCAAAAGGAATCAAACCTTTCAAGCGGTGACTTGGCACTATCCACTGACAATTATCCAGCCATGTCTTTGCCGAGCTTGGCATTGATGACAGAAAGTATCCCAGTTGCTCAGCACTTGTAACTACTATAGTACCTACTGATTTTATCCACTGTTCAATAAGTTCGGGATCATTCAATGTGAGTTGTTTCCTGCGGTAAACTTCCCAGTAGTCAACGGATGCGCCTCGTGCCCGTAGCGCATCGGCCAGTAACTCACGTCCGCCCTCACCCCGAATAATTAACCAGCTTTGCTGTTCCAGCTTTTGCAGCTCAGCCAAGTCCAGCAACCCCTCGGACTGATGTATAAAAGTAGGGCAACTTACCGGCGTGTTTAAGTGCTTTGCAGCAAACGAAGCCGTACCGGGGCCAACGGCATAATATTTAGAGGGAACATCGGTAAAGCCAGCTTTTGCAGCGTAATGTGCCGCGTTTTTGCTGACAACAAAAATACCATCCCAATGCCGTTGCTTAAGATCGGTTAACTGCTTTTTATCCACAGCCAGGGGCTCTATTTCAATAAAACTGTGAACAAAGCACTCTCGGCCGGTCTCGCGCAACTGGCGAGTGAAGGCGTCCGGCATATTACCCGGACGCAGCAGTAAAACCGCTTTATGACTGACTGGATTCACTGTCATAGACTGCACTTAAAATTTCGGCTGCACCTTGTTTAAGTAACCGTTCAGCAAGCTCTGAACCTAATTCTTCCGCCTTAGACGCCGGGCCGCGCACTTCATCTCGAAGTACTTTACCACCGTCAGGCTCGCCAACCAGGCCGCGTAAGTAGACGTTGTCGCCTTCCAGTTCAGCATAAGCACCAATAGGCACCTGACAACCACCATCCAGACCGCGGTTCATTGCACGTTCTGCTAATACTCGTGTACGGGTTTCCTGACATTGCAGTGGCGCCAGTAAGGCCTTCATTTCGTCGTCATCGCTGCGGCACTCAATGCCCAGTGCACCTTGTCCGTTAGCCGGTAATGACTGCTCCACCGGAATAAAGGAGGTAATACGGTCGCCAAGCTCTAATCGAATTAAGCCTGAAGCGGCCAGGATAATGGCATCAAATTCACCGTCATCCAGTTTGCGTAAACGGGTCTGAACATTGCCGCGTAAATCTTTTATGACTAAATGCGGAAACTGCTCTTTAACCTGGCAACGACGACGCAAACTACAGGTTCCGACCACGGCGCCTTCCGGCAGTTCATTAAGGTTTTTGTAGTTGTTGGATACAAAAGCATCACGCGGATCTTCGCGTTCACAAATGGTGTGAAGCTCCAGCCCCGGCGGGAACTCAACCGGTAAGTCTTTCATGCTGTGTACGGCAATATCCGCACGCCCTTCCAGCATGGCTACTTCCAGTTCCTTTACGAATAAACCTTTGCCGCCAATCTTTGCCAGCGGGGTATCCAGAATGACATCGCCTTTGGTAGACATAGGAACCAGCTCTACCGACAGGCCCGGGTGCAGCTCTTCAAGGCGCTGTTGAATGTGTTCAGCCTGCCATAAAGCCAGCTTGCTTTTGCGTGTTGCAATTCTAACGCGTTGGGTCATTCGTTTTCCTTTACGACGATTAATGACTTTTTGGGTATCTGGTGCGATGATAGGCACCAGAGAAACCCAAACGGAATACCTATAGTTTAGCGATGTTTAGTCGAATTGTAATCAAGACGCTGGTGCTATCAGCCATTTTAATGACTTTAGTTGGTTGTGGTCAGAAAGGACCATTAACGCCTGAGCCTATGCCTGAGCAAAATACACCTGCAGAGCCGCCGGCGGAAGATAAAGAATGAGCGAATTAATTGACTATAAAAATGGCCAGTTTCACATCGAAGGCTGCGATGTTGAGAGCCTGATTGAGCGTTTTAGCTCGCCTTTGTATGTTTACTCTAAAGGTCAGATTTTAAAAAACTGGCGCGAGTTTCAACAGTACTGGCCAACCCCTCACAAACTTTGCTACGCGGTCAAAGCGAACAGCAACTTAGCTATTTTGCAGCTACTGGCTGAGCACGGTGCCGGGTTCGATATTGTGTCCGGTGGCGAGCTTCAACGCGTACTCATGGCTGGTGGCAAAGCGGAAGATATTGTCTTTTCCGGTGTGGCTAAGTCAAAAGATGAAATCATTATGGCGCTGGAAGCGGGCATTGGCTGCTTTAATGTTGAATCCGAGGCAGAGCTTGAGCGCATTCAGGACATTGCTGCTGCCATGGATAAACAGGCATCAGTATCGTTAAGAGTGAACCCCGACGTTGATGCCAAAACGCATCCGTACATTGCCACAGGCATGAAAGCCAATAAGTTTGGTATCAGCATGTCACTGGCCAAGCCGGTTTTTCTGAAAGCGCATAGCTTACCCAATATTAATTTGATTGGTGCGGACTGCCATATTGGCTCGCAGATAATGACAGCCGAGCCTTTCCTCGATGCCGCTCAGCGTATGTTTAATCTGGTGGCAGAGTTGGAAAAGGACGGTATCAACTTAACCCACCTGGATTTAGGCGGCGGTTTTGGTGTGGCGTATCAGCCGGAAGAGCCTTTGGATAAAGCCTTTTATTTAAAGGAACTGGTTAAGTTAGCCGAGAATTACCCGCAAATTACAATGGTACTGGAACCCGGTCGCGCGATTACCGCAGACGCTGGTGTTTTGCTAACTACAGTGGAATACATTAAACCCTCAGACGATAAGAACTTTGTGCTGGTAGATGCCGGCATGAATGACTTATTACGTCCGTCTTTGTATCAGGCCTGGCACGACATTCTGCCGGCACACGAGAACAAACGCGGCGGCGACCAACTAAACGATGTGGTGGGACCGGTGTGTGAAACCGGAGACTTTTTCGGACACGCGCGGCATTTGCATGTGCAGCAGGGCGATGTACTTATCGTCAAGCATGCTGGTGCTTATGGCTTCACCATGGCATCAAATTATAACAGCCGAGGCCGTCCGCCCGAGGTTTTGGTCTCTGGTGAAAATGCTACACTTATCCGCGAGCGAGAGAGCTTTAACGACCTCGTCCGGGGCGAGCACTTGTTACACCAGGAAGGCCAATAAAATGTTATTACATTTTTCAAAAATGCACGGGCTCGGCAACGACTTTATGGTGGTGGATAATGTCACCCAGAATTTATATGTGAATCCGGACCAAATTCGTCGTTGGGCGGACCGGCACACAGGCATTGGCTTTGACCAAATGCTGCTGGTTGAGCCACCCTATGACCCCGACCTGGATTTCCATTACCGCATTTTTAACGCAGACGGCAGCGAGGTCGCGCAATGTGGTAACGGTGCCCGTTGTTTCGCAAAGTTTGTCAAAGCCAAAGGCTTAAGCAATAAAAACCATCTTAAGGTCAGCACCAAAGCGGGCAAAATGGTTTTGCATTTAGAAAAGGACGGACAAGTAACGGTGGATATGGGCGAACCCTTATTCGAACCGGCGGCGGTGCCTTTTAAAGCGCAAAAGGCGGAACAGACTTACGTTTTACGAGTAAAGGATGAAACCGTTTTGTGCGGCGTTCTGGGGTTAGGCAATCCGCATTGTGTTATCGCTGTGGACAACGTCGACACTGCGCCAGTGGAAACTCTGGGAGCTGATTTAGCTGCACACGAGCGCTTTCCGGAAAGTGTGAATGTAGGTTTCATGCAGAAAATATCCGCGGATGAAATAAAACTGCGCGTATTTGAGCGTGGGGTCGGTGAAACCATGGCTTGCGGAAGTGGCGCCTGCGCTGCAGCTGTCGCGGGCATTCAACAAGGTTTACTGAACGAACGAGTAAAAGTCAGCTTGCCGGGTGGAGATTTGCTTATTCGCTGGCAACAAGGGCATCCGGTTAAAATGACCGGCCCCGCAGAATTGATTTACGATGGACAAATGGTGTTATGAGTAGCGAATCGAACATAATGGCAAATGAACGGCTGGACGACAGCCTTATCAGAGAATACTTACAAGAGAACCCTGACTTTTTCACGCGAAACGATGATCTGCTGACTCAACTGCAGTTTCAGCACAGTGAAAAAGGAGCGGTGTCGTTAATAGAGCGTCAGCAACAGAAGCTGCGTTTGCGCGTGAATCAACTGGAAGAAGAAATTACCGAGTTGATGATTAACGCACGTCGTAACGAGGCTATTTTTTCTGCTTACAGTAACTTGTATGTTCGCCTTCTGCGTTGCCAAAGTCTGACTCAGGTACTGGAAGAGTTAGAAAACACCTTTGAAAATGAACTGGAAATGCCGGCTTTGTCACTCAAGTTCTTTGACAGCCCGGTGGAGCTGGATGAGCAATACAGCTTTGCTTCCGACACTCACAAAAAGCTGTTGAGCAAGCGCTTTAATGACAGCTCTATTTATCTTGGACGTTTAACCGAGCAGGAGCATAAGCTTTTGTTCCAGGACGAAGACATAGCCTCAGTTGCTTTACTGCTGCTGGGCGACAACGGTGAGTTGGGTATGCTTGCGGTTGGCAATACCAATGCCAGCCACTTTGAGCCGGCAATGGACAAATTATTGATCAATCAGCTACAGGCTCTGCTAAGTGCATTGTTACCGGGGCTACTGAAAAACCATGAAGCTGCATGACTGGCAGCAAAAATGGATGCAACAACTGCAGGGAGAGCGAGGGTTAGCAGAGCTGACGCTGAAGAACTATCAGCGTCTTATTGCCGCTGACCTGGCTGCTCTTGAACTGCAAAAAATAACTGAACCTAAAGCACTGCGTGTGCCTGTTATTGAACGGCTTTTAGTTGGCTGGCGCCGCAATGGCCTGGGTGAGCGTAGTATTGCTTTAAAACTATCGGCGTGGCGGACATTTTGCCAGTTCATGGTGGAATCTAACGCTATGGATGATAACCCCGCCATGTCGGTATCAGCTCCGAAGATCCCCAAACGCTTACCCAAAAACCTCGATGTGGACAGTATTTCCCATTTACTGGATTTACCCACAGATGATGACCTGGCGATTCGCGATGCCGCCATGATGGAGCTGCTGTATGCCAGTGGTATTCGTCTGGCTGAGCTGGTCAGCCTTGATCGAGATGACATTGATCACCGTATGATGCAATTAAGGGTAACGGGTAAAGGCAGCAAAACGCGCATTGTGCCCTTTGGCCGCTGCGCAGAAAAAGCCTTAAAGAAATGGTTGTCAGTCCGTCAATCCTGGCTTAACGAAAAGCCCGAGCTGGCGCTATTTGTCAGTAAAAGGCTGCAGCGTATTAGTCCGCGTACTGTGCAGCAGCGGCTGAATTACTGGGGTAAGCAGCAAGGTGTAGTGGGTGACTTGCATCCGCATAAACTGCGGCATTCATTTGCTTCTCACATGCTGGAATCCAGTGGTGACCTGCGTGCTGTGCAGGAAATGCTAGGGCACGCTAACTTATCCACAACTCAGGTGTATACACATTTAGATTTTAAGCGTTTAGCCAGTGTTTATGACAGCGCTCACCCGCGTGCCCGAAAAAAATCGACCTAAATTCAACTCAATGAGAGTAATGCGTTATGCAGTTTCATCGCCGTTGGTATTTGCCCAAAGTCATTAGTTTTGATTTAGACGACACACTGTACGACAACGTGCCGGTTATGCAGCGCGCAGAGAAAGCGGTGCATAACTACATTACAGAACAATTTCCGCAAACCGCTGAGTGGGATATGCACCACTGGCGTCGTTTTCGTGACGAAGTCAGCCGAACCGATCAAGCTCTGGCCAGCGATATGACCAAGCTTCGATTGAAAACACTGGAGTTAGGGTTAAAAAAGTTCGGTATTGGTGACGTATCAAAGGCCGCAAACACCATAATGGATGTGTTTTTGTCTGAGCGTAGTAATTTTCAGGTGCCATACAACAGTTTTGAGTTACTTGAAGCATTATCGCAGCATTACAAACTGATAGCGCTTAGCAATGGTAATGTCGATGCCGGAAAAATAGGCTTGGCGAAATACTTTGATCAGGTGATTCAGCCAGGAGATGGTATTCGGGGTAAACCTTTGCCCGATATGTTTGCGGCTGCGCAACGTGAATTGCCTAATTTGCAGCCGCATGAGTTTTTACACGTGGGTGATCATCCTTATTCCGATGTTCTTGGTGCGCAGCGTCATGGCTGGCAGTCTGCCTGGCTAACCTCCGGCCTGGGAACCTCAGAACACTTGTCGGTATTACCAACGGTTACTTTGCATAATCTGAGTCAGCTTCAGCAACTTCTGCTGGACTAAAGCGTCTGATTAACTACTGGTTGCTTATACAGTGATGCGCTATTACACTGGCGCATTAACGCAACACAGTTCCCAATAATGACTTAGGTGACCGCAGATGAGTACACACCCGCTTCTGGCAGATTTAAATGAACGACAGCAGCAAGCCGTGTCTGCAACAGACGGGCATATGCTGGTTCTGGCGGGAGCCGGTAGTGGCAAAACCCGTGTGTTAGTGCACCGCATCGCCTGGCTTATTCAGGAGCGGCAATATTCGCCTTTTAGTGTGCTGGCGGTTACCTTTACCAATAAAGCAGCGGCGGAAATGCGTGGCCGTGTTGAGCAACTGGTTGGCAGCTCAGTGCGCGGTATGTGGATTGGTACCTTCCATGGTCTGGCGCACCGCCTGTTGCGCGCGCACTACATGGATGTCGGGTTGCCCCAGAACTTTCAGATCCTCGACAGCGATGACCAACAGCGGCTGATTAAACGCTTAATTAAAAGTTTAAACCTGGACGACAAACGTTGGCCGGCAAAGCAGGCGCAGTGGTACATCAACGGTAAAAAAGACGAAGGCTTGCGCCCGCAGCACATTGAAACTTACGACTCGACAGAGCAAACCCTAAAAGAAATCTATACTTTGTATCAGGAAAGCTGTGATCGGGCTGGTCTGGTCGACTTTGCGGAGTTGTTATTACGGGCACACGAATTACTGCGCAATAACCGGATTGTCCGCGAGCATTACCAAAACCGTTTCCGGCATATTCTGGTGGACGAGTTCCAGGATACCAACTCCATACAATATGCCTGGGTGCGTTTACTGGCTGGCGAACAAAACAGCGTGACTATTGTGGGTGACGATGATCAGTCCATCTACGGTTGGCGTGGTGCAAAAGTCGAAAACATTCATCAGTTTTTATCCGACTTTGAAGGCGCAGAAACCATTCGTCTGGAGCAAAACTATCGTTCAACCAGCACCATATTGCGCGCAGCAAACTCGGTTATTTCCAATAACTCTGGGCGGCTGGGTAAGGACTTATGGACTGACGGTAACGATGGCGAGCCCATTAGCCTTTATGCCGGTTTCAATGAAATGGATGAAGCCCGGTACATTGTTGCCCGAATTGAGGAATGGAGAGATCAGGGCGGTTCGCTGCAGGATGCGGCTCTTTTGTACCGAAGTAACGCACAATCGCGTATTTTAGAGGAAGCTTTGCTGCACGCACGTATTCCCTATCGTATTTATGGCGGTTTACGTTTCTTCGACCGTCAGGAAATTAAAGATGCACTCGCCTATTTGCGAATTCTGGGTAATCGCGACGATGACGCCGCCATTGAACGAGTGATCAACACACCAACCCGGGGTATTGGAAACCGAACTCTGGAGATGATCCGTCAGGCCGCCCGCGAACGTGGCGAGTCTTTATGGCAGGCTTCAAAGTACATGGTGAATGAAAAGCAGCTTGCCGGTCGTGCGCGCAATGCGGTTGGCTCTTTTCTCGATTTTATGGAAGCTCTGGACGACGAAACCGAAGAGTTTTCTTTAGGCCGCCTGAGCGACGAAGTCATTAAGAAGAGCGGCCTTATGGCCATGTACGAAGCCGAAAAAGGCGAAAAAGCGGAAACCCGGGTAGAAAACTTAAAAGAGCTGGTTACGGCTTGCGAAAACTTTACCCTGGATGACGCCGAAGAGGACATGACCCCTTTGAATGCTTTTCTGGCGCACGCTGCTCTTGAGGCTGGTGAAGAGCAGGCCGATGAATATCAGGACGCGGTGCAGCTAATGACGTTACACAGTGCCAAGGGTCTGGAATTTCCGTTGGTGTTTATGACCGGCGTGGAGGAAGGCTTGTTTCCTTCTCAGCAGTCGATGGATGAACCGGGGCGGCTGGAGGAAGAACGTAGGCTTTGTTATGTGGGCATGACCCGCGCCATGCAAAAGTTGGTGCTTACTTACGCTGAGCAGCGACGTATTTATGGTCAGGAACTGTTTCACAAAGTCAGTCGATTTATTAGCGAAATTCCGCCGGACACGCTGCACGAAGTGCGCATACAAACCAAGGTTGAAAAGCCCAGTAGTTATAGCCGATTTAATAACGCAGCCAGCCATGAGGCCTTTGAGCAGACCGGGTACTCACTTGGGCAACGTGTACGCCACCCGAAATTTGGCGAGGGTACGGTATTGAACTACGAAGGCACCGGGCCGCAATCCAGAGTCCAGATCAATTTCGATAACGTTGGCAGTAAGTGGCTGGTTGTTTCGTATGCGCGCCTGGATCCCGTCTTCTGAAGTGTAAAGTAGTGATCAAAAAATGCGTTCTTCGACTATGTTTAAAGTACATACATACTATGTCGGAGGCATTTTATGAAACGCTCTGCAAATGCACAGTGGAAAGGCAGTATTAAAGAAGGTTCAGGTGTTGTTTCAACGCCAAGTGGTGTTTTAGACAGTACCCAATACTCATTTAAGAGCCGGTTTGAAGACGGTAAGGGCACTAACCCTGAAGAGCTTCTTGGTGCTGCGCACGCAGGCTGCTACGCCATGGCGTTTTCGTTAATGCTGGGAGAATCTGGCTATGAGCCGGACAGTATTGACGCCAAAGCCGAAGTCTCCTTAGAGGAAGACGGTGATGGCTTCAGCATTGCGAAAATTCACTTAACCGTTAAAGCCAGCATTCCGGATATTGACGAAAGCAAATTCCAGAAACTGGCAGAAAAAGCGAAAGACGGCTGTCCGGTCAGTAAGGTGTTGAACGCTGACATCTCAATGGATGCCAGCCTCAGCTGAAGCTAATCGCTTCTTCGCTTTACGATCCCGCTGGCGCTGTATTATTGAATCGAAACTGTACAGTGCCAGCGCACTCCAGATAATAATGAAGGTAACCAGCTTACTTTCTTCTAAAGGCTCACCGTAAACCACCACCGCTAATATGAACATTAATGTTGGCGCAATATACTGAAAGAAGCCCAGTGTCGCATAACGTAAGCGTTGTGCTGCAGCCGTAAAACACAGCAGTGGAATGGTTGTTACCAGCCCCGCAGCAACCAAAAGCAGGTTTAAGGTCCACGGGTTAGCGGTTAAATCACTGCTGGCCGACTGTGCGAAGCCAAATAGGTAAATCAGCATAACCGGCAGCAAAATAGCCGTTTCGAGCCACAGCCCGCTAATGGAATCGACCGGCAGACGTTTGCGAATGGCACCATAAATGGCAAAGCTGGAGGCTAAAGCCAGAGCAACCCAGGGCACAGAGCCAAAGGTAATAACCTGAATAGAAACCCCTACCACCGCCATGCCAATGGCAATTAACTGTAACCGACGCATACGCTCGGCGAAAAAGGCCATACCAATAGCTACGTTCAGTAGTGGGTTAATGTAGTAGCCCAGGCTGGCGTCCAGCATGTGGTCGGTGTTTACCGCCCAAATAAACAAAAACCAGTTGCCGCCCAGTAAGCAAGTGGCAAGAGTCAGACGCAGTACCAGTTTGCGGCTTTTCAGAATAGGACGAATGCGATCCAGCCGCTTCATGGCAACGATCAGCACAAACACCATTAAAAACGCCCAAATAATACGGTGGGAGAGTATCTCGAACGCAGGCACCTGCTTTACCAGTTTGAAATAAACCGGTGCAATGCCCCAAAAGGTGTAGGCAGCAAGTGCGAAAAAAACGCCATGCCGCGCCCGAACTGCGTCATCGGACATAGTGGGAATCCTTATTTAATCTGCGTTAGCCGACCAGGTAAGTACCGGTTCCAAACGCTATGTGCGTGCCTTCTTCGTTGTGCAATTCCATCCGCGCTACCGCCACTTTGTTGCCTGAGCGGATAATGGTTGCGCTGGCAATAAACTCAGTGCCACGGCCCGGACGGAGGTAATCAACCCGAAGGTCAATAGTACCACAACGGCTCAGCCGCTCCATTAAATAAGCTTCAGAAGGTGACTCCAGTCTGTCGACCATGCCGGCAATAGCGACCAGTCCTCCGGCGGTATCCAGCGCCGTAGCCGTAACCCCGCCGTGCAACATACGCTGTGGTACATTGCCCATAAGCTGGTCTTGCCATTTAAATCGAATTTCACCACGGGCAGGGTTAAATTCCGTAATTTCCAGGCCAAGCAGTGCCTGGAACGGAACCTGAGTGTTCATAAACTCGGAAACTTTTGTCAGTATTGTTTGTGTATTCATTTTCGGCATGGTGATTAACGAACAGGACGCTTACAATAAGAGCATGTTACTCGGGAAGTCAATATAACCATGCACAGCAGTACCGCCGAAAAAACACAATTTGATCCGCTTCAGCAGCAGCTTGAGTCTACCTTTGGCTACCATCAGTTTCGCGATGGTCAGCAGGATATTATGCAGGCCGCTATGCAAGGGCGTGACTCTCTGGTATTGATGCCAACCGGTGGCGGCAAGTCGCTTTGTTACCAGTTGCCGGCCATTTGTGGTGACGGCCTTACTCTGGTTATTTCGCCATTGCTGTCATTAATGCAAGACCAGGTAGAGGCGCTTAAGGCATTAGATATTTCAGCGGCAACGCTGCATTCGGGGGTAACATCACAAGAATCCATGGCAACAATGCAAGGGCTACAGAGCGGCGACATTAAGCTGTTGTACGTGAGCCCTGAGCGAGTTTTGCAGCCCTCCTTTATTGAGCGGTTGCAGTCATTAAAGCTCAATTTTATTGCGGTGGACGAAGCGCACTGTATCAGCCAGTGGGGGCACGACTTCCGGCCTGAATACGGCAAACTCGGGGTGCTGCGTAATTATTTACCCAATGTGCCTTTTATGGCATTAACGGCAACTGCCGACTCTGCAACCCAGCACGACATTATTGAACGACTGTGTTTGCGCGAACCTTTGGTGCACCGCAGTTCATTTGACCGCCCCAATATTCGTTACGTGGTACAGGAAAAGTACAAGCCGCTGAAGCAGGTTCGTGACTACGTTAAAAAGCAAAAAGGCGCCGCCGGTATTATTTATTGCGGCAGCCGCAAGAAAACTGAAGAGCTGTCTGAAAGTCTTCAACAAGCTGGTGTGCGCGCTGCGCCCTACCATGCCGGTATTGAGCATCAAATAAAGGAAAGTACCCTGCGGCAGTTTCTGCGTGACGACATAGACGTTGTTGTGGCAACAGTGGCCTTTGGTATGGGTATTAATAAGCCGAACATTCGTTTTGTCATTCATTTTGATATTCCACGCAGCGTGGAGTCTTATTATCAGGAAACCGGGCGTGCCGGTCGCGACGGCCTGCCGGCAGAAGCGCTTATGCTTTATGACCCGCGCGACGCGCAGTGGATACGGCGGATGATAGAAGAGCAGGAAAATGAGCAGCGACGCCTGGTTGAGGCGCAAAAGTTTTCAGCAATGCAAGCCATGGCAGAAGCCCAGACCTGTCGACGCCTGGTGGTGCTGAATTATTTTAATGAATACTCGGATAAAGAATGTGGAAACTGTGACTTGTGCCTGGATCCGCCGCAACGCTATGACGGTCTGGAAGATGCCCAAAAGGCGCTGAGCTGCGTGTACCGGGTAGGCCAACAGTTTGGTATTAACCATGTGGTTGAGGTTTTACGCGGCTCAAAAGCGCAACGGGTTATCGAGCTTGGACACGACCAGCTCAGTACCTATGGCCTGGGCAAATCGGAAACACAGGAGCATTGGTTTTCAGTCTTACGACAGCTGATTCATCGAGGACTTATTCTGCAGGATATACGCCGTTTTGCGGCGCTTCAGCTTACTGACGCAGCGCGTCCGGTGTTAAAGGGTGAAGTTCCGTTGGAACTGGCCAAGCCGAGAATCGAATTAACCGCTACCAAAACCCGTATTACCGACCGTGGCGACTATAATAAAATATTGTTCCGGCGTTTACGTAAATTACGTAAAGACATTGCCGACCGTGACCAAGTGCCACCATTCGTTGTCTTTAGCGATGCAGCATTAGTTGAAATGTGTGTGCACTATCCCACAACAGCCAAAGATATGTTAGAAATCAATGGCGTTGGGGAAGTGAAACTGGCACGTTATGGTGATGACTTTATGCACGCCGTGGAAGCCTTTCTGTCCGGAGCCAGCGAGCGACAATTATTTAACGGGTAATAAACAGCAATGGAAGACAATGTCATTACGTTAAAAAGTACACCACCGGAAGCCGAGCTTGAGCTTTGGGTTGATGAGCTTTGTGAGCGTATTGGAGCCACTGTTCGTGAAAGAGAACAAGCGGCAGATCAGTTTTGCTGGCGCTTAAGTATAAACCAGCGCCACTGGTTATTGTTTTACTCTGAAATTTGCGATGCCATCTGGCTGCAGGCATTGGAAGAGCCGCAGCCTGCGGTACAAGCGAAATTGGCGGAGCATGGCTATGTTTAGATATTGGTTGGTCGGGTTATTATTCGCTTTAGGGTTAAGCCAGTCTGCGGCTGCTCAGGAGCCGCTTACCGTTTCTCCGCAAACTTCCAGACTCATGCTGAATGAATATCTGAACTATCGTGTTGTGGATAAGAGTTTAAATGTTGAAAATATAGCGGTGAATGAACCCCAGCGATGGCTCAGCCCTTCACAACTGCAGGACCATAATTACGCCGGTGAGCGACCAAATGTCTGGGGCGTTATCCCTCTGTTTAACCGCAGTAATGCCCCCCTGACTTTTCATCTTAAATTCGGCGATCCTTATTTGGAAAAAGTTGGTGTCTACTTACTGGATAAAGAAGGTCAAATAACAAGCCAAAGCATCAGTCGTTTTTCGACGCCAATTTTACAGCGAGAGTATTTATCGCACGAGCAGGTGCTGCCCGTTACCATACCTGCAAACGAAATTGTCTGGCTGGCCGTATCGGTTCAGCAATGGCCAGAGCAAATGCCTTCCGTAAGCTTATGGCAACCCGGAGACTTGCAGCTGCGCCTGCAGCAACAACAAACTGCGCTGGGTGTTAATGCTGGTATCTTAATTTTATTAGCTCTGGCTGCAGCCACCTCGGCGAGGTTATTCGGTAGTCGTCTGTTAATTGCGTTTGGCACACTAACACTAGCCTTTACGTTGTCACTGCTGCTGCATAGCGGTGTCTGGATCACCTATTTTACGCCATACTCGCCGGACATAGCGGCAGTTTTGAAAGGCTATATTAGCCAGCTACTGATTGTTGCACTCAGTTGGTTTATCTGGGAGTGGTCGCGTTTTCGTTTCAAGCTATCGAGGTTTAACCGAATTGGTTTCTCGGTAGTGTTAATTGCTATCGCTATGACCATTTTATTGCCGTGGCTTCCAGAGCCTTGGCAGTTGGCGCTTATTTCCTGGGAAATTAACGCACTACTACTCTGGGGCGGTGTTGTCGTTGGGCGCAGTTTGCAGAAACAACCTGTGTCAGGGCATCGCTGGCAAACCGCACTGATGGTACTCACCGTATTATCCGCCTGGTTACTAGTCTCCCCTCGTTATAATCCAATTTGGGAGGGGCTTTCAGGGCTTCTTTTGTATAGTGGTCTGACGCTGGTCACTATTATGTTTCTACTGGCATTAGAGCGTTACCGTCTAAGCCGTTTAATACAACGTATTAGCCATTTAAAGCAAAACCGAAAGGCCTTACGGCGCAGGTTATGGCGGCTGTTGAAACGAACCGGAGAAGGTTGGTTCCGGATGAATTCTGACGGCAGTATTAAGCAGGTTAACCGGCAAATGATGAGAATTCTCGCGGCGCATTCCGAAGAACAAATTCGGGCCAACTGGCCTAACGGGTTTAATATTGATGGTCAGCGGCAATTGGTTTCTATTGAACGTCTCGATGGCCGAAAAGTGTGGCTGGATATCGAGCTTTTCACTGATAATACCGGGCGTATAGCCGATGTTACTAAACGTATGGAAGCGGAAGTTCATTTGAATTTCCTGGCGCATCACGACGCGGTTACCGGGCTGCTCAACGTGCGGGAATTTCGACGTTTATTACAAGAAAGGCTGGATAAGAAAAAGACTTCAAGTGTGACTATTATTCGCCTCACAGGCTTGCAGGTTATTGCTGATCAGGCCGGCTCCGACGGGCGTGATCAGGCTATATTGCAGTTGACCTTATCGCTTCAGCAAAAAGCTCCGAAAAGTGCGCGGGTTGCCCGTATTAGTGAAACTGAAATTGCCTTGTTAAGTCGTGAGGATGAGCAAGCCGCGTTTGCGCAGGCTCACCGCTTGCTTCAGTTTTGCCGTGAATTCCGTTTCAGCAGTGATAAACGCATATTTCAGCTTACTGCACACGCCGGTATTTCCTACAGCGCAGACGAGGACGTTGCAGCCAGTACGTTAATGCGACAAGCGCGTGAGGCCGTTCAGCTTGCTATGCAGCAAGGTGACTACCGAGTGCATTCCTACAGTGAGGCTGATCAGAAACGTTTAATAGGCCAGGCCGAGGCGGAATGGGAAACTCGATTGAAAAAGGCTTTAAGGGAAGAAGACTGGCAATTGTTTTCGCAGCCGCTTATCAGTACGTCTAAAAGCGAAGACAAACACTGTTTCGAGGTATTGTTGAGGCTACCCGGCTCAGGCTCTGATGAAGCCATTGCTCCACAACAGTTTCTGAGATCAGCATTGCGGGCGGGAGTGATGGGTAAAGCCGACCGCTGGCTAGTTCGCGAAGTTATTGAGCACTTTAACGAACAACCGTTTCAGGCAAACAGAACCTGGCGTTGCCACATAAATTTGTCGGCGCAAAGTTTGGAAGACGTCGACTTCATTCGTTTTCTTGAGCAAATTCTTAAGCAGTCGGTGCTGCAACCGGAACAATTAATGTTTGAAGTGGCTGAGCCCGACGCCGACAAGTATTTTGATGAGACCTACCGTCTGTTCAAAGAGCTTCAGGGGCTGGGGGTTGGTACAGCGCTGGATCAGTTCGGAACGGGCTTTAATTCATTTCGTTTAATGCGGCAGCTGCCGTTAACGCAAATTAAGGTCAATCGCTTTTGGGTGCAGGACATGCTGGTGGACGCTGTTGATGCAGAACTGGTAGCTAGCTGTGTTCGTATCGCTAAAGTGCTTGGTATTGAGGTGTGTGCAGTAGGCGTTGAAAGTGACGAAGCGCGCATTAAGCTCACTCAGCTGGGTGTAGACTATGTCCAGGGGTTCGTCTGTGGGCACCCAGTAGAGTGGCAACGTCAGGAAAAATAGGGCGGCTAATTGCCGCCCCTCATCCAGTGCTTAAGTTTAAGCAGCATTTTCCTTACTTTTGGAACGATCTTCCAGCAGGTCTTTAGTCGAGCTGCCAATGTTGATGCGTTTCGGCTTCATGGCTTCAGGAATGTTTTTCACCAAGCCGACCGTTAACAGACCGTTCTTTAAGGCTGCGCCTGTGACTTCAATGTGCTCAGCCAGGCTGAACTTACGTTCGAAGGCACGGTTTGCAATGCCGCGGTGCAGATACTCGCGTTTTTCGTTTTCTTCGGCTTTCTTGCCGGTCACACGAAGCACGCCGTTCTCTACTTCAATTTCCAGATCATCCTCTTCAAAACCTGCAACCGCCAGGGTAATGGCGTACTGGTTTTCTGCTACCAGTTCAATGTTGTAGGGAGGGTATCCGGTTGCACCAGTATCTGAGCGTAGTGCCGAATCCAGCAAAGATGCCATACGGTCAAAACCTACACTGCTGCGATATAGAGGGCTTAAGTCGATAGTTGCCATAATAGTCATTCTCCTAAGAAGCAATAACGTTAATTGTAATAAACAAGTGACACACCATGTGTCGGTTTAAGGCGGCTCTCTCAGAGACACCGGCCTTAACTCTTATATGTGCACTGGTTAAATTGGTTTCAAGAGTCTATTTGCAAATTTTTCATTGGACTCTGCTTCAGGGCACTCTATTATCGTTGTTAAGCACTCACTTATTTTATCCGTTAAAAGGGACCTTAGAATGGCCGAAGAGCCAAAGAAAACGTGGCAATGGGTTACGGTTGACGATTATGAAAAACCTGCGGTGCCGACCGTTATTAAGGTTAAAAAGTGGTGGGGAAAATTTATTCGATGGATAACCCCTGAACAAGAGCAAGAAAGTGAGGATGACCAGTCGAGTGCGCTGGAGCTCAGTTTTGACGACGCAGCAGATGCTTTGGAACAGTGTTTTTCTGAGTGGCTGGAGGACGACGAAGATAACAGCTTACGCTGGATAATCGCACCACCTCATTCAGGTGTTGAAGAAGCCGTAAAGAAGTGGGCTGAGAAGCATAGTCTCAGGGAAATGAGCCTGCCCGACAGAGAATCACTTTGCGACCCGGATGATTCTCCTATGCCTGAATTTGTACCCAAGTCCGATGATAATAAGCCCTGGATAATGCCGCAGTTAGCTCATGGTTTTCTTCGTCAAACCAATGGCTTGCGGTGGGTGCGTGAATTCTTTTCTACTGTGCTTTCAGGCGAAGCGGGAAAAGGCGTTATTGTTTGTGACAGCTGGGCGTGGGCCTTTCTTGAAAAGGTCTGGCCGGTTCCGGTAAGCCAACTGTGGACTTTGCAGGGGCTGGATCAACCGGCGCTGGAGGAGCTTGGTTTGGCTCGTGGCGATGGTCGTTTGCGGGCATTAGCGGCGTTAAGTCGTGGTAACGCAGGTGTGGCTGCTGCCTATTCCGATCGTTACCAGCGCAGTAGCGAGAAACCTTTTGAAACACCCAGCATGCCTTCAGAGATTAACGATGCCACGGCTTTTGTCTGTTATGCTCTGCTGTTACACCGAGGTTTGAATAAAGGGCAGTTGGTTAAGGTGTTGCCAATAATATCCGGTAGTCAGCTTGAAATTCAGCTACAGGTTTTGCATCAGCGAGGTTTGATAGAGCTTGAGCAGGAGCTTTGGTATGTCACTGCACGCGGTTACCCGGTTGTCCGGGAGCTTTTGGCCTCGCGGGGCTTTTGGCTAGACCGGTTTTAACGGGAGACATTAATGGAAACAGGATCAGTAGACGACGTTACCGGACTCTTTAAATCGCTGGACGGCTTTGCGATTTTTGAGATTGCAGTGATTTTCGTTTTTGCACTGGCGGTCGTCTGGCTGACTCAGCGTGTTTTACCCTGGGTTGCCTCACACCTGCACGGCAAACGCCGACTGTACACTTTGGCCTTAGTACCAATGATTCGCATACTGGTATTGGTTGTTGCCCTGGTTATGATAATGCCCCGGATCATTGAGCCAACGTTGCAGAACATGGTGGCAACACTGGGTGCAGCGGGCCTGGCTATAGGTTTTGCATTAAAAGACTATGTGAGTAGTTTAATTGCCGGGGTGGTGGCTATTCATGAAATGCCCTACCGACCGGGTGACTGGATAGAAGTTGACGGTAGTTATGGCGAAGTTACCCATATAGGCATGCGTACGGTCGAGTTAGTAACCAACGACGACACCGTTATTTGGGTACCACACTTAAAACTCTGGGATAACCTTATTCACAATGCGAACAACGGCGGCCCCAGTTTAATGTGCATTGCTGAATTTTATACTCAGCCAGAAGCCGACGCTTATCAAATACGAGACGCTCTGGAAGAAGTGGCTCTGACCAGCCCGTATTTACAGCTGGGCAAGCCCATAGCGGTAACAGCGGCTGAACAACCCTGGGGCACCAAATACCGCTTAAAAGCCTACCCGATAGACCCCAGACAGCAGTTTCAGTTTATTACTGACATGACAGCCCGGGGTAAAAAACGCTTAATGGAACTGGATGTACGCTTCGCCAAAATCGAATCAGACGAAGCGTACGAGCTAAAGCACTAAGCTTCTTTTGCTAAAAAGCCACCCGACTGATGACGCCATAACTTAGCGTAGAGACCGTCCTGGGCAAGCAGCTGTTCGTGGCTGCCCTGCTCAATAATTTCACCCTGATCCATAACCACCAGCTTATCCATAGCAGCAATAGTCGATAAACGGTGAGCAATGGCAATAACGGTTTTGCCCTGCATCAGTTGATACAGGTTTTCCTGAATGGCATTTTCTACCTCGGAGTCGAGTGCGGAAGTGGCTTCGTCCAGAATCAGAATAGGCGCGTCTTTTAGCATGACGCGGGCTATGGCAATGCGCTGGCGCTGGCCGCCGGACAGTTTCACGCCACGTTCACCCACGTGAGCATCCAGACCGGTGCGCCCTTTGCTGTCACTTAAGTCCGCAATGAACTCTTCGCAATGAGCACGTCGCACCGCATTCATGAGTTCCTCTTCACTGGCTCCCGGGCGACCATACAAAATGTTGTCACGCACTGAACGGTGTAGCAAAGAAGTGTCCTGAGTTACCATACCAATATTGGCTCGCAGGCTGTCCTGCTGCACTTTATGAATGGCCTGGTCATCAATACGAACCTCACCGCCTTCAACATCATAAAAACGCAGTAACAAGTTCACCAGGGTGGATTTTCCGGCACCGGAGCGGCCAACAATGCCGACTTTCTCACCAGGCTTAATGTGCAGATTAAAGTCGTCCATTACGCCATGCCCCTTGCCGTAATGAAAGCGCACATGATCGAAGGCTATGTCGCCGCACTCTACTTTTAAAGGTGGTGCATCATGTTCATCAACAATGCGTTGAGGTACGGCAATAGAGCCTATGCCGTCCTGAACAGTACCTATGCTTTCAAACAAGGTCGACATTTGCCACATCACCATTTGTGACATACCAAATAAGCGCAGAACCAGGCCAATAACCACAGCAACAGCACCTAAAGTGACGGCATTATCCATCCATAACACAATGGCGGTAGCGGCTGAGCTAAACAGCAGAGCGCAGTTAATGAAATAAAGGAAACCATAAAGCTGAGTGACCAGGCGCATTTGCTTGTGCACCGTGCCTAAAAAGGTATCCATACCGTCGTGGGCGAAGGCGGCTTCGCGCTGAGAATGCGAAAACAGCTTAACGGTTTGTATATTGGTGTAAGAGTCGACTATGCGGCCGGTCATATTGGAACGAGCGTCGGCTTGCTCAGCAGATATTTTGCCCAGCTTAGGCACAAAGAAACGCAGCAGCAGTGCGTAAAGAATAAGCCAGCACGCCAGTGGCAGCATCATACGCCAGTCGGCACTGCCAATAATGACAAACATCCCCAGAAAATAAACGACGACGTAGTTCACTATTTCAATAAAGGTCATGATGCACTGGCGCAGGGCAAGTGAGGTTTGCATCAGCTTAGTGGCGACCCGGCCGGCAAACTCATCCTGGTAGTAGCTCATGGACTGTTTCATCAGGTAGCGGTGGCCCAGCCAGCGGATGCGCATAGGGAAGTTGCCAAGCAGTGTCTGGTGGGTCAGTAAGGAGTGGAACCAGACCAGCAGAGGCAGGCCTAACAAAACCAGCGCGCTCATACCTAACAGCGGCCAGAACTGGTCGCTTAACAAGGTTTCTTTGTCCTGAGCGGCAAGCCAGTCGACAATCTGCCCTAAAAAGCCGAATAGCCAGACTTCAGCTACGGCAATGGCAGCCATAAGTAGCGCCGTAACCGCAAGAAAGGGGGTTGCCCCTTTCGTATAATGCCAGCAGAAAGCAAAAAAGCCGGTAGGAGCCTGAGTGGGTTCCTCCGCAGGGAAAGGGTTTAATCGGCGCTCGAACCACGAAAACATTGCGTCACTCCTTGATATACATCAAGCTAAGAATATCAGGTTCGCATTCATTCAGCTTGTAAAAAATGGACATTTGAACAATAATGAGAACCATTAACAACTAATGAGGTTTTTATGAAAGCTTTAACAATGATACTAGCAGGCGCAGCACTGCTTTTTAATGTAGCCGCTACGGCCAGTGACAATGATGACGAGCAGCGTTACCAGCATTTTAAACCAGAGGCTTCTGAAAACTTAGAACAGGCTATTATGAACCTGACGAAATATAACGCTAAATTACAGGAAATTGTGAATGGCGATTTAGACTCACAGGACATGGTGAAAGTACACGAGCTGACTTACACACTGGAAGTGGCACTGGCCCGTTTAAGTAAAGAGCTTGATGTCGCGGCAAACTCTCTGGAAGAAGTGCATTTAGGCTCTGAGGCAATGAACAAACAACGTGTTAAAGGCTTTGGTAAAAGCTACTTAGACACCCTGAACCACGTGTTAGGCGAGCATAGCAAACACCATGAAGGTGAGCACAAAGAGCACCACTAAAAGCCTAAAGCGTTTCTAAAAACGCCTTAAAGTGTCGCAGCCAGAAGCTTTGTGGTTGCGACATGGCGTTTCTTCCAATTGAAATCTCACAAATAGCTTCACCATTTATTTCTGCTCTTGGCAGCGGTAATAGCATGACGCCTGTATTGCTGGCGTAGTCTGTTATTTTCTCGCCGAGCGTATTGGCCGGCAGAGCAAAATGAAGGTGAAACATCGCGGCTTGCGGTATTTCCGGATTTACCTTTAGCATTTCTAACTCGTTGAGTGCATCGCCGAGTGCTTTGGCGTAGTTAACCGCGTCCGGCATAATGGGTAAATTCTCTCTTAAGCCGTAACGAGCAGACAAAACCTGCGGGTACTGGGTAATGATATTGCCACCGGCACGGCGAGCCCAGATTTTGGCTTGCTCTATGAAGGCTTCTGAACCCGCCAGAATAGCCCCCGAGATAGCCCCTAAATCCTTATAAAAACTCACATAAACCGAGTCAAATAACTCGCAGACTTCGGGCAATGAACAGTCATAAGCGGTTGGTACCTGCCAGAGCCGGGCTCCGTCTAAGTGCATGCCAATATTATTCTGGCGAGCCCATTGCGACTGCGCGACCAAGTCGTCCCAGTCGGGTAACTGCCCCCCAATTTCACGCATGGGCAGTTCCAGTAAAACGGCAGCCAGATCCTGTGTTTGCACGGACTTTAAATCGCTAAGTGTTATCGGTTTATTGGCAAAGCCCGTGGTGGTGCCGTTAAGCTGCCACAAAGCTTCAAAGCCCATTTGTTCGTGCAACATCAAGTGTGACGTTGGGTGTAATGCCACGCCATTACGCTGACGCTGGTCGGCATGTATACGCAGGGCCAGTGGTTGCGCCAGGGTTCCCGTAGGTAAAAACAAAGCGGCTGGCTTGCCCAGTAATTTTGCAACGTCTTCTTCAAAGTCGTTAATGAGCGCCCCGCTACCATAGACGTCTCTTTTCTCATTGCCCTGAAGTTGTTCAGACAATAATTTGAGCTCATCCGCCATGCCAGGCTGGGGTTGACGCAAAAGAGATGTGCTCGCCTGCTCGGCAGCGTGCTGGTACGCCTGTTTTGTTTTTACCGTTATTGAGGTTGTCATGGTTTTCCTACTTTGAATGGACTTTACCGCCAATAATTTTGTAGGCAGGAGTGCCACGTATCATAGTCTCTCGCGCAAACTCCTGCCCACAACCGGGGCAATGGCACGGCTTAGTGGTGTGGTCTTCAACAATACGCTCAATAAAGCATTTTACCAAAGCGCCTTTGCCACCCTTGCGATATTTAAATATGGGCGTTTTGCACTGCAGACAAGAAATCTGCACGGTGCGAACCGGCCCTTTCTTGTTAGGTTTTGCCATAAAACAGTCGGTTACAATTTAAGCATTTCCATTAGTGTAACAAGCACGCTATAGTTTTTCTTCCTGTATCAAAAGAAGAATAAAGGACACTGCTATGCGTTATTCCATTGTCGCCCTGGCTGTTTTGGGCTTATTAACGGCCTGCGGACAACCGCAGCAAAACAATTCTGAACAAAATTCACAAACGGCGGTTGAGCAAACGGCGCAGTCAGAAACTGAGCGTCTGAATCAGTGGTTTGAAGAAAAGTACGAACAACAGCTTCAACAAAGCCCCATTCAAATGACCTTTCTGGGTCGCAAAGACCGCTACGGTGACATTGACGATATGACCGTCGCTGCTGAGAAAAAGCAGCTGCAGTGGCTGGAAAATAGCGTTGAAGAGCTGAAAGCGAACTTTGATTACGACAAGCTCAACCTCGAAGCTCAGACGTCGTACGACGTTTGGGTTTACCAATACGAACAAGCCAAACGTAATGCTGAATTCCGTGGCATGGACTACGTATTTGACCAAATGCGTGGCGCACACACCTTCTTGCCGCAGTTTTTAATCAACTTCCATCGGGTGGATGACGCGGAAGATATGGAAGCCTACATTTCTCGTATTAAGGGTGGTGCAACGGCTATTGAGCAATTATTGCAGCGCGCGAAAGAACAAGTAGAGAACGGCGTTCGTGCTCCTCGGTTTGCGTATGAGCAGGTTATTAAAGAGGCAAAAGGCCTGACTTCAGGCGCCCCTTTTGACGAAGAAGGTGACTCAAGCTTACTGGAAGATGCTAAAAACAAGCTCAGCACTCTTCAGGAAAATGACGCGATCTCCGCCGAACAAGCCGATAAATACGAAAAAGAAGTGCGCAAAGCGTTATTGGAGCGTTTCCGTCCGAGTTACGAAGCGCTTATTAGCTTCCTTGAAAGTGATATTGAGAATACCGACGAAGTTGCAACCGGCGTGCATCGTCTGGAAAACGGCGAAGCTTACTATAACGCCCGTTTGGCCAACTACACGACGACTGACTTAACCGCTGATGAAATTCATGAGATAGGCCTGAGTGAAGTCGAGCGACTGACTAATGAGATGATCGCGATTAAAGAGAAAGTTGAATTTGATGGCGATTTGCAGGACTTCTTTGATTATATCCGCACCGACGAGCGCTTCTTCTATCCGAACAACGACGAAGGCGCTGAAATGTATCTGGAAGACTCGCGCGAATATCTGGCGTACATTAATGAAAAACTGCCTGAATATTTTGGTATTTTGCCAAAAGCCGACTTGGTGGTGAAACGGGTTGAGCCTTTCCGTGAACAAGACGGTGCGGCCCAGCATTATTACCCTGGTTCGCCTGACGGTGAGCGTCCGGGCATTTACTATGCGCATTTGTCGGACATGAGCTCGATGCCGAAAAACGAAATGGAAGCCATTGCCTATCATGAAGGTAATCCCGGTCACCATATGCAAATTTCTATTGCTCAGGAACTGGAGTCGGTACCAGAATTCCGTACTCAGGCTGGCTTTACGGTTTACAGTGAAGGCTGGGGCTTATATTCAGAACAGTTAGCCAAGGAAATGGGGGCCTATGAAGACCCTTACTCTGACTTTGGTCGCTTAACCACCGAAATTTGGCGTGCCGTGCGCTTGGTTGTGGATACCGGCATGCACGCTAAAGGCTGGACTGAAGAGGAAGCGGTTAAGTACTTCCAGCAGCACACGCCGATTGCTGAAGGCGCTGTGCGTTCAGAAGTTCGTCGCTACCTGGTCATGCCGGGTCAGGCAACGGCCTACAAAATTGGCATGATCCGCATTCTGGAACTGCGTGAAGAAGCCAAAGAGGCCTTGGGCGATAAGTTTGATATCCGTGGCTTCCACGATACCGTTTTGGGTGGTGGCGCATTGCCGCTGCATATTCTGGAGCGTCGTGTTGACCAGTGGGTTAAAGAGCAGAAGCAGGCCTAACTAAGGAGAGTCATTGTGAAATGGATAACATTGGCGCTAACTGTGGCCTTTTTTCTCCCCGGCGCTTATGCCGGGGAGTCAAATCAGCAGCTTATTCAGCAGCATTTATCTGAAAAGCAGCTGGATGAGGCAGAAGACATTGCTGAAGACTGGGTTAAGAGCGAACCTGAAAATGCCGCCGCCTGGCATACTCGAGGTGTTGTCATGGCTCAGCAGGCGCAAGACGCTTTTTTTAGCGCGTTAAGCTATGCGGGGAAATCACTTGAGTCGTTTGAAAAAGCCGTAGAGCTTAAGCCTGATTCGCTGAAATACAGAAACGCCTTAATGCAGTTCTATTTAATGGCGCCTTCTATGGCGGGTGGTGATGACGATAAAGCCCTGACTCAAATTGAAGCAATTGAGAAAATTGACCCGGCACAGGGTACGCTGGCGAAAATTGGATACTTCCGCCAGCATGAGCAGGACGAACAGGCCAGCGAATTACTAAAGGAAGCTTTAGCTAAATACCCGAATAACGCCGATGTTCTGGTTTATGCAGGGTTTCAGGAGCAAAGAAACGAGAACTACGAAAAAGCGCTCTCTTTATTTGAGCAGGCTGTTGCGGGCGAGTCTGCAGAGGGGGATGCTTCTGTTATGGCCTTGTATCAAATAGGAAAAACGTCAGTTTTGGCTGAAACCCAACTTGATGATGGCATACAGGCTTTAAGGCAATATCTTAAATCGGAATTACCTGAGAATGCTCCCGGTAGTCACTGGGCAAACTTTCGGTTGGCTCAACTGCTTACCTTAAAAGGCAATGAAGAAGAATCTAAGCAGTTGTTAGCCGGGCTCAAAGGGGTTGATGATAAAGAATTACAAAAGCAAATATCCAGCTGGAATTAATTATCTAAATAGCCCCGGTTACGACCGTCAGACTTGGCGCGATAAAGCGCCGAGTCTGCTTTTGAAATCATTCGGCTAATTAAAGCTTCGGTATTTTCGTCAGTGGTTGGTGTGTGCAGATAACCGCCGATACTAATACTTAGATAGGGCGCAACCTGCGACTGTTCATGTTCTATTTTGAGGTTCCGAACGGCCTCCAGCAATTGTTGAATGCTGTCTTTCGTCTTTTGCTCGTCGGTGGCTGAAATTACCGCAACAAACTCTTCTCCGCCATAACGCGCCAGAAAATCTGTATTACGCTGCAATTGATCAAACATCGCGTCGGCGACAGACTTAAGTGCCTGGTCTCCTTGCAAGTGGCCGTAGTGATCGTTATACGATTTAAAATGATCAATATCGATTAACAGCAGCGCTAAAGGCGTTTTGTGACGAGAAGCACGCTGAATTTCGTTAGTAATGCGTTCGTCAAAGGCACGACGATTGGCAATACCGGTCAAACCATCTTGTGCTACCTGCGCCTGCAACAGACGGTTAGCTTTTTCCAGCTCCCGCTGGGTGTGGATAAGCTCTGCATAGGTACGTTGCCGTTCAAGGGTATTGGCTATCATGTCGGCAACCAGGCTTAAGCGACGTAGGTCGGTTGGCTGCCATTGGCGCTTTTTCTGCACCATATCGCAGCCGACAAAACCCAGAAGTTTGTGGTTAGCGACCATACCAATACAAATAACGGATTTTATGTCTTCGCGGTCAAACTCTGCTTTTTCTGCATTAGCTTCAGGGGGCAGTGTCTGGACATCGTTAACAATACAGACATGGTTTTCCTTCATTTCCTTGAAAAACCAGGGTAAATCATCGATTTTAATGGCCTGTAAGTTATCTATGTGTGCTTTGTGACCGTCACGAACCCACTCATGGGTATTGGTCATGTGCTTAATATGGTCATCAAACTCAAATACGTAACAACGGTCTGCCTCTGTGTAGTCGCCAATAGCCGCAATAACTTCTTCAATACATTCGTAGGTTTCTGTGGGCTCACTGTTAATTAGGCGAGTCGACAATTCTGAGATGAGTTGATCAAAAGATACTTGCTTGGTTTTCACGTCCATGACTCATCCTTATTGCCTTTATGGTCAATAGTTAACCATATCGTCAGGTAAGCGTAAATTGTTATTTTTATGTTGTTCAAATTGAGGCTAACTAAAATAGAACTGCCATATATCCAGTACGACCGGTATAACAGAAAAGACCAGCAATAAAGCCATGGAGATATTAAAAATTCTTTGTGCCCGGTGGTTGGTGAGTAACTGCCTCAGTCCGGCGCCGGCCACCAGCCAAATGCCTACACAGGGAAACGCCACAGCCAGAAAAGCCGCTGTTATTTCCATTACTTCTGACCAAAGCGTTCCTGCAACTGTGGTAAATGCTGCCACTGCGCCAGTTGCCATAACCCAGGCTTTGCCGTTTACCCACTGAAACAAAACTGCCTGCCAGAAGGTTAATGGCTTACGGTCACCCTTTTCAATTGCCTTGGGGGTTTGTGAGCCGATGACCCAGGCCAGCCAAAGCAAATAGATAGTACCGGCAATTTTAATCATTTGGTGCAGAAGCGGGAACTGCTCCAGCACTGAACCAAAACCCATGCCGACCACCAGCACCATAGCCGGAAAGCCAAGACAAATTCCGAGGAAGTGCGGCATGCTGGACTTAACACCATAATTCACGCCCGAAGACATAATCATAATATTATTGGGGCCGGGCGTAATAGTTGTCGAAAAAGCAAAGAAAAATACCGCAATAAAAATTTCCATTCTCTGATCCTTTTACTTCTTCTCTAAGGTTGGCGGCAGACCAAAATGTGCAATTAAATTCTGTAGCTGTGCGTCATTGCCGCCATTTTCGCGCTTATTGAACTGCCATAACGAACTGCCACCGCTGCCTTTCCAGTTAATCAGTTTAGGGTTGTTACCCACTCGTCGTATGATGCAGTTATTCAGGCTGGCCAACCAAAACCACCATAAATCATCCGCATAAGGAGCCAGAGAAGAAGCCAGCTCCTGGTCAGTAACGCGCTTATCAAAGCAACCCGGCGGGAAAAGCACCCCGGCGCCACTGGTAAAAAACAGGCGCGGATCGGGGCCCCGTACCTCTGTTTTCGGGTACCATTGCCTGTAGGGTCGTATTTCTCCGCTTGTTGCACGGCGTAAGTAATGTGCCCGCCAACACAGAATCTCCTGATCATTACCCGTATACGCATTGACCAGGGTTGCCAGCCAGTTGGGGCGATAATAGATGTCATCATCAGCGGTCACATGAAAGGCATCGGGAAAGCTTTTAAGTGCCGGAATCAGCTTTTTATAGGAACGGGTGTCGGTACCCACTGGCGCAATGGTTAAGCCGTATTTTTGCAGTACAGTGACACTTGCCGGAAGTTTGGCAATGTCGTCCTGATACAACCATAAAATGACTTTGTCCGCTTTTACCGTCTGTAACAATAGCGACTTTAATGTCAGGTGCAGCCTGGCAAAGCGATCAGGAAAAGAGGTTAGGTTCACTATCAACTGACCGGGCAATGCGTGTTCCGACTGAATTAAGGTGTCGCGCTGTTGCCATTGCAGTTCAGTTATCGCCTGGGCGTTTCGTTTAAGACTTGAGCCCGCCAGCGATTTATACTTTCGTAACCAGCGATAGCGCAATTGTTCGAAAAAACCTTTAACTAAATTCATCGGTTTAACAACTAACCCCTTCGTTCGTTATAGAGTGGTTACAAAGCGTCCAGTTCTTCTGTAGCCTGTGTTGAAAATACCATAGTACGTTCAAAGAAAGCGAATGCGAGGTAATGCTGAATGGCACTAAGAAGTTGGTTACAGCAAAGTAAAGAGTTCATATTGCGATTTGCGGTATCCAGTCCCGTTCCGGCTAGTTGGCTATATGATGTACCGGAGTCAACCGAAATTGAAGACCTGACCAGCACACCTGAACATATTGAAATTGTCAGTCACTGCTGGAACTATTCGCATTTGTTTGTGTATCAGTTGAAGTCGCTGCTGGATAATGCCCCAGAGGACTTTAAAGTTACGCTGACCGGTTTTTATTGCCCCGAAGACAAAAACACCGTCGCTTTAATTAAAGAGTATGAATCGAAACAGGTTGATAATATCGAGTGGAATTTTATTGCGCTCAACAAAGGCGACTTACTACGCCGTGGTATAGGCCGTAATAAAGCTGCAAAAGAAACGAAAGCCGACTGGATTTGGTTTACCGACTGCGACTTACTGTTTGGGGAAAATACCTTCCCAAGCTTAAAACAGACCTTACGCAAAGAGTCCTGCATTCTGGCGTTCCCGGAACAGGTTTCTCGAACTTCGTTATTGAGCGAAGAGCATGATGTTCTGTGTAATGGTAAAGAAACCTCAGTTGAAGAATGTTTGCAGCAGGCGGACTTTACCACCCACACCTTTTCAAAAGCGTCTGGCCCGGTGCAGATAGTTCATGGTGACACGGCACGCCGCTATGGCTACTGCGAGCAGATAGACTGCTATCAGCAGCCGAAAGACCGGTGGGTAAAAACTTACGAGGATCGCGCGTTCCGCTGGTTATTGGGTACGCACGGAAAACCATTAAACATTGAAGATGTATCGATAATTCGCCACGTAGAGAAAGGACGCTATAAAAAGAACTCGACCTTCTCAGAAATGCGTAAAGCGAACCGTCAGGCTAAAGATAAACTACTGGCGAAATAAGCGCGTCGATAAGTTGCTCTATAACTAGTAAGATAATTCCCTATTGATTAGGATGGATGTCTTACAGTAACCCTACAGGGAGAGCAGCGAGTGAGTGAATTGACCCCCGGCTTTATTGTCGCGCATGGACATCGGCTGGAAGACCTAACCGATGTGGCGGTTACATTCACCCAAAACTACCCGCTGGCGCCGCTGGAGCAGGAAACCGTGCTGGTGCAAAGTAACGGTATTGCCCAGTGGCTGAAAATTAATTTAGCCCAGGCCAGCGGCATTGCTGCCATGATAGATGTCACCCTGCCGGCGCGGTTTCAGTGGCAGGCATACAGAGCCGTGCTCGGTGACGACATCCCCAAAACCTCCCCCTTTGATAAAGACCGCTTAACCTGGCGGTTAATGCGTCTTTTGCCTGAGCTTATCGAGCACAACCCACACTTTGCACCGCTTAAGCACTATACCTCCGACGACAACGACGGTCGCAAGCTGTATCAGCTAAGCGGGCGATTGGCTGATTTGTTTGATCAGTACGCGGTATATCGTGCCGACTGGCTAGATAACTGGGTGCGTGGTCAGGACGTGCTGGAGCAGGAACAACCAGTTGAAGTCGAACAGTTGTGGCAGCCGGAATTGTGGCGTGCAGTCAGTAACGACATTGGCATAGACGACTACTGGAATAACCGGGCGGAGCTGCATCAGCGCTTTATTGATACGGCAAAGGCGTTAACTGAACGCCCTGCAGGTTTGCCGCCACGGGTGGTGGTGTTTGGTATTTCCTCGCTGCCGCAGCAAATGCTTCAGGTGCTGGATGCCATTAAAGGCTATACCCAAATTCTGTTGTGTGTGCATAACCCATCGCAGTACCACTGGGCGGATATTGTCGATGGAAAAGAAGCCTTGCGGCAGGCGGTTAAAGCCTCTTCGCGCTTAAAGCACAAACCGGAACTGCCCGACGACCCGAACGACGACGAACTGCACCAACTGGCGCATCCGTTGCTGGCGTCCTGGGGTAAGCAGGGTCGGGACTACATTCGCCTGCTCGACTTATACGACGAAACCCTGGCCAAACAAGAAGCTTTTAACACCATTAAGCTGGAGCTGTTTGAGCCCCATAGCACCGACCATCTATTAGCTCAGTTGCAGGACGATATTCTAAACCTGCGGCCGGTACAGGAAACCCGCGAGCTTTGGCCTGAGCCGAATGCCACCGATAAGTCACTGCAGTTTCACGTCTGCCACAGCCCGCAGCGCGAGCTGGAAGTGCTGCATGACCAGTTACTGGATGCCTTTGCAAAAGACCCGGAACTAAAACCGCGCGACATTATGGTGATGCTGCCGGATGTGAATACCTACGCGCCTTACATTGATGCCGTATTTGGCCGTTATCACAACCGCTTTGGTGAACGTGACCCGCGTGCCATTCCTTATACCATTGCCGACCAGGGGGAACGTCACCAACGACCGTTAATGATAGCGCTGGAACTGCTTCTGCAGGTAAACCAACTGCGTTTTACTCAGACCGATTTATTCAATTTGCTGTCGGTACCGGCGGTGCAGCAACGCTTTGATATGAGTGACGATGACCTGCCGCAGTTAAAGCGCTGGGTAAAAGAGGCCGGCGCACGCTGGGGGCTGAATGCTGAGCAGCGCGGGCAGTTTTATATGCCGGCAGCGGAAGAAACCAACAGCTGGTGGTTTGGCTTAAAACGCATGATAGCCGGTTACGCCATGGGCGATTTGGCCGACGTTGGTTTAGAAAATGATTCACCTTGGGCCAATGTCGAACCTTATACCGAAGTGGCCGGGCTAAGTGCCGCGCTGGTAGGGTGTCTGGCGGACGTGGTGCGCATGCTGGAACAATGGTGGCAGCGCGCGCAGGGTGAACACACCTTACCGGAGTGGGTCACTCAGGGCGAGTGGTTGCTGGAACAGTTTTTCGAGGCCGAAGAAGACAATGACCGTTTACTCTTAGCCAAGCTGAGTGACGAGCTGTATCAGCTGCGGGACATTTGTGTAGAAGCGGATAACGAATCACAACTGCGCCTGCCCATATTTAAAGACGCTTGGCTGGAGCGCGTGGACCAGCAGAACCTGAACCAACGCTTTTTGGCGGGGGCGGTAAACTTCGCCACCTTAATGCCCATGCGGGCCATTCCGTTTAAATACGTGTGTGTGCTGGGCATGAACGAAAGTGATTACCCACGTTCAACGCCGCGTGTGGACTTTGATTTAATGACCGACCGGTATCGGCCGGGTGACCGCTCGCGTCGTGATGATGACCGCTATCTATTCCTGGAAGCCATGCTTTCAGCCCGCGATTGCTTTTATTTGAGCTGGGTGGGTTACAGCGCCAAAGACAATAGCGAGCGCACGCCGTCGGTGCTGGTGGCGCAGCTGCGTGATCACCTGCAACAGGGCTGGGAAGTGGACATTAACAGCCTGACCGTCGAGCACAAATTACAGCCGTTTAACCCCCATTACTTTAGCCAGGAAGACCCGGAATACTTTACCTATGCCAGTGAATGGGCGCAGGCGCATCAGGGGGCGGTGGCTTCTGCGAGCCGCATGGCTTCGGAAACCGCCGCGGACGACGAGCTGGAACGCACCCTGAGCATTAACGACATTAAGCGCTTTATTGAAGAGCCCGCCCGGCTGTACTTTAACTGGCGACTGGATACCTACTTCAGCCGCAACAGTGAAGATCTGGACGACAGCGAAGCCTTTGTGATGGATAACCTGCAGAGCTGGTCACTGACTACGCGTTTGGTGGATGCGGGCAAGCGGGCGCTGCTGGGAGGCGCAGGCATTGAAGCCTCGCTATTAAAAGAGCTGAACCGAATTAAACGCGAAGGGGCTTTGGGCATTGGTGCGATAGCCGAGCAAAATGGGTTTCAGTTACTGGAGCAGTCGCAGGAGATACTGGAAACCTATCAGCAAAGCATTGCCGGTTACTCAGGTGTGAATGAGTTTCCGGTTGAGGTGTTTTTTGAGCACAGCGGGCTGACTATTGATGACACCCTAACCGGGCTGCATACCAATGAAAGCGGCGAGCGCCTATGGGTGGTTACCTCGGCCAGCAATATTGCTGCTAAAAACGGTAAAGGCATTAACAGCGGCGGCTGGAAGCATGCCAGCGCGTATTACCTTGGCCTCTTGTTATTGAATTTACAAAAGCCGACACGGCTTTTAATTGTGTCCAAAGGTGGCTGTCAGTTGCAGGTGGCGCCGGTGCCGGCTGAGCTTGCGGTACAACAACTGGAACAAATACTGGAGCTAGTGGCCCTGTCAGCGCAGCAACCGCAGCCCATGCATCTGGACGTAGCCATGACCTGGCTGAGCGCAATGGACAAGAACGAGCATGATGAAACGCTGGTGCACGAAGCCGCCCGACAAAAATACGAAGAAGAAGGCTTTCAAGACCCGGCGCTGGTCACCAAAAGCGATTATTGCGGGCGCGTTGCCGAAAGCTACCAGGCCATTCAGGCATCACCGCATTTCCGCCGCTTTATGGACGAACTTTATGACCCCATGCGCTTAACCCTGGTGCCGGAGGATAAATCATGAGCCAACTGCCGTCACATAACTCAGGGCATACGCTAGAGAACCCGCTCGATTTTCCACTGAACAGCAGCCGCTTAATAGAGGCCAGCGCCGGTACCGGTAAAACCTACACCATTGCTGCGCTTTATGTGCGTTTGGTTATTGGACATGGCTCGCATAACGGTACGGAAGAAACTGCGTTTGAACGCGAACTGGTGCCGAAAAACATTCTGGTCATGACTTTTACCAAAGCTGCCACCGAAGAGCTGAGTGATCGTATTCGCGCACGCTTAGCCGAAGCCGCAGCTTACTTCCGTGATCCGGAAGCCGTAGAAGGTGACCCTTTCTTAGCCAGCCTGCGCGACGACTGTGCAGCGCAGGGGCAAAACCTGATGCACTTGGCGCGGCTGTTGGACTTAGCCTCGCAGTCCATGGACGAAGCCGCGGTGAAAACCATCCACGGCTGGTGTCAGTCAATGCTGAAAGAGCACGCTTTTGCCAGCGGCAGCTTGTTCAGTCAGGACGTTGAAACCGACAACGAAGAGCTGCGCCTGCAGGCCGCCGAAGACTACTTTCGCCGCTTTATTTACCCCGCGGATGCTGAACTCAGCGCCCGGTTGCTGGAGGACTTTAAGTCACCGGAAACCTTGTTGGGGCTCACTTACAGCTTAAGCAAAAGCGGGCAGGCGCCAGTCGACGGTGACTTGCACAGCCTGCTGAAAGAAGCGGAAAGCGCGCATCAGCAAAGAATGGTTGCTGTAAAGCAGGAAGTTGCGCCTATTGTGCAGGAACTGGTTGATAAAACCTCGCAAGCCAAGGGCGCAGCAACCAAACTTAAGCAGTTTCAGAAATTTGCGGACTGGTGCGGCGACTCTGACTTAGTTGAGCCCGAAGCCACCGCAGCTAACTGGAAAAACATAAGCTCCGACGAGTTACAGAAGTTTGCCGATGCCAAACTTGGCGGTATGCCCCAAAGCTGGGCGGTGTTAGGTGAGCTGCAGGAGCGTATTAAGCGCAGCAAAGTGCAGCAGCAGGAAGAGCTGGCCAAAGTAAAACAACACGCGGCCTTCTGGGTGAGCAGTCGCTTTGCCGAGTTGCAAAACCAGCGTGCCGAAATGGGTCACGACGACATGCTGACGCGTTTACGTGACGCGCTGAAGGGTCCCAGTGGTGAAGCCTTAGCCGCGGCTATTCGCAAGCAGTACCCGGTGGCTATGGTGGACGAATTTCAGGACACCGACCCGGTGCAGTATGAAATTTTTAACCGCATTTACAATTTGGCGGAGCCGCACCCGGGTACCGGAATTTTCCTTATTGGTGACCCTAAACAGGCCATTTACAGCTTCCGTAACGCCGATATTTACACCTATTTAAAAGCCCGGCGCGATACCGCAGGCCGTCACTATAATCTGGCGCGAAACTTCCGCTCGTCGCAGGCCATGGTGGACGGCGTTAATGCGCTGTTTGAGCGCGCCGAAGAGCTGCCGCGCGGCGCTTTTCTGTTTAAAACCGAAGCAGAAAACCAGCTGCCCTTTAACCCAGTGGGTGCAAATGGGCTGAAGCGCACTTTTAAACATTGCCTGTTATCCAGCAATTTAAAAACCGCACCGGCGCTGTTGTGGTCGGTGTCCGGCGAAGAAAAACGCAATAAAAATGACTTTTTCCGAGCGGCCGCGAACCATCACGCTAACTTGATTGCCTCCCTGCTTAATGACCCTCAGGCAGGATATTACAACGGTGATGATAAGCTGGAGCAGCGCGTAAAAACCAGTGACATTGCGGTGCTGGTAAACAACTTTAACGAAGCCAATGCTATTAAAAAGGCGTTGAGCGATCGCGGGCTGAAAAGCGTTTATTTATCGGACCGGGAATCGGTATTTGCGCAGCGCGTTGCTAAAGACCTGCTGGCGCTGGTGAGTGCCAGCGCCGAGCCGCGCGACCCGTCTCTGATACGCAGTGCCTTAGCTACTCAGATACTTGGCCTGCCGCTGACTGAGCTGGAGCATATTCACAGCCACGAACGCGAGTGGGAACAGCGGGTAGAGCAGTTTTTAAGTTATCACGACCAGTGGCAGCGACAGGGTGTACTAGCCATGTTGCACAGCCTGCTGCACGACCATCAGGTGCCGGCCAAGCTGATGGAAGACCGTATTCACGGCGAACGCCAGCTGTCCGACGTACTGCACATTGCCGAGCTGCTGCAACAACAAAGCCTGGTACTGGATGGTATTCCGGCGCTGGTGAACCATTTTGCCGAGCAGGTGAACGAACGTCATGGCTTTGGCAGCAACAGCCGTACTCAGAGTGACGAGCAGCAGCTGCGCTTAGAAAGCGACGACGAACTGATAAAAATCATCACCATTCACAAGTCAAAAGGCCTGCAGTACCCGCTGGTGTTTATGCCCTTTGTGGCGTACACCCAGGCGGAAGCCTACCGGATAAAACCGCCGGCGGTGTACCACGATGAAAACGGTGAGCTACAGGTATTGTGGTCAAAAGACGACGACGATAAACAGCGTTTGAGTAATGAGATCCTCGCCGAAGACTTACGTAAAATGTACGTGGCCGTTACCCGCGCGCAATACGCCACCTTTATTGCGTTGGAAGCGGTGAAAGAGCATCGCAATAACCCGCTGTTTTATCTGCTAAACGGCGGCGAGTCACTAACCGATGAGCTGTACAACGAAGTCAGCGAGCGTTGGCAGCAGGCACCGCACACAGAATTAACGCGACTGGAAGACGATGAGCCTTTAGTCCGTGCGCTTGAGCAGGAACAAACAACACCGAAGCTGACGCCACGCAGCATGCCCGCAGACCGCAAGCTGGAACGCTGGTGGGTGGCCAGTTACAGCGCGCTGAAGTACGAAGGCGCCGTGGCAAAAAGCGTGCAGGCACCGCAGTCGCCAGATGAAATGAACCTTTTGGACGAGCGCGATGATGACGAAGCAGAAGTCGCCAGTGCCGCCGAGCCAAGCCCGGACAGCATTCATCACTTACCCAAAGGTGCGGGGCCGGGTACTTTTTTGCATAACTTGCTGGAAGAGTCCGCCAATATCGGCTTTGCGAAAATCGCGAGTGACGCTACCGAACGTACCGAGCTGGTAGAGGGTTTTTGTGTCAGCCCTTATTGGCAGGAACACCAAAACAGCCTGGAACACTGGCTGGATGCCTATTTGCACAACGAATTCCCCATTAATGACAGTGGCGACAGCATTAGTTTAAGCGCATTGGAGCAATACAAAGCCGAGCCGGAATTCTGGTTCGGTGCCAGTGAAGTTAACGCACAAAGGCTGGATGCTCTGGTTCGTGAACACATTCTGCCGGGACACGAACGCCCTGCACTGGAACCTAATGTGCTGAACGGCATGCTAAAAGGCTTTATCGACTTGGTGTTTGAGCACAACGGCAAATACTACGTGGCAGATTATAAGTCCAACTGGCTGGGCGAAGACGACCACGCCTACACCGAACAGGCCATGCGCGAGAAAATACTGCACAGCCGTTATGACCTGCAATACGTGATTTACACCCTGGCACTGCATCGTTTGTTAAAAGCGCGGCTAGGCAGTGAATACGACTATGACACTCATGTAGGCGGTTCCGTGTACCTGTTCTTGCGTGGGCATAGGGCGGAAACCGGCGGGGCATTTTGTGACAGGCCGCGACGGAAGTTAATAGAGCAGCTGGACGCACTATTTGCGGGTACGGACTTGTCCGATAAGGAGCCGGTATGACAGAAGTAACCTCAAACACCTTATTTGATGCCCTGCGTAAGTGGCGAGATGCCGGCTGGATACGCTCAATAGACCTGGCCTTTGTGGAGTTCTTGCAGCAAGCCGGCGAGACGCGCAGTGGGGTTTTACTGGTAGCTCTGTGTGCCTCGCATGAAGCCGGGCGTGGGCATACCAGTATTGACATAAAAGCGCTGCAGAATGAACCTGAAACTGTACTGAACTTACCACCCGAAAACCGCTATTCACCAAATTGCGATACTCCCAGTGCGTTGTTCCGTCTGTTTGGTACTAATGTGGAAGCTGCTTTAACCCAAAGCCATTGTGTAGACGCTGACGGCAAAGGCAACCAGCCGCTGGTGTTGAGTGGTGGCAAACTGTATTTGCGCCGCTACTGGCAATACGAAGCCTTTATAGAGAATGATTTACAGGCGCGCATGAGCGACCGGCCAGTTACCAACGACGACTTACTGAAAAGCACGCTGGCTAAGCTGTTTGCTCAAGCTGGTGGTGAAAAGACTGACGATATTAACTGGCAGCGCGTGGCTTGCGCTAACACCGTGCGCAACCGCTTTAGCGTCATAACCGGCGGGCCCGGCACTGGTAAAACCTACACCGTAGTGCGCCTGTTAACCGCTTTGCAGCATCAGACCTTATTCATTGGCTTGCCGCCGCTGCGCGTATCGCTGGCAGCGCCTACCGGTAAGGCCGCCGCGCGACTCACCGAGTCCATAGAAAGCGAGCTGAACAGGCTGCGAGGTGATGCAAAGCTTGCCACCTTAAAAGACGCCTTAGACGCCATAAAACCCGAAGGTAAGACTCTGCATCGCTTGCTGGGTGTAAAGCCGAATTCGCGCGCTTTTAAACACCACGCCGATAACCCATTGCGCACCGACGTGGTGATAGTCGACGAAGCTTCAATGATAGACATTGAAATGATGACCGCGCTGCTAAAAGCGACACCAAAAAACGCGCGGCTGGTGCTTATTGGCGACAAAGATCAGCTTGCCTCCGTAGAAGCCGGCGCCGTGTTGGGCAACCTGTGTGAAGGCGCAGACCAAGGCCATTACCGCACAGAAACTGCCCAATGGCTGCAGCAAGTCGCCGATACACCGGCCTTCCCAAGCGACTTAATTGACGAAAGCGGCGAGCAACGGCTGCAACACGTCGTGAAATTCCGCAAAAGCTACCGCTTCACAGGCCCTATTGCCGACCTGGCCAACGCCATTAACCGACAAGACAACGCCGCAACAAAACAGGAACTCGAAAAAGCCAAAAACGCCGATGGAGACTACCCGGTTAGCCTGTATGAAGTCAGCAGCCTAGACGCCCCCGCATTTGAAGCTCTTATCAGGGGTAGCCTGACGTTACACGTCAGGACCAATACCGAAACCACCACCGATGCCAACAACATCAGCGATATCGCCCAAGAAGCTCTACAAAACCTAGGCAACTTCCAAATCCTGACCGCCCTGCGCGAAGGCCCATGGGGCGTAAAAGCCGTTAATCAAAAAGTCGGCGACATACTCGGCGTAAACGCCAACACTTGGTACGAAGGCCGCCCCGTTATGGTCACCAAAAACGACTACGGACTGAAGCTGAACAACGGCGACATTGGCCTAACCTTTAAAGACCCCGAACACGGCCACCTGCGCGTCGCCTTTCCCGACCAGACCAGCAAGTCTGAAAATAAGGGAGTACGCTGGGTACTACCCAGCCGCCTCACCCATATAGAAACCGTGTACGCTATGACCGTGCATAAATCTCAAGGCTCCGAGTTCAAACACACGGTTATGGTCCTACCCGACCACGACAGTCCGGTGCTAAGCAAAGAGCTGTTGTATACCGGAATTACTCGGGCTAAAGAGCGGTTGAGTTTGGTGGGGAAATTATTAGTTTCTTAAACTATTTATATGAAGATTTATCATTGTTATTTAGTGTAGGGGGTAAAGGGCGAACACATGTCGTGTGTAGGTGCACGCACCTCAACGCAAATTGCGCGATCTATATCGTGAAAGCCCTTTACCTATTCGTAGGGAAACACAAATTTTTTCTTAAGTAAAGATGATTCTATCATTTTGGGAGAGCTCCAACGAATTATAAAGTCATCATTAAATATCCAAGATTGTTTGTTAATAACTTTATTTGTTAATGGATTTTCTAAGAATCGATTCAATGACTTTAGAAAAAGCTTATGCCGAGAATTTTTTGGCAGATCAGGGCAAGAGGAAATATCAAATAATAATAAGTAAAACTCCGTATCTATAGGTCCGATTTTATTTTTAAGTAGAAACCTATAGCCATCAATTATTAATCTTCGGTAAACGATATTTAGAGAGTTATAGTTTCTACAATAAATACAGAATGACGACCAGATAAAATAAAACCCACCATAGATATCAACCCGCTCTTTTAGCTTTTCATAGTATTTTAATAGCATTTTTTTATTAAAAACAAAATCTTTATCTAACAGCGTGCATGTCGCTAAAAGATTAAGTATTTCAATTCCATTGACTTTGTCAGATTGGTTTATGTAGATCTCGATCGATTGTCGGCAATGATCAAAAAACTTTTTCTGTAAAACATCTCTCACTTCACTTTTAGATGGTAAGTGATTTAGAATATTAACAAAAAATAAGCAAACTTTATCAGTGGTCGTAACTCGCAAATCCATCGAGTGGAAGAAAAATAAAATATCTAGATCGGAATATAATAAATTTTTATTCCTATCAGGCTCCTCTACAACTTTATTTATATATGAGTAAACTGACTTTATATATGAAGAGACAAGAAAGTTAGATATCGATATATAATCCACATTATGAGATGCAACTTTAAGCTTTAATTTTGATATTAAAGAATTTGCTCTACGGGATGGGTTGCCTACGGACTTTAATACACCATCGACTGTTCTTTTTGTTTCAATAGAATCGATAAATTCACCGATATCGTTTTTAGCAATAGTGATATCAGTGGTAAAGGGACGCTTTAAATACTTAGTTTTGCTCTCATTAATTTGCAACTTATAATCTGACAACGTAGAGTTAATAACTTCTATTATTTTTCTCTCGGACTCCTTCGAGTTATGGAAAATAAAAAAATCATCTACATATCTTTTTAATACAAAATCAATGCCTTTATCAAGTTTATATATCTCTTTAACTCTACTATGAATTTTGTTGTCTATATCTTGAAGAATAATTTCGGAAAAAACTCTTGATACTTCAGGTCCTATTATTATTCCATTAGTTTCTTTATTGTTTAGATCCTGCATTAAGCTGTCAAAGAAATTGTGAAAAGATGGATTTCCAATAGACTTTTTTGTTGGTTCTTTACCTTTTATAGCCCAACCAATCGAGTGTGTATAAATATTATCAAAGCATCCAGAAATATCAGTCATAGTTAAATAGAAAAACTTCTTTTCTAGCTGGTTATATTCATAGGACTCAAAAAACTTGTATAGAAATGGATACTTACTATATTTGAAGTATGAACTCGAGTATGCTGGCTCCTCTCCTTGAATTTCTATCTTATTTTTCGATTTGGTAAACTCAGGTTTCTTTCCGTAGAAATAAGATGCCGTCTTGACTGGATACCTAAGTGAACTTGATGATCTATTGCAGTGATATTCAATTAACTCCTTGTAGTCTTCATAAAACTCGCAAACCTTTAGCATCGCTATAGGATGAGCGAGACTTAAGGTTCGTGTTTTTGACTCATTTCGACGTATACGATAAGAAAGAGGGATATAGCGTCGGTTATCATTTTTTATCGAAAAGAAGGAGTTGAGATATTCTCTTTTTTTATCAACGCTCATAATTCTATGGATTGATTGACTATCAAACCAAAGTGGGAGTTCGTAAGGCAACACTTCGCTTTGCAAAGCCCTATAATGATCTGAGCTATTAACTTTATTCTTCATTATGACCAAGCCTTTGCTATTTTTATTGACTTTTTATTAGAGAACTTACCAGTAACATTTTTTCGTGCAAAAGAATAAAAGCTGATGTGCTTTAGTTGATCTTTTTCATCGTTAGTAAAGTTATAACGATTAGACTGTATTTGAGAATAAAATAATGCATCAAGACAACGAAGGCACATAAATTCATCGGTAACATATTTATAATTATAATTTATACCGGCTCTTAAGTTTCCATTTTTTGTTTTCTTTATATCTTTGTTCGATGCTAAATAAAACAGTCTTTGTTTTAGTAGTTGAAAGTCGTCTTCTTTCTTATATTGTATAAAGCATGATATTATTTTTTGTTTTATCTTTTTTAATTTAGCTTCTGAGATACTAAGGTTTACGATGTTCTTTTTACTTTTTCCATCAACTTTAAAATTATAGCCTAAGTAATAGAAGTTACAGTTTTTAAAATCATTCTTATAATATTTATCGCTACCTCTATTAATATCCAATTTTAGTGCTATAAGTTCTTTTTTTAGTGATTTTTTTAGATTTAAATATTCTGATTTTATATATCCAATACATATATCATCTATATATCGTGTGTATAGGAATACGCAGTCCATTGATCTTATTTCTCTATCAAAGTCCTTTAAGTATAACTCTGAGAAAGTGCTGCTTAAACTTAACCCTCTTGGTAATCCTGTTACTCCTATTTTTATTAGTTCCTTGGATATAGAAGTAAGAAAATTTAATAGTTTTGGTTCTAAAATCATATCCTCATTGATTTTAGAAATCATAGAGTCGAAAGGAATCGTCTCGTAGAAGTCTTTAATGTCAACTCGAAGTAATTGGTACTCTCCTTTTTCGGCCAGAGATTTTTTTACACAACAGATTTGTAAAGACCTATCAGATTGACTTACCTTGTAGATTCTTCTTACAACTCTATCTAGGATTCTTACTAGCAACTCTGTTTGATAATTCGCAGGCTTTACAATTTCTTTGTTATTAAAAAGGTGAGTTTCGAATTCGGGGCGCTCTGTAATGTAGCTGCTTAAGCCGTCGATTATATATTGTAGTTCAGAATTACGTTGCGTTCCGTCAGTGTATTGTAATAACTTCCATTTTTTAGCAATCTTTTTGTCGAGTACGCTTAGAACTTGTCGCTGGTTTATCTGCTGATTTAACATTATTGTTATGAGCTTTTAATATTATTAGCTGACAGTAACTGATCTTTACTTTGTGTGCAAAGAGTTTCAAATCTATAACAAAAGAGATGTCCGGCCCTACTTAAAGTGCATTACGCCTTTAATGTCGTGATAAAGCTAACGTTATCTTTAGTCAGGTATATACTTCTTTTGGCGGTTAGTTAGGCCGCTAAAAGGCTTTTCGAAAGCCTAAGTTTAATCAGTTTCGCCACTTCCCTAAAAACCGGCACTACAACTGAGTTGCCAAACTGCTTATAAGCTTGAGTGTCGGAAACCGGAATTTTAAATTCGGCCCCCTGCGGGCTGCTAAATCCCATGAGGCGAGAACATTCCAATGGCGTCAGTCGACGCGGTCGGTGTTCAAGGTTCTTTTTGTTGTTAAAATCTTTAGAAAAATCCCAGCCTTGGTCGACTAATATTTCTGATCCGTCTTTGTAGTATCGTGCGGATAGAGTTCGGGCAACGTCGTTAGGGCCAACTAGACCGAAACCAAAACCGTTGCCTTTTTCTTTGTGCTTCTTCGCATAGTTATACAGGTACTCCCACAGTTTAGGAGTAAGTGTGTATTTAGGGTCGACTTCTTTTTCCAGTATATCGCCGATAGTTGGTCGAGCTTCCACCGGCGGTTTGTGCATGTTTTTTAGCGAGAATCCTTTGCCGATACCTAGATCGCGTCGGAAACCAACTAGCACAATACGTTCGCGATGCTGAGGTACCCAGTGTCGACCATCGATAATTCTGGGATCCTTACCACCGACATGGTCCGCATCCGCTACGTCGTATCCAAGCTCGTCGAGCGCTGCCATTATGACTTTAAAAGTTTTACCACGGTCATGGCTTTTAAGGTTTTTGACGTTCTCAAGTACGAAAGCCCGGGGGCGTTTTGACGCTATGATACGCGCGACATCAAAAAACAGTGTGCCTTGCGTGTCGCACTCAAACCCATGCTTTTTGCCGAGAGAATTCTTTTTTGAAACGCCGGCGATAGAGAATGGTTGGCACGGGAAACCAGCCAACAAAACATCATGGTCGGGAATTGTTTTATTAATATGTTTGTAAGCCTCGTCATCAGATACTGACTCGTCGGCTGACAGTGTTACGTCCCGGATATCCCGGTTGAAAGTATGGTACTGCTCGTTACATGCGAAGTTGGCTTTATAAGTACGAACAGCAAACTTATTCCATTCGCTGGTAAAGACGCAAAGCCCGCCTTGTTCCTCGAATCCCTTACGAATTCCGCCGATACCTGCGAACAAATCAATGAACTTAAACTCGCAATTTTCAGGAGTTACAGTTTCTTTGGGGAAGAGATCCTGAATATGAAGATACTCATTGTGAGTAAGGTTGGGGACCGCTTTACCTTTCATCCAGCGATTAATCGTTTCCCGGTTGCATTTATTGCCGGGCAATTGGTTTAAGTACTCCGCAAGGAATGTCTGGTCGTAGATTTCTAAAGCCTTAGAGATGATTTCGATATCGCTAAGTTCGCCATTTTTATTATTAATGTCTAAGTTCATTTGGTCCACAACCTATCCTTAGGGAACATTCTGTGATCAAAGATCACACATTTGTTCCATTTCGTCAATGAAAAACTGATCTTTTATACAGTAGTACAGAATATGGAGCTTTGCTCGGTGATTTAGATTAGTAGCATGTGTGAGATAACTCATTCTCTCGACTTTTGTGAAAACTAAGCTATTGATATAGGATGCTTTTAATTCGTTATTTTTGGAGAAAAGGATGTTCGAAAAAGTCAGTGATGTTTTTGTTGCGGCAGCGGCTAAGTATCTTCGTGCTGTTGACGTGACTCGTGCCAACAGTCGAGGTCCTGGTTCAAATCAGCATGAAATTGGAGGTTTGACGAAAGCTGGTATAACTCAATATTTAGGGAATCCTTCAAAGGGGGAGGCACTCTATTATCAAGCAACAATGCACTATTTAAGTGATGAAGAGGTTATATCGGTTGAAGCCAAGCTAACTTGGTATGACACTCGTGCTAACAAAGAGCATAGAGGCCCAGAGTACCGGTTGTATTATCCTGATAACGAAGTAACTGATTTAGCTAAAGAAGGCGACTTTTTCATAATTGCGGTTACTCCCGAGAATGCTTTGCATCTTATTTTTTGCGAGAGCAATTCGGAGACTGAACTTCAGTTACGATCAATATTTGGTGCTTTTGAACAACAATTTGAAACATCATTGATTGACCTTGGAGTTCAGGAAGCGCGCATAGAATTACCTATTCAAATGTTGCTGTCAGAACTTGGTGTTGAGCTATACCAAACTAAAGCAAATGATACTGACAAACTGACATTTCTAATTGATAAATTTGGCGATGAGTTCCCGACAACAAGGAAATTTTCGGAAGTAGCTCGAGAATTATCTAGCAGTGATAGTGACGCGGTATCAAATCCAGACGAAGTGTTAGTCGAATGGATGAGTGAAGAAGAACACCTTTTTAAGTTATTCGAACGTAAACGAGTTGCTGATCAGCTAAAAGCGGGGTTTGGGGAGAATGGCGATGACGTTGACCAGTTTATTAGTTTTTCGTTAAGCGTTCAGAATCGGAGAAAATCAAGATCGGGGCATGCTTTTGAAAATCACATTGAATGTATTCTTATAGAGAATCATGTTGAGTTTATTCGTAGTGGGAAAACAGAAGGTAAGAAAAAACCGGATTTTTTGATGCCTTCAAACGAAGCTTATGCTGATAAAGATTTTTCCAAGGAAAAACTGTTTATTCTCGGTGCAAAGACGACATGTAAGGATAGGTGGAGGCAGGTGCTCTCTGAAGGTGAGCGGGTTAACCGAAAACACTTAATAACTCTCCAGCCTGCTATTTCCGGAGATCAATTAGGAGAAATGGAAGGGAGTAAATTGCAATTAGTGGTACCGATACCAATTCAGCAACAGTACTCAGCTGATTCACGTGCACGACTCATGTCATTTCGAGAGTTAATTAGTCAATTGCCAAAGCTGGATTAATTTGAGAAATAAAATCGACAGGTTCAGTGAATGTGATTCCTTGCTTGTCTATGATGGCTAATGCTTCTTCTGATGAGAACCATCTTTCTAGTAGGCTCAGGACATAGCCGTGATCGAGACGCCCTTTTCCCCGGAGAGCGCACTCCCATATAACCAGTAAACGTATTTCTTTTTGTTGAAGAGCTTTTACATTCTTAAAATCTCTTTCGACATTATCGGTAATTTTGCTCTTCCAGAACTCAGCCCTGGTTTTTGGCAGTACAAACTGAGGGCAGTTATGCCCGTGCCATAGACAGCCATTGATTTGAATTGCTGCACGATACTTAGGCAAATAGATATCGGGGGTTCCGGGCAGGCTTTTTACGTTCAGGCGATAGCGGTAGCCAGCATGCCAGAGCATTTTGCGAACCCGCACCTCAATTGAAGTATCAGCTGACTTGATAGCACGCATATTCTTGCGTCGCTGATCTTTATTATGAACGTCTGCCAATTAAGCGTAGCCTCAGGTTTGACTAGGATGAAACAACTAAGTTAACGCCAGATGAAAGCTGCCGCAACAGGATGTCCTTACTACTCCCCCAATTGCCCCCACCCCAAAATAGTTCTAATATACTCGCACTACCCAGTAACTTACTGATCTCATGTCTCTTTCCTTTAAAAAATTAACCCGTTCATTCGCCTGTCTGCTCGTTCTCTTCACCGCCGCCAGCGTGCATGCGTCCGAAATCTTCACAGTGAAGTCTAAGCTCCTTGATGAAGGGATAACGGCGCGGGTTGCGTTGCCGGAAAGCTATGAGCATTCAGACAGCTTTCAGTATCCGGTACTGCTGGTTATGGACAGTTCCACGCAGTTTGAGCACATATCGGGCAACGTTAATTTTTTAAGTACCTTTTCTATTGTGCCGGAAATGATTGTTGTCGGGGTTAGTGCGAGGAACCGCTTAAAGCGTTTTACTCACACAAAAATGGAAGCCTACGCTGACCGCTCTGGCGGTGCTGAGCAGTACACCCAGTTTTTGCAAGATGAGCTTATGCCAGCGTTGCAGAAAAAGTATAGAGTGTCGCCTTATACGGTGGTTACCGGGCACTCGTTGTCGGGGCTCTATACCAGCTATCTGGCGACTCACCACTCAGATTTTATCAATGCTGCAATATCGGTGAGCCCAAGCCTTTGGTGGGATGACTTTGCGCTTATCAATGACATAAAAGCGGCAGAGCAAGAGGGAGAAAAACCGGCGGTACGTTGGTTTGTCAGCATGGCGAATGAGCCTAATGAAATGGCAGAGAGCTATGAGCGTTTATTGAACGTGCTGGAAGCGAAGCCGGAATCGGCTTTTAACTGGGAGTCAAAGCAGTTTCCCAACGAAACCCATGACAGCACGCCACTAATTGGCAATGTCGAGGGGCTTAAATCGGTTTTTCGTGGGTTTAACGCGGTGCCCAACATCGAAATTAAGTCGCTGGAACAGTTGCTGGCGTTCTACGCTAATTACGAAAAGACGGTGGGTTATGACTTCCCTATGTCGGTTCAGCAATACAACGTGTATGGCTTAAAGGCCGCTTATGAAGGCCAAGTTGACTGGGGACAGGCTATTTTGGAGAAAGGTGTTGAGGTATTCGGCCAGTCCGAGATTTTATGGGACAGCCTGGCAACGGTTTATGCAATGAATGACAACAACGAGAGTGCGCTGAAGGCCTCGAATAAAGCCGTGCAGTTCGCACACGAGCATCAGTCAAAGTACATCAGTGAAATTGAAGCACAGAATAGTGATTTGAAAAAACAGACAGAAAATTAAATTGTACATATTTATGTATATTATTTTGTTTGTAATTTCGTGTGTTTTGTGGTTATAATTTAGTCAATAGGTATAAAAGTGGTGAGGTAAAGTATGAACACACAAACTATATTGGCTGAAAAAACGGTATCTGCCAGTGACGTACGCAAGCACCCCTGCCAGTATTTTGAAGCTGAGCCTGTGGCGGTACTTTCCCACAATAAAACCGCTGGTTACATGGTAGGTGCTGAGTTATTTGAAGCTATGGTGCGCCAGTTGGAAGCCTGTAACCCTAAAGTAGAGTCCCTTTTTAGGCCGACGACAGCGCGGCTAAAGGCTATTAGTGCCGAAGCAGAGAAGCTTTTAGCTGAAGCGAAAAAGTCTGATCTGGATGACTCAAAAAAGTAAATTAAACCTGCCGCAGCACATCTAAAATTCCTTGGTCTTTCGCTTTTTCTTTTGCTGATACGTCAAAATAGTCGTTGGCTTTTACCCTATCTTCCCAAAACTTCACAAAATCCATGGGCTCATCCGGGTCTATCTGCTGAGACTCTGGCGTAAAGGTTTTGTGTAAGCTGGTTTTGGAGATTTGAAAACTCATCGCGCTACGCTGCTCACGAGTAATAACGCCGGCTTCAAACAACTGGCTGGCCAGTTCACTCATGTCGTTAGGCGAAATCTTACGGGCATTAAAGTTTTCAGTTATTGCTACGGGAATATTGGACTGTTTGCCGTTATTGCCTTCTTCGGCCTGGCGACGCATAGCGTCTTCGAATAGCTGATCGCGGGCTTCCATCAGGCTGTTAAGCTCGTCTTTTTCTTCCTTAGTCAGGCTGGATTTACTCTCAAGCTCTTCTATTTTTTGCTCAATCTCGTCCAGATGCCCGGTATCAACACCCATACGATTTAATAATATGCTGCGATACGCTTTGTCGATGAATGACTCTTTGTCTTCTCCAGTGGCAACGTCTTTACTGACTGGCTCCTGGGCTTTGTCACTTTGCGTGGTTGTTGCTGCCGGATAACTCGCGTTATTACTCACAGGGTTCATGTTCATGGCTTTTCCTTATCCAAAATTGGCATTGCCGGGTGGCAATGTTTTGCCTGTTTAGTGCGTTATTCGCGTTTATGTGTAGGAAACAGCAAGAGGTGTGCCAATAAATCCTTGGTTGTCAATTGACAACTTGCGGATGGAGTTCTATTCTTCTGTTACTGAAATGATTAAAGGAGATGACGACAATGAATGAATATGATTTTACGCTGAAGTTTGTCATCCCTAAAGACTTGAAAACGGATGATCTTAGCAGCCAGATTTTTGCCGGCGGATGTGATGATGCAATTATTGGCGTGGGAGTTGCGGGTCGATTGGCGTTAAATTTTGTACGTGAATCAACTAATGCAACAGAGGCAATTCGCTCTGCGTTATCTGATATTAAAAAAATAATCCCTCAGGCTAAGCTAGTTGAAATAGGCCCGGATTTGGTTGGCTTGTCAGACGCTGGCGAGCAACTCAATATGAGCCGGCAATATCTGAGAAAAGTACGGGATCAGGAATTGGAGAAGTTTCCACTACCGGTGCATGAGGGCAACCCGTCACTTTGGCATTTGTGCCACCTGCTTGAATATTTCCGTCAGGAAAAGCTACGCGATATTCCAGAATGTGAAATTGAACTAGCGAAAGCCGCTATGACACTTAATTACGAGCAACAGAAGCGGCGGGTTTATTGAGGTTTCTCTGGGCAAACCCACAAAAATTTGTTTTGCTGTGAGTAACTGAAAAAACAAACGAAGACATTTTGCTATGCACCAACGCCGCTCAGGAAAAACCACAACCTTTAATGCCGCTACGCCGGACAGCGATGCCCAGCGTGACAGGGCGCGTATTATTCACTCGTCGGCGTTTCGCCGCTTGCAGGCAAAAACTCAGGTGTTGGGTGTGGGCGAAAGTGACTTTTATCGCACGCGCTTAACGCATTCTATGGAAGTGGCGCAGATTGGTTCGGGCATTTGTGAGAAGTTAAAGCAAAAGTATGCAGAGAACGACTCTATTTCGACGCATATCCCGTCTTACTTTCAAATTGAGGCCATTTGTCTGGCGCATGATATTGGTCACCCGCCGTTCGGGCACGGCGGCGAAGTGGCGCTGAACTACCACATGCACAGCAGCGGTGGTTTTGAAGGTAACGGGCAGACGCTGCGTATTATTTCAAAGCTGGGTGAGTATTCTGACCACGACGGTCTGGATTTGACCCGGCGCACTTTACTCGGTGTGCTTAAGTATCCGGTTTTGCATAGCGAAGTTAGTACTCGCTCACTGTCTGACGAAGATCACTTAAGTGCTTTTAAACCGCCCAAATCTATTCATGACGACGAACAGGATGTGCTGGACTGGATACTGGAACCGCTGACTCCCAAAGACAAAGCGACTTTTCGTTCCACTAAAACGAAAGAGGGTAAAACCAAAGCACAGTATAAAGCCTTTGATACCTCCATTATGGAGCTGGCAGATGATATATCGTACGGCGTGCACGATTTAGAAGACTCACTGGCGCTGAATTTGGTCACTGAAAAACAGTGGCGCGAAGACGTACTCGCTGTGCTTGGCGATAACAGCGTCATTATGCAGGAAGAGCGATTTTACACAGAAGCGCTTTTCTCAGGCCAAAGCCGGGCACGCAAGCACGCCATTAGTAAGCTTGTCGGGCATTTTGTGGATGCGATTGAAGTCACAGAACAGAATGAGTTTGAATCGCCCTGGTTAGATCTTCAGGCCCAGTTGCCTGAGCACATTGAACATACCCTGCAAGTACTGAAAGACTTTGTGTTTAAGCATGTTATTCGCAGCTCTTCGGTGCAGGTTCTGGAATACAAAGGCCAGATGATGATAATGAAGCTTTTTCAGGTACTGAGCGAAAACCCAGAGCAACTACTGCCGGGCTCTACTCTGCAAAAGTATAAAAACGCAGAGAACCCAAAGCGTGTTATTTGTGACTATATTTCGGGTATGACCGATAATTACGCGACCAAGCTCTACAGTAAATTATTCAGCCCGGACACCGGGTCGGTGTTCGACAAGATATAAGTTTTATCGATATAACACTAGCCCTAAATCAACGATAGGCCGGAGTTGGTTCATTGACAGAAGACTGCGGTGGTTGCCGCAACCAGTTTTCAGTAATAAGTCCCGGAACCCGTTCAAATTCGCTGACGTTATTGGTAACAACGGTAAGTCCCTGGCATCGGGCATGGCCTGCTATCATCTGATCGTACGGGCCAATGGGCGTGCCTTGCTGTTTGAGTTTATGACGGATAAGTGCTGTATGGTAAGCAGCGTCAGAGCCGTAATTTAATATCGCCAAACGAGCCAGAAAGCTGTCGAGCTTGTCTGCATTCGTGGTTCGTTGTTGCGAATTTTCCACGCCGTACTGAAGCTCCATAACGGTCACTGAACTAACACAGAGCTCACGCGAGTGCTCATCAAAAATAGGCGCCAAATATGGGGGTTTATTTTTCATAATATAAATGCAAATATTCGTATCGAGCATATAGCGCAGGTTCATAGTGGGTCGCGCTCCTGTTCTTCAGGCTGTTCGCGTTCAACCATAAAGTCGCTACTCGCAGGCTCGCCACTAAACCAGGATGCCCAGCTTGTCTTAGCTGGAGTAATAATTCGGCTTTCACCAACCACTAAAACTTCTACCTCTCTAACGTCTTCCGAAAAGGCAACATCTTTTGGCAACCTTACTGCCTGTGTTTGGTTACTTTTGAAAACGGTTGTTTTAGCCATAAGTTTCCTTGTATATCCAAAAGGGATATACTTATTTTAGTCTAAATTTTAATCTTGTCAAAACCGTGATCACTACGGACAGCTTTCGTTATAATTCGCTCAAATAAAAAAGGGCGCCGTATTGGCGCCCTTCTAGTTTAACGAGTAGTTTTAATTAGGGAATAAACTTATTCCCATTCAACTAACAGGTCTACGCCTGAGTAGTTAGTGTAGCCTTTAAGGCTAATGTACCAACGGTCTTCAGCCGGGCTATCTATATTACAAGTTTCGTTATTACCTGAACGGTAAGGACGGCACTCGTAGTTAGATTCCGTAGGCTGGCTGCCCTGACGAACATAAAGGTCAGCGTCGCCGTTCCCACCAGACATGGTTACGTCAAGTGATGACATGCCGGCAGGAATGTCGACGTAGTAGTGAGTCCACTCATTGGCAGAGCCTGAAAGGTCTGATGCAGAAGCTGAACCGCCTTCACCGCCATCATCTGACTCTGTGAACGAACCAGTCAGGTTAACGCCAGAGAAGCTAGAGTAAGCATTGACCATGACATAGTAAGTACCGGCTTGTACGTTAGAAATAGTACAAGTTTCGGTATTACCGCTCTGGTATGGACGGCAGTCGTAGCTAGACTGAGTTGGCTCTGAACCGAAACGAACATACAGGTCAGCATCGCCTGAACCACCGTTAATGCTAAAGCTCAGGTCTGTTGCACCGGCTGGAACATCTAAGGTGTAGTATAGCGAATCACCGGTTGTAGCTGACAAGTTGCTAACAGTCTCGCCGTTAACAAGCTCGTTGCCTACTGGCGGTTCTGGATCAGGATCTCCGTCTCCGCTACAGCCATTAGCGTCGATGTAATCAACAGCGTCTTTGGTTTGTGCCAAACCGTAACCGAACTTAACGTCACGTCCTGCTGCACCTAAGTCCTGCGCTGTGGTGTTAAGAACGCTACGGATTTCCTGTGCGGTACAGGTTGGATGATGTGACCAAACTAATGCTGCAACACCAGCTACGTGAGGTGACGCCATAGACGTACCGCTCATAGTACCGTAGTTACCCTGCTGGCCAGTGCCTTCTGGGTAAGTTGAAAGGACATTAACACCCGGGCCTGCAATTTCAACTTGGCTGTTTTTCTGTGAGAAAGACGCCAGGTTTTTGCTGCTGTCTACTGCCGCAACTGAAACAACAGCGTTGTAAGACGCAGGGTAAGACATTGGATCAGTTTCGCTATAGCTTGAACCGTCGTTACCAGCGGCTGCTACAAGTAAAACGCCCTGGTTATAGAGGTCTTGCATAGCGTTGGCTTCGGTCTGGCTTGATCCGCCGCCACCTAAACTCATGTTAACGACGTCTGCGCCATTATTAGCACAAGTTTCAATAGCTGAAACCAGTGACGATGAATAGCCCCAGCCGCTTGAGTTAAATACTTTTACAATGTGCAGGTTAGGGTTGCTGCCAATAACGCCGCGAACGCCCAGGCCGTTATCTAAAGCGGCAATAGTACCTGCTACGTGTGTGCCGTGAGGGCCACCCGCATCGTACCAGTTACCGGTGCCGCTATCGTTAGTACCGTTGATGGTGCCGCCTCGTGTACCCATGTCTTCGTGCGGCAGCTCTAAACCTGAATCGATAACACAAATTTTCTTACCACCGGCAGATGCAGCTGCAACGCTGTCATCAACTAAGTCAGCCTGAACCTGGCCGATGCCGTAAGGTACGTCTTGAGCCATGAAACGACGCTTCTGGTCAACTTCGACGTATTCAATGTTAGGGTTTTTCTCAAGGCGCTTTTTCTGTTTTTCGGTAAGTTCAGCAGCAACTGCCAGGTTATGGCGCATGCTGAGTTTTACTTTACCGCCGGCCTTTTTGACCATGTTGTTTGCGCGAGATATCGCAAGTTCAGAACGGCCACGGTTCCCCATTTTCTGTACGGCATTACCATTATTCTTAAATTTAATAATGTACCGTTGTGGAGCGGCGCTTTCGATTTGCTTCTGGTTGTCAAGTAGTGGCTGAGCTTGAGAATGCTCAGGTGGTTTTGCAAAAGCAGATGAAACCGACACTGCCAAAGCAGACAGTGTAAGAACACTTAGTTTATTCATAACGTAATATTCTCTTTTTGTTTTTATGTGGACTTCAAGGAGTCCTTCAAAGAAGGCAGCAGAGGATACGTCGTTTGGCTGCACGAAAATGACGTCGTTTGACATCATTTGTTGCATTTAATAACAAAAAATAAACGATTTAAAGGGTGAGAATGTAAAGATTGTTTAAAGGCTTTACAGAATTTCAACATATGTAGCGCTATAACCTAGGCCTGATATGGCCATTGAGGTATTTTCATGTGTTGCAATTTTTATAAGTTGGTAAAGGCTACCTTGATTGATACTCAGGCGGTCTGTGTATATCCAAATTGAATATACACAGTTTAGTTAAACGATATTAGTCGTCCAGTTTATCCATTTGCTTAACGATTTCGTTACTGAGGTTATTCAGTTCGTCAGTATTACTCGACAACGTTTCTGCCTGTTCATATGCGCCATCACAAAGTTCGCTCAGCACCTGAATACTTTTACTGACGTTCTCTACGGCATCATTCTGCTGCTTACTGGCCTCGGTTACCATGTCCACTTCGGCATTAATTTCGCGTATTGAAGCTAATACCAGATTAAATGATTCAATGGTTTCCGTGGATATGATCTGAGCTTCTTTAGAAGCCTCTAAAGCCTGATCGCTAATTTCACCAGATGATGAAATAACAGCGCGAAGCTCATTAGTCATGTTAACAATGTCACTTGTCGTCGCTTTGGTCTTTTGAGCTAAAGAACGGACTTCGTCAGCAACTACTGCGAAACCTCTTCCGTGCTGCCCTGCCCGGGCTGCTTCAATGGCAGCGTTAAGAGCCAACAGGTTGGTCTGTTCAGTTACGCTTTCAATCAACTCGACGAAGGAAGTGATTTTTTCAGCACTTTTTTCAACTTTATCAAAGCTACTGTCGAACAACTCGACGGAGCTAACGAGTTTATTCAATCGTTCGGCGAGTTTGTTAATCTGTTGCTCAGAAGTAATGCTGACCTCTGAAACCGAGTCGGTATTGCTATTAATGCGCTCAATTGTTGCCGTCATTTCGTTCATGCTGGCAGAAATTTCTTCAATAGTGGAGGCCAAGCTAGTCGACTGCTCACTCAGTTTTTCGCTGGTCACATGAGACCGATCAGAAACAGAAGCCGTGCGTTCCGCCAAGTTGCTTAGTTTCTCTGTGGCCCCATCCACATGGGTCAAAATACGACTGAAGCGCTTCAATGCACGATTTAATGAACGAGCAATTTGCCCAAACTCACTGTCGCTGCTTAAATTTACTCTAGGGTCGAGGTTACCGTTACTGACTTGTTCAGCCATACTCTTAAGTTCTTTTACCGCGAGCGTGAGAAACCGTCGTGAAATTATAAAGAACACAACAGCTAATAGTGTAATAACCAGACCGGGCACGGCAAGCACACCGTCGGTTATGTCGGAGAATAGAGCAAGCCCCAGGATAACAGCTAGGCTTACCAGAAAAAGAAGGTTTATCTGGTTAATTCTAGCCAGGGACATGTTAGATAATTTCATTGTTTTACTTTCCACTTAAAGGTCAAAAAAAGCGGTGCAAAGTAATCTAGAATTGAGAGTAAAGATAGCTTTTTTCCAATAGGTTTTGTCGATAGTCAACATCGAAAAAACAGGGGACAATTTTTCATCAAGGTTAGTGGTTTTTGCCCCCGCCTGTTTGAGTTATAATTCGCACAAATTTCAGCCGCGAAGAGAGAGTTATGGCTAGAAACAAGAAAGAATCCATTGTTTTAGAGACGCCTACGGGCTCTGACCACGTGCTGCTGCACTCTTGCTGCGCACCTTGTTCAGGTGAAGTAATGGAGCGTATGGCTGAAGCAGGCATTAAGTTTACGATTTTCTTCTATAACCCAAATATTCACCCTGAAAAGGAGTATTTGCTGCGTAAAGAGGAAAATATTCGCTTTGCAGAAAAGCTGGGTGTGGACTTTATTGACTGTGACTACGACACCAAAAACTGGTTTGAGCGGGTGAAAGGCCTGGAGTGGGAACCTGAGCGTGGTGAGCGTTGCAGAGTATGTTTTGATATGCGTTTTGAGCGTACGGCGTTGTATGCGCATGAAAACGGCTTTGACACTATTACCAGCTGCTTAGGTATTTCACGCTGGAAGAATATGGAACAGATTAACGACTGCGGTCAGCGTGCGGTTGCGCGTTATCCCGGTCTGCATTACTGGACCTTTAACTGGCGTAAAAAAGGCGGCTCCGCTCGTATGGTAGAAATTGCCAAGCGCGAGCGTTTTTATCAGCAGGAATATTGCGGCTGCGTTTACTCATTGCGCGACACCAACCGCTGGCGCCTGCAAAATGGCCGCGACCGTATTCAAATTGGTGTTGAGTACTACACTCCTGAATAAACTCCCCCATAAAAAAGCCCCGAACGCTGGGAAGAAAGGCGTTCGGGGCTGCACGTGAAACTTACTAAGTCTTAAAAGTTATAACGGAAGTTCGCCATAACCGTGCGTTGCTGGCCGTAGAAACAGTCACCGCGCGCGCCACACGAGGTAATCACTGTTCTGTCTGTCAGGTTGTCAACATCCAGGCTCAAGCTGTAACTGCCCCAGTCGTAACCAATCATGGCGTCGAATACCGTGTAACTTGGCGTTTCTAAGTACAGTGGGTTGCCGTTATATACCACGTTACCGTCAGAGGTGTTCCCTACATAGCGAACGCCGGCACCAACTTTAAAGCCATTCCAGTTGTCCGGACGGTAAGTTCCCCAAACAGAAGCTTGATGATCAGGAGTGGCTGATAGTGGCTTGCCGACTTCAGATGGGATGTTGCTCTTGCTAACAGCCGCGTCGGTGTACGCATAGCTGGCGTAAACGTCCAGAGAGTCCCAGGCAAGTTGCGCTTCAAACTCGACACCTTCAATCTCTACTTCGCCTATTTGCACCTGGCCATCCGGATTTGGTGCATCAGCATCGTTTACCGGAGTTGCCCGGTTCTCTTCGGTAATTTGATAAGCAGCAATGGTTAACAGGTGCTCTGTACCCTGAGGCTGGTACTTAATACCGGCTTCCCACTGTTTACCTTCTAATGGTACATAGGGATTTTCGTACGCATCCCGGCCAATAAGTGGAGAGAAAGACTCGCTGTAACTAAGGTATGGAGACAAGCCTCCGTCCATAAGGTACATGAAGCCCAGACGACCGGTTGTCGCATACTGATCGGTAGCGCTTTCGTCTTCAGGATTATTTGTTGCACGGTCGCGACGTAAAGCGGCTGAAATTAACCATTTGTTGTCTATACGCATGTTGTCCTGCACATACACACCCGTTTGCTTGCTAGTTAAAGAGGCATAGTCAACAACATCGGATTCGGTCGGCAAGCCTGTTGCCTGGCCGTACACTGGCGCATACAAATCTAACGGGTTCATGGCACCGTAAGCGTAGTCGTTATCGGTGTAAGAGTCTTGAAAGTCCAGGCCGAAGACTAAGTCGTGCTCAACAGCACCAGTAATAACAGAGCCGTGCAACTGCAGGTCGCTGGTCCAGGTTCTTGCATCAGCACGAGACAAGTAAGAAACGCGGTTAACCGTGCGGTTGTCGTCGGCGAAAACTGGGGGCCAGCCATACATTGTGTTGTAGTCGGCATGACTGTCGTTGTAGCGACTTGCTAAGCGCAGACTCCAGTCCAGGTTTATATCGTGTTCCACAATAGCGGTTAACGCGTCCTGCTCAGTATCGTATTTATCGAAGCCCGGCTCTGACACAAAGTTGGAACTGTCAATTTGACCAAACTCGTTCGGGAACAGGGTGCCCTGCCACGGAAAAAACTGTGTACTGGAGCCTGATTCGTTACGCTGAATATTGCCGATCAAAGTAATTTTAGTGTCTTCAGAAGCGTGCCAGCTTAAGGAAGGGTTGAGTACCAGACTGTTGTCGGGCACAAAGTCGGTTTGGGTGTCGCTGTTGCGGTATAAGCCAATGAAGCGCCCGGTTAACGACGCATCATCGTTTAAGGCGCCGGTAATGTCGCCAGCTACTTGCTTGCGCGAATAGTTGCCCAATTGTGCCCAGAACTGACCTTCGGTCTCTGCCTGAGGCCGCTTGCTGACTAAATTAATAATACCACCGGTAGAGCCTTGTCCATATAAGACCGAGCTTGGTCCTTTCAATATTTCAATTTGGCCTAACGAGTAGGGGTTAATACGCACGTTGTTGTAGTAGCCGAACAACGACTTAAGGCCATCTAAATACTGTACTGGAGAGACGCCACGAATTTGTGCCCAGTCACCGCGGGTATCAACGCCGTAAGGTCCGTTGTATAAACCCGCTACGTAACCAATAGCGTCCTGCACTGTTACTGCGCCTAAGTCTTCAATACGGGTTTCGGTCAGAACTGAAACCGATAAAGGTGTTTCAATAATCGGGGTGTCAGATTTGGCGCCGGTCGCGCTAACGTAAGAGATAAGACCGCGCGAACTGACTTTGATGGTTTCCATCATCTCTTCTTGAGTCTTTTCCGGGCTTTCTTCTTGTGCGTGAACGTTGGTGGCGGTTAAGGCGGCCAGGATGCTGGCCGCCAGTAAGGTCTTGTGAATGTTCATTGTTCCCCTCAAAAATTAACTGCTGTCTAAATTGAGGTGGATCGTAAATGAAAATGATTCGTGTTTAAAGTTTTATTTTAACCAATTCCCGGGAAGTTGCCATGAGGCCTTATGCACATTGCCGTCCCAGGTCTGCAAAGTGACCCAAACGCGGTGCTCAGGTTCATATTGTTGGGGTGCAATAGCGTGCACATGCTGCAGTAATTCACTGCCATGCAGAATGCCGACATCATCTTTTTGCAGGGTTTCCAGGGCAACGGGTTCTTCGCCGATACTGACGTAACCCTGGCGTATATCGCCGACTTCACCGTCATTTACATAGGCCGAAAAGTCTTTTACCCAGTCGTCGTGGTGCGCATACGGCGCATCATTATTTAAGGGCTGTATGGCAACTTCAAAAGGGCCGACCGATTTCTCTTCCCAGACATCCGGGAATACGGGCGGTTGCAGTTGCTCATACAAAAAATAAATAGGCAGAATGAGAATTAAGCCGCTGAGTTTGAATTTGTTTCGGTTCCAAAACGTATTTTTGCGACGTGCCATTACTGAGCCCCCTCGCTTTGCAGCTGTTCTTGAGCGGCAGCTCGTTTCTCTTTCGATGCTTTAACAGTACGCGAGCCCCAAATTAAAAATCCGGTAATGGACATGGCTGACAATATAAGGCCAAAAATAAACCAGATGGCTTTGGTCCAGATACCGCCAATAGTGCCGTAGTGCAGGGGATCAATAATATGCTGGATGGTTTGCAGCGTATTCATGTTTTCCGGTGAAACGGCACGGGCGATCTCGCCATTCCACGGGTTAATATCAAGCCGATAGGAATACTGATCGTAAAAGATAAAGTCGCCGCCACCCATAATTTTGAACATGTCACGGTTGTGCTCCGGCATCATGATAAAGCTGGGCCTTATATCCGGGAAACGCTGCTCAGCAATTGTCAGGGCTTGTTCAAAGGAAACCGGTGGTTGTGCTTTTTCACCCATGGGAATGTCAGATACTTCCACTAATGGTGCATGCCCTTCAATATCGATATCGGCATGCCAAAGCATTTGCTGGGTGAAATACCAAAGACCGGTCAGGCTCATAACAATAAGGAACCAGATAGACCAGGCACCGCCGTGCTTATGTAAGTCAGTTAATAGTGTTTTCTTGCCCTGCTTAGCGCGAACTTTAGGTTGTGTATAGGCACGCCAGAATTTTTTGTAAATAACCAGCCCGGTAACTAACGCACCTATCATGACAAATGACATGGCTGAAACTAAATAGTAGCCAACGCTATAGCCTTCTTGCCAGGGGAATAGCAGCCAGCTATGCAACGAGCGCATAAAGTTAATAAAGGTAATTCCCTGGTTCACTTCCTGAATTTCGCCGGTGTACTGGTTTACGTAAGCAATGCCATTCGGAATATTCTCGGCCGAGAAGATAACCGCATTAATAAGGTAAGGTTCGAAAGTCATTACTGTAGTGACGTTGGCGGTCGGGAACTGGCTTTTAACTGCGGCAACAAGTTCTGAAACAGGTTGAGCAGGCAAGCTGTCTGGGTTGACGGCGCGTGCATTCTCGTTAAATAGCCAGGTGAGCTCGTGACTGAAGACCGCAATGGTGCCAGTAATACAGATAAAGCAGAACAATACCCATATAGGTAATGAGCACCATCCGTGTAATTTAAACCATTGTCGTTGCGTCATTCTGAGCCCCCTGAAAAATTTTCCGAAATGATATTGTAAATACGAACAATTATCAAATACAATATTGGATGATAACAATTCGCATTTACAGTTTGTAGTCGGGAGACAATTCATGAAGGCATTCGCCAAAAGCTTTTTAGCGACAGCAGTAACATCGGTGCTGTTAACTTCTACTGCGTTTGCGGTGCAGTCAGAAGATTCAGACCAAGCTGAACAAAATACCGAGACTAAAGAAAAGATTTTTGAACACATTAAAGTGACCGGAAGCCCGCTTGACCGTGCGACAACGGCAACAGGACTACCGTTAACTCTACGCCAGACACCTCAGTCTATTTCAGTTATCGATCGCGATTTTATTGACGGTTTCGCATTAGATACTGTTGCAGATGTTATGCAATTTGCCCCGGGCATTCAGGCGCAGCAGGCTGAAACGGACCGCTTTTTCTTCCGCTCTCGCGGGCGTGACGTAACTAACTTCCAGTTCGATGGCGTGCCAATTGCCTACAACAGTTTCTTTAGTGAAGCCTTAGCCGACTCGGTAGTATTTGAGCGAGTGGAAATTGTGCGGGGCGCAACCGGCTTGTTAACGGGTGCCGGGGAACCTTCTGCAGCAATTAACCTCATTCGTAAGCGCCCAAAAACAGAAGATGGCGGCTATGCGAGTGTTGGTATTGGCTCCTGGAGTAATTATCGCTTCGAGGCTGACCATTCTCAGACGTTGACCGAAGACGGTAATGTGAAAGCGCGAGTGGCGATGGCCTATGAAGAAGGTGAAAGCTACGTTGACCTGTCTGAAAAAGAAAACGCACAAATTTACGCGGTAGTAACGGCCGATTTAACGACCCAAACGCGCTTGACGGTAGGTGCAGACTACAGTGAGCGGAACCCCAAAGGTAGCATGTGGGGCGCATTACCGCTGTTTTATGACGACGGCACTCAGGCAGACGACTTGCCGGTAAGTACGACAACCGCTTCGCCATGGAACAGATGGGACAGAGAAAGCACGAATGTCTTTGCACAACTAGAGCATGCGTTTGATAACGGCTGGGACCTTCAAATGGATGTCGAGCGCCGTGAAGGTGAAATGGACGGGTATCTTTTGTACTTTTCTGGCTTCCCGAATAAAGAAACGGGAGAAGGTCTGAGTGCGTCTCCTAATCACTATGTGTCCGACCGGGAGCAAACGTCATTCCGTATTTTAGCTTCGGGCCCTTTTGAGTTATTAGGTCGCGAGCACCAGTTAACCGCAGGTGCTCTCTATGCTGAGCAGGATGTTAACGCTACGTCTTATGGTATTACCGATACGGTTATTATTCCTAGCCTGTTCGACTGGGGGAATGGTGTTCCGCGTCCCAACTTTAGCGATACGCCGGCATACAGTACGTTGGAGTCTCATACTCAGGAAGGCGTTTACGCTGCTGCACAGTTTAGTTTAACGGACGAATTTACCGCGATAATTGGTAATCGTTTAACCAACTACGATTCATTGTCTGAGTCACCCTGGGCAACAAGTGATTACGAGAACTCAAGCGTCAATACGCCTTATCTCGGCCTTGTTTACGATGTTACTGACATTATTTCCACCTACGCCAGCTACACCGAAATTTTCCAGCCCCAAAATGCATTTAACGCTGACGGCGAGCTGATTGGTCCAGTTGAAGGGTCTAATTCAGAAATTGGTATTAAAGGCGACTTCTTTAACGAAGCGCTATCTGCCAGTTTTGCTATTTATAAAATTAAGGAAGATAACTTAGCAATCAATGACCCTGATAATACGGACCCATTGCCGGGCACGACCATTTTTCCTTCCATAGGTGTGGATGGAGCAGAAAGTGAAGGTTATGAGCTGGAGCTAAACGGTAAACCAACAGATGCGCTGAACATTTTCTTCAGTTATACGCATAATGAGTCAACGGATCGTGATGGTTCAGACTATGCACCTTACTTGCCGGAGGACATGGTTAAAGCCAGTGTGCTTTATACTGCCACTGATGCGTTAAAATTAGGTGTTAATGCTAACTGGCAAAGCGATGTATCTAACCCTGGTATTGGCCCTAATGGTGAAACCTTTAATCAGGACAGCTATACCGTAGTAAACGCTATGGCTAACTATCAGTTAGGTAAAAACTTGGAGTTAAGCCTGAACGTGAACAACCTGTTCGATGAGAAATATTACTCGAGTATCGATTTTTATAATCAAGGGTTCTTCGGCGCAGAGCGTAACTTTGAGTTGAGTCTTAAATACGCCTGGTAAGTGAACTGGGTAATCATAGAAAGGGCAGTGCAACAACACTGCCCTTTTCTTTTGTCCGTTGCTAAGCCCTCTGCAACTTGCTATAACTGCGCGCAAATTCTACAACGTCCTGTAATTTCATGAATCAGTCGTCCGATACCGTTGTTATGGTGCGCCCGCATCACTTTGCTTCAAATCCTGAAACTATGGCGGATAATGCCTTTCAGTCGATAGCGCAGCAGGGACTCAATGTCGCCAAGGCCGCTTACGACGAAGTTACAAAGGCGGTCGAGCTGTTACAGAGTAAAGGCGTTAAAGTACACCTGTTTGAAGATACCGGCACAGAAACACCCGATTCAGTCTTTCCTAACAACTGGTTTAGCACGCACCGTACCGGAGAGCTGGTGCTGTACCCCATGTATTGCAATAACCGCCGTAAGGAACGTCGAGCCGATATTATTGAGTTTCTGCAGGAAACTTATGGATACGAAAAAACGCTCGATCTTAGCGTGCTAGAGCAAGAAGAAGTTTTTCTGGAGGGTACAGGATCGGTGGTTTTCGATCATGATAATCAATTGGCCTATGGTGCCCGCTCAAAACGCATGAACGAGAAAGCCTTGGAGCAATTGTGTAATGAGTTGGGCTATCAGCCAATGGCCTTTGATGCCACCAGCAGTGACGGTAAACCGGTGTACCACACCAATGTGCTTATGGCGGTTGGCAGTGACTTTGTTATAGCGTCTGTGGATATGATCCGCAATAAGGAAGAGCAACAGACTTTTGTTCGTTCGGTGAAGAATTCGGGCAAAACCTTAGTGCCATTAACAGAGCAGCAGATAAGCAACTTTGTAGGTAATATGCTGGAACTGGAGGTTAATGGCCACAAACTTCTGGCTATGTCTGAAACCGCTTATCGCTCATTGACCACAGAACAAATACGGCAACTGGAGCAGTGGGTTGAGTTACTACCGATAGCGGTTCCGACCATAGAGCTTGGCGGCGGCTCTGTTCGTTGCATGCTGGCGCAGGTGTTTAAGCGTTATGACTAAGTCGTTAACTGATTTGATCTGCCCACTTGATGGCAAGCCGCTGCGCTTAAATGAGCGAAGCTGGCGCTGTGAGGATGGCCACAGCTACGATGTGGCGAAACAGGGGTACGTGAATTTATTGCCGGTTCAGAATAAGCGTTCTAAGGATCCTGGCGACAGCAAGGCCATGGTGCAGGCGCGTCGGGAGTACCTTGAGCAGGGATACTACGAGCCTCTGGTCCGGGCTTTGGCGAACACAGTGTTGGCGGAAGGTGATCAGGCTGTGCTCGATGCGGGTTGTGGCGAAGGTTATTACTTGCGCTATTTGGTTGAACAAGCTGAGCAAAAAGGCATTGATTTACGTGTAGCGGCTTTGGATATCTCCAAATGGGCAGTACAAGCGGCGGCAAAGAAAGACAAGCGTCTGAGCTGGATGGTGGCATCGAACGTTTCTATCCCATTAGCCGACAGTAGTGTCGATACTATTTTATGCGTATTCGGATTTCCGGTAGAAGCTGAATTTAAGCGGGTTTTAAAGCCCGGAGGCCGGTTGATTATGGTGGACCCTGCCGGTAGCCATTTAAAAGAGCTGAAAGCCATTATTTATTCTGAACAGAAAAGTAAAAATGAGGCGCTGCCGATAACCGATTCCGCTTTTGAGTTGACCTCTGAGCAACAAGTAACTTTTCCGGTATCCTTGGCATCAAATCAGGCGATAAAAGATTTACTTACTATGACTCCCCACCTATACCGAAGCAGCGCTGAAGGCCGTGAGCGCATCGAAGCTCTCAGCTCATTAGAGCTGACAGCCGATGTATGGGTGCGGGTTTTTAGCTACGAAAATTAGTGCCGGATGAAATGAGCTGGCAAATGATTACGTACTTTTAGGTTATTTCATAACGTTCTATTGTTTGGTTTTTTCTAAGCTTGGTTTCTTTATAAAGCCTGGAAACTAAAGCATGCCGACAATACTAAGAATTGGTGCTTATCGCTTTTTCTTTTATAGTAATGAAAACGGTGAACCTCCTCACATTCATGTGCAGCGAGACAACAAGCTGGCAAAATTTTGGTTTAAGCCTGTTTTGATGAGCAGTTCGATAGGCTTTTCATCGTTTGAGCTTAGGCGTATAAGCAAAATTGTCGTTCAACATAAAGAAGAGCTTCTGGAGGCCTGGGATGAATACTTTAGAGATTGATCGCCATCCTGTAGCAGTGAATGTATCCGTTACCGAAGCAACGCTTGAGGTCGAGCTAGCTGATGGACGTAAAATTTCTGCACCCATTGTCTGGTTTCCTCGTTTGGAAGCGGCCACGGAAGAGGAGCGTAAAGATTGGCATCTGCTGGGAAATGGCCAGGGAATTCACTGGCCACAATTAGATGAAGACATTAGTGTGTTGGGGCTTTTAAGCACCTAACGCATGCAAACAGTTATTCACTCAACAATAACCACTATACCTAAGGCTGACTGGAGCCGATTATTTAAGAGTGATTACCCCTTTACTTGCTATGACTTTCTGTTGGCGCTTGAGCAGGGTGGTAGTCTAGGACCGCAGCGTGGCTGGTTGCCTCAATATTTAGCGGTGCATGATAACAGCGACAAACTGATTGCCATTATGCCCTGGTTTAAAAAGACCCATTCCTATGGTGAGTATTTGTTCGACTGGGCTTTTTCTGAAGCCTACGAGCGTTATGGTTTTCAGTACTACCCTAAGCTTATCAATGCTATACCTTTTACCCCGTGTCAGGGGCCTCGTCTGGCTACTGCCGAGAGCGTTAATGCTGCTGATGTTCTGCCGGTTATTGAATCGGCGTTGATGCAGGAGCACGATGTCAGCAATTTGCAGAGCTTGTACGTTGAATCGGGCTTAAGCGAGGCATTGGCAGAAAAAGGTTGGTGGCAACGCTTTGATATCCAGTTCCTCTGGCAGAACCGAGGTTATAGCTCCTTTGACGACTTTCTCGGGGCTTTGGTGTCACGCAAGCGCAAGTCCATACGCAAAGAACGGCAAAAGGTGTCCGAGCAAAATGTCGAAATGCGAACCTTACAGGGTACCGAATTAACCGCAGATTTTTGGCATCAATTCATTGTGTTTTACCAGCGCACCTATTTAAAACGCTCAGGCCATGGCGGTTATTTAACCCCGACTACCTTCAAACTTTGGGGTGAACATTTAGCTGACCATATTGTGGTTTTTGCGGCTTACCGAAATGACGAAATGCTGGCGGCGTCATTATGCTTTAAAAGTGAAGACACGCTTTACGGGCGTTACTGGGGTTGTCAGGAAGAGCTTGAGTTTCTGCATTTTGAAGCTTGTTATTATCAGGGTATTGAATACTGCATAAACCATAACCTTAGCTACTTTGACGCTGGTGCGCAGGGCGAACATAAGCTGCATCGAGGCTTTGAGCCTGTGCTTCGTGAAGGTTTTTACCGGTTTATGCCGTCTCCTCTTAACGACGCCATTGAACAGTATTGTCGGGATGAAAGCACCGCGTTACGCGAACATCTAAAAACAATGCGAACTTACCTGCCTTATAAAGACCGCGCTTAATACAGCGGCCATACCAGCAATATCATGACCAGAGCGACGGCGGCAACAACCAGCGACAGCGGCAAGCCCAGCCGCCAGTAATCGCTGAAGTTATAGCCGCCCGGACCCATAACCAGAATGTTCGACTGGTGTCCTATTGGCGTTAAGAACGGAACTGCGGCTCCAATAGCGACGGCCATTAAAAACGGATCCATGCTGGCGCCAAAACTACTGGCCATGCTGATACCTATGGGAGCCATAAGTACCGCTGCTGCTGCATTATTGACAATGTTGGACAGCAACATGGTGACTATAAGTAGTAAGCCGACGGCCACAAATTCCGGTGACCCCTGGCTGATATAAAGTACGGCATTGGCAATGGTGTCTGCGGCGCCACTGCGTTCCAGCGCAGACCCCAGTGGTATGGTTGCGCCTAACAATACGATGATAGGCCAGTCTATAGAATGATAGAGCTCTCGCAGGGGTAGAATATTGGTTATAACCATAAGGCCTGCGGCCAGTGAAAAGGCGACAGGAACCGAGATTAAACCAAACGCAGCCGATAAAATGGTTGCGGCAAAAATGCCCAAAGGCAACATTAAACGTTTTGACGAACCAATGCGCAAGCTGCGCTGTGCCAGCGGGAAGCAGCCAAAGCGCTGAAATACGTCATCGAGGATCTCTGCGTCTCCCTGCAGTAATAAAACGTCGCCCGGCTTAAAGCGAATATTGGCCAGTGCGGTGCCCAGCTTCTGACCTTCGCGGGCGACGCCAAGCACATTGATGCCGTAGCGGCTGCGCAGTTTAATATCGGCGGCAGAGCGTCCAATAAGCCGCGAGTCGTGTCCGACAATTCCTTCTATTACGGTAATGTCATCGGATTTTAAGAAACGGTCATCGATTTCTTCTTCGGCATTAAGCTCAAGTCCGGTGCCGTCTATAACTTGCTGGATAGTTTCCGCGTTGGCTTCAACTATTAATACGTCTTCAGACTTTAGCCGCAAATAACGAGCCGGTGCTGACCAACGCTTGTCACCGCGCTGCAGCGCAACAATAACAAAGTCGTCTTCTGTACGGTTTTCAAGTTCGTACAGAGTTTCGCCCACAAAGCTGGACCCTTCGGGCACGTACAGTTCTGTCAAATAGCTGCTTACATCGTAAAGCGATTCTGACTTTGATTTACCGGCCTTTTCAGGCACCAGCCAATGGCTTAGCAGCCACATAAAGAGCAAACCAGCTACGGCGATGCTAAGGCCAACCGGAGTAAACTCAAAAATACCAAAGGATTCACCCATGGCTTCACGACGGATGTCAGCAATAATGATATTGGGCGGCGTACCGACCATAGTGATGGCCCCACCCAGTAAGGAGCCAAAAGCCATCGGCATAAGCAGTTTGGACGGGTTATTGCCGCTGCTGCGGGCTAACTGAAGTGCAACCGGGATCATTATGGCCATGGTGCCTGTGTTACTGATAAACGCAGAGCAGAAAGTTGTGACCGAGGTTAGGGCTATCATCTGCACCCAACGCTTATCGCCAATGTTTTTCATGGCGGAAGCCAGCGCATCAACCACACCTGAACGCCACAGTGCCTGGCTTATAATGAGTACGGCGGCCACGGTAATGACCGCGGGGTTGCCAAAACCACTGAATACTTCTGCTGTTGGCACCAAACCAAGAATAGCTGCGGACAATAACGCCATCATGGCAACCAGGTCATAACGCCATTTATCGATGACGAAGAGCACCAGCATAGCCACTAATATGATTCCGATAAGCCATTGATCCAGCATGTAAGACGCGCCGTTTTAGAGTTAAAGGTTGAAGATTGCACAGTGTTGGGTTTGACGCAATAGCGTCTATACTTACCTACGAATCTATTTCGGGAGGCCATAACGATGAAGTACCTAAGTTTAACAAGTGCAGTAATCATTGGTCTGGCGGGAGTAAGCAGTGCGCCGGCAAAAAGTGATGATCACAAAGACAGCAGGCTGGCGAACGCAGAAATTCAGGAGTGGCAGGTTCCATGGGAAGACTCCCGTCCGCGTGACCCATGGGTACACGACGGAACGGTTTGGTTTGTGGGTCAGGGAAGCCATTACGCCGCCACCTTTAACCCAAAAACTGAAGAATTTAAACGCTACGATTTACCCGATGGCGCTGGCCCGCACACCGTTATAGTGGATGACCGCGGTGCCTGGTACGCCGGTAATCTTATGAATCATATTGGGTTAATTGACCCTGCAACAGGCGACATCGAGAAGTTTGAGCTGCCGGGTGATGGCACTCGTGACAGTCATACCATGGACTTTACCTCCAACGATGACATTTGGTTTACGGTGCAAGGTGGTAATCAGATTGGTTTTCTGGAAACCGGCGATGGTGAGATGATGCTGTGGGACGTTCCCACGGACTCGGCCAGGCCCTATGGTTTAATCGTCGAAAATGACAAACCCTGGGCAACGCTTTTTGGCACCAATAAGCTGGCGACCATAGAAAACGGCAAGCTTCAGGAAATAGAGCTGGATAGAAAAGATAACCGACCGCGCCGATTGGGTATGGCCGACGATGGCACTATTTGGTATGTCGACTACAACAAAGGGTATGTTGGCAGTTACGACCCGGTCAGTGGCGAGAATAAAGACTGGCGCGCACCCGCTGAAGAAAATTCGCGTCCTTACGGCATGGCTGTCGATAAGCGTAACGACGTCTGGTTTGTAGAAACCGGTGTTCAGCCTAACCGGCTGGTGGGCTTTGATACAGAAACCCATGAGTTTTCAGAGCCGATGGAGCTGGAAAGTGGCGGCGGTACCGTTCGTCATATGTTCTATGATGAAAGCACCGACTCCATTTGGTTCGGTACCGACGCCAATACACTGGGCGTGGTTCGTTTAGAGGAACCACCCGTTGTAACAGCCGATTAATTACATCGGTAATACTTCTAGTACCGCAACATAGGAGCCCTGGCGTTTACTCGCCGGGGCTTTTCCATTGTTGTCAGTGTACTCGGCTTCTAACCAGTACATGCCCGGTTCATCCAGAGTAAAAGTCACCTCACCTTTCTTGTCGGTTTTCAGTTTGGTGGGTTGTGACTGGTCGCGGTAGCGCTCCCCGTCTTTTACCAGAACAATTTCAGTACCCGCCGCTGCTGTGCCATCAATATTGAACTTAAAGGTAATGTTTTCGCCGGTGTATAAGTCATTTGGGTGAGTGACCGGTTCCAGTTCCAGACCTTTACCAGTTGGACCCAAAGTGTCATAGGTTGGTGCACCGGAGGTAACAAAAGTTTCTACACGATGTGAGCGTTCACTAACTTCCAGGTCTTTGGCGTTCTGAGGTACTTCCTTATAGAAATCCTCATTGGTTTTTTGCGAGCCACGAGGTGGCCAGTATTGGCGTTCACCTTCGGCGTCTACCCAACGTGCCGATAAGCCTGAGCTGGCTGAGTAAACGGTATATGTGCCTTCTTTTTCCAGCTCAACATCGAATACAGAGCGAAGCTTGCCCTTGTGGCCATTTTCTAAAGTCACGGCTGCACCATCGGGTGCCATGGCTTTTACACGGTCCAGTCCCAGCGGGTAGTGGTCCGGATAGAAAATGCCGTTAGCAATAGCGGCGTCAAAAGTAATCCATTCCGAGTCGCCGGATACAATGGTTGCACTCGGCTTTATCCAGACACGGTGGGCTTCACTACTGGCGCTTGCGAATAAGGTCAGAACGGCCAGGCTGGTGGTCAGTACAGAAGATAATTTCATGGTTAAGGCTCCAGTTTTAATGACACGCGGCCAAGCTCATGCTCGCCGGTGTCTGAGATGGATATTGGGCTTTCAATGGGTAAAGACAATGGCAGCCGTAACATTTCACGGCCTCCGAGCTCGCGTGCGGCTTCGACGTATAAGTAATACTGGCCGGCTTCAAGCTCCGGTAATTGAGTCAGTAAAGGTGTTAAGTCCACACGGTTAGTGCCCGGACGACGCGTTGCACCTGACACGCCATCAATAGGCATGTCGGCCATGCGACCACTGCGTCGCCACCATTGACGCATGTCTTTCAGCCACTTCTCACCCTCGTTGTCTTTCAGGTTTACGTCGTACCAGACGGCAATGTCGACGACTCGCTGGTGACGCTCGTTAGCGAGCCATACCGCCAGGTAAGGTGCGTGGTATTCGGCAACCGATAAGCGAGGAATTTCCACGGTGAGTTCATTGTCAGCGGCATGTGCAGAACCCATAATGGCGAATAAGGGAATGATGAATCCGGCCAGAACTAAAGGCCAGGTGGACTTTCGCCCTTTGCTGTATTTTTTCAAGAGTAATAACCCTGTAACAGTGAACAGAATGCTGGCAATGGCAAATACATCAATAAAGAGGCTCCAGAAAAGCCCGGTGTTACGCGCTTTGTGGAGATCATTGAAGTAGGCAATCCAGCCGCGATCGGTGGTTTCTGAATAAAAGGCACCGCTGGCTAAGTCGACGCTGAACCAGCTATCCCCGCCAGGTCGGGGCATGGCGACGTACAATTCGTAGTCATTCCATTCTATTTCGGCATTTGAACTGATGCTGTTCTGCGTCTTATCTTCGTACCAGCGGTGAAAAAAAGTTGGCAGAACGTCATTCCCTGACGCATTCACCAACCGGGCCAATTCCGTTTGTGGGAGAGAACTTTCATGGCTTTCGACGCTGGGCGCAGACTCTATCCAGCCGGCGTGGTTAAGCGTAATGCCGGTAACTGAAAACAACAGCATGCCAATGAGGCAGATGGCAGAACTTATCCAATGCCAGTCTTTTAATGACCATCCTTTGCGTCTACTCGAGCGTCGAGCCATGACTTTTTAATCCTTTACAAACATCAGTGAATGTATCTTATATAAAAACTATTCTCATTTGCAATACTTAATGATAAAAATTCTCATTTAGATTTAATCACGTTATGTTATGATGCGCACAAAATCGCCAATGAGGAATAGTTATGAGAAGTATCATTGCGGAAAAAGTGACTCAGGTACGCCACTGGAACGATACCTTATTCAGCTTCAGAACCACCCGTCAGCCAAGTTTCACCTTTGAAAACGGCCAGTTTGTGATGATGGGTCTGCAGCTGGAAGAGAAGCCCTTGCTCAGGGCCTACAGCATTGCCAGCGCAAACCATGAAGAAGAACTGGAGTTTTTCAGTATCAAGGTGCCGGACGGCGCCCTGACCTCCCGCCTGCAACACATTCAGGTGGGTGACGAGGTAGTACTGTCCACTCGTCCAACAGGCACTCTGGTTCCCGGGCATTTATTACCCGGCAAAAATTTGTATTTGCTGAGTACAGGCACCGGACTGGCGCCCTTTATGAGCGTTATTAAAGACCCCGATATTTATGAACAGTACGATAAAGTTGTGTTAGTGCACGGTGTTCGCTGGGTTTCAGAGCTGGCTTATCAAAAGGAAATTGGCGAGGACTTACCAAGCAATGAGTACTTTGGTGACTGGGTGCGCGAAAAGCTAATCTACTACCCAACGGTTACCCGGGAGCCATTCCGTGACGAGGCTCATCAACAACGCATTACCGACTTGCTGGAGTCGGGTACCTTGACTAAAACCATTGGTATGCCCGACATTAACCCTGAGCATGACCGCTTTATGTTGTGTGGTAATGACGCTATGCTGCAAGACTTAATGGCAATACTGAATGAGCGTGGTTTCACAAAGGCAACGTCACGTCGCCAGGGTGACTACGTAATTGAGCAGGCCTTTATTGAGAAGTAAAGAGTATTGAAAAATAAAGAGCATTGAGAAATAAGCGAGTGTATGACGCAAGAGCAAGGTAACAAAGCACTGGTGGTTGAAGGCGGCGCTATGCGTGGCATTTTCGCCGCGGGTGTACTGGACGGTTTTCTTGAAGCCGGACATACAGACTTTGATTTTGCGATTGGTGTGTCGGCAGGTTCAACCAACCTGATTGGCTTTCTTGCCGGCGACCATGGACGTAACCGAAAAATTCTTTTGCAGCATGCACTGCAGCCCGAGTTTCTTAATTGGCGGCGATTTTTAAAAGGTGGTCACTTTTGCGATGTCAGCTGGCTATGGCATGCTTCGTTTGAGCAAGTGCCGTTGAGTACTCAGTATTACCTTGAGCAAAATCGCCCTTTGTATGTCGTTACCACCAACGTCGATACAGGCTTACCAGTTTACACCCGGGTGACAGCCGATAATTTGCACGAACTTTTTCCGGCGTCCTGCGCTATCCCTTTGGCTTACCGCGACTTCCCCACCGTTGGCGGCGCGGCTATGACGGACGGTGGTCTGGCCGACTCTATTCCGGTGATTAAAGCCTATGAAATGGGGGCCCGGGACATTACCGTTATTTTGTCTCAGCCCCGTGGCTTCAGGAAAAAAATACGACCACTGCCGACCTTTATGAAGCGCTTTTTTAAACATCATCCTGCTTTATTTGACGCGGTTGCCAGACGCTCCACGGTGTATAATGACGCAATTAACTTCATTGATAATCCACCAACGGATTGTAATATGACCGTGTTAGCACCGCCTGCTGACTTTCCGGTGGGGCGTTTTACTCAGGACAAAAAACTGTTGGAGCAGGGGTATGAAATGGGAAGAGCCGCCGCACTGGCAACAATTATTGCGTGATGTAAGAGCCTGTACTTTATGTGAGCCGGAGCTTCCCTTAGGTGCCAGACCGGTTGTTCAGCTAAACCCTAAAGCCCGTATTCTGGTTGCAGGTCAGGCCCCTGGCAGACGTGTACACGCCTCCGGCAAACCCTTTGATGACCCAAGCGGCGACAGGTTGCGGCAATGGATGGGTATCGATAAAGAGACTTTCTATGACGCCGAAAAACTCGCTATTATTCCTATGGGACTTTGCTACCCGGGAACAGGGAAGTCTGGTGACCTGCCACCGCGTCCTGAGTGTGCTCCAGCCTGGCGTAATCAGTTGTTAGAGCAGTTACCTAATTTGGAACTGACGCTGGCTATTGGTCAGTATGCTCAGCAATGGCATTTAAATGAACCAAAGCGCAATTTGACTGAGCGAGTAAAAAGTTGGCAAGATTATTGGCCAACTTTACTGCCGATGCCGCACCCTAGCCCGCGAAACAACTTATGGTTACGTCGGAACCCATGGTTTGAAGACGAAGTTATTCCTCAATTAAAGCAGAGAGTTAGAGAACTACTTTGACTTTTGCAGGGCGACCCGATAATTTTATAGAGCACTACATAATAATAAATTATAAAAATAAGGTCTATTATGGAAAATCAGAATAATAACAATGACGTTATCTCTACTGGCAATTGGTTTGTCACCCTTCTAATTACCGCTATTCCACTTATTGGCATTATTATGTTGTTTGTCTGGGGCTTCTCAGATGCAACAAATCCAAACAAGAAAAATTGGGCAAGAGCCGCTCTTATTTGGGTTGCTATTGCTATTGTCATCAATATTTTCATGTTCATTGGTATGGTAGGTATGGCTGGCTCAATGAACGGCGGTTATTAATTTAGCGCATATGAACCCTCGAAAATGGCGAGTCTGGCATCGCTGGTTATCTCTTATTGTCGGCTTACAGCTGGTGGTGTGGAGTATTAGCGGTGCCTATATGGTGTATTTTGATCTGAGCTTTATTCACGGTAATCACCTGGTGAAAGAGCTTGAGCAGCCTATTGCTAAAAATACCTTAAACTCTCCAATAAGCTGGGTGTTGGAACAAAACCCCGAAGCCACGTCGGTTCGCTTAATACAGCAGTGGATAGATGGATCTTTGCAACCGGTTTATAGCGTTGAGAGCAAGGCTGGCACACAGTTGCTTATGGCTGAGTCTCTTGAGCCGATAGAGCTTGATCGAATGGACATCGGCTACATAGCGCGACAGCATTATACCGGTGACGAAAACACAAAAGCCCAGGTCAGTTTTATTGAAGACAAAGCCCCGGGTGAGCTGAACCCTGCCTTATTACCCGTTTGGCGAGTGGACTTTAATGATATGGCCGGTGCTACTTTATATTTTTCAGCGGCGACGGGTGAGCTTGTAACCAAGCGTCATGATTTCTGGCGGATGTTCGACTTCTTCTGGATGCTCCATATTATGGACTATCAGGACAGGGTGGACATTGAAACCTGGTGGTTAAAAGCGTTTAGCATTGCTAATGGCTTGTTTCTGATAAGTGGCATTGCCTTGCTTTACTTTCATTATCGGCCACGTAAAAAAAGAAGGCGGTCAGTATGAGGTTTATGCGCAAACTGCATCGCTGGTTAAGCCTGGTTATTTTTATTCAGGTATTTATATGGTTAGCTAGCGGCTTGTACTTTAGTTGGTTGGGTCATGAGAAGCTGGCAGCCCATGACTATTTCCAACCCGTTACTGAAGAGGCCGTAGGTCCGGTTTATTACCCGGAAAGCGCGTTAATTGAACGTTTTGAGAATGTTCAAAGTCTGGAAATACGGTCCGTTGCGGGTACCGCTCAGTACGTGGTTACAACAACCGATGGTAAAAAGCATTATGTGAATGCTCTCACAGGAAAAGACTGGAAGACGTCGGCACCGCTGGCAGCTGAGCTGGCTCGACAAAGCTACAATGGCCCTGGCCGTATTGAACAAGTGCATGCCGTAACCGGAAGTGATGAGATTATTGGTTGGCGGAGCAAGGGCTTTAGAGTGACCTTCAGCGATGACATTGCAACGCGTGCCTACATAGACGCAGCCTCCGGCGAAGTGATTGATCACCGTAACAGCAGTTGGTGGTTAAGTGACTGGATGTTCCGTTTACACTTTATGGACTACAGCGGTGAACGGGACTTTAACAGCCTTCTGAACATTGTTGCGGCAACCGCTGCGCTCTGGTTTAGCTTGTCGGGCCTCATTCTACTGGGCCGGAGCTTAAAACGGCGGCAGCTTTTTTAAATTAAGCGGCCCTACCACCAACGGCCAGTTTTCTGACAGTAATCTTTATAAGTTTCACCAAAGGTTTCTGTCAGAATACGTTCTTCCGGAATAATCTGAAAGCGGTTCATGTAAGCCACATACAACGCTAAGCCCCATAAAGAAAACACACTACCCAGAAAAACGCCCCACGCCATTAACAAAAAGAAAAAGCCTAAATACATTGGGTTCCGCGTTCGCTGATAAATACCCGTGGTGACCAGTTCTGTACTTTTGGCAGGGTCGCGTGGGTCTACTGTTGTCTGTGCACGTCGAAAACCAATAACACCCAGCAAGGGTAATAACACGCCTAATGCCAATAGGAAAATAGCGGCAGCGCGCTGACCAACATAAAACTGGTTAAAGGCTTCCGTGTAATGGGCGGTTAACCACATTAGCCCGGCAACAACGGCAACAACCAGCACGGGCGGTACTTTGAGTTCAAGCGATTTCATGGCAAAGTGGCTTCCTTTTCGGAAAAGATACGAAAAATGACGACTGATACAGCTAAGATTATTGAGCAAACCCGCCATTGGGTGCAACAGCTGATTGTAAAGTACAACATCTGCCCTTTTGCTCGCCGCGAAGTTGAGCGTAAGAGTATTCGATATGTGACAGCTGCTCAGCGCGAACCTCAAGCCGTGCTGCAACAATTACTGGATGAAGTTAACCACCTGGACGCGACGCCTGAAACTGAAACCACATTGCTTATTCTTCCTTCCGGGTTTGAAGGCTTTTATGACTTTCTGACTCTGGTTGATATTGCCGATGCATTGCTTGTTGAAGAGGGTTACGAGGGCGTTTATCAACTGGCGCATTTTCATCCCGACTATTGTTTTGACGGTGAACCACAAGATGACCCGGCTAATTACACCAACCGGGCTCCTTACCCGACCTTACACCTGCTGCGTGAAGCCAGCATTGAAGAGGCGCTGAAAAGCTACGATGACCCGGAATCCATTCCGGAACGAAATATAGAGTTTGCCCGCCGTAAGGGTAGCGAGTTCTTTAAGGCAATCTTATCCGAATAGTTTACGACACTTTGCTACACTGTTAGTTAGTATAGTTAGCAGTTATGCTGGCTCGTACCCTTGAGCTTTAAAGCGATGAGGCGCTATGTCAACAAACCGTATTACTCATAGAATAATTGAACAGCTGCCAACGATGGTAGCTTATGTTGATGTTGAAAGACGTTTTCACTTTGTGAATACGGCTTATGCCTCGTTTTTTGATTTAACGCCGGATGACATGCTGGGTAGACCGGTAACCGACGTGTTGAGTGACGAATCTTACCAGCGGGTAAAGCCAAATCATGACCGTGTGTTTTCTAGTGGTGAGAAGCTAGAGTTTTCAGACGTTATTACTTTCCGAAACGGACGTAAGTGCTTTTTGGATATTCGCTACCTGCCTGAATTTGATGAGCAAGGTAAGGTCATTGGTCTTTATGCTCTTATTGAGGACGTAACGGACTATTACGCATCGGTTGATGTTATGCGCACCATTCATGAAGTGATTCATAAACGTGGACGCCGGATTGACCCCGCCTCCATTGATGAGTTACTAAAAGTTGGTGTGGATTACTTAGGTGTTGATATTGGTACCGCCAGTTCTATTAAAAACGAGACTTACACCATTGAATGGGCGCAAACCGCAAAAATGGATTTTCCTGCCGGCACGCAATTGCCTTTGGAGACAACCTATTGCTCGGTAGTACTTAAAGCCAATAACTTAATTCATACCAATGATGCTTCAGAAGATCCACGCTTTAAAGATCACTCCAGTTTCCAGACTTACGGCCTGGAGACCTACATTGGTACGCCTATTATTATTAACGATATAACTTGGGGCATTTTAGGGTTTTCCCGTAAAAACAGACGGGCGGAGCCTTTCAGTGAGCTTGAAGTCGAAATGGTAAGAATGATGGGCACGGCGGTAGAAACCGTTATTGCTGAGCAACAGGCTCGTTCCGACCTAATCCGCCAACGGGATGATATGGCGGTTATTGCCTATACCGATGCGTTAACCGGACTTAAGAATCGTTCGGCGGGCATGGAAATACTTGAGCAAAGCTTAATACGGAAAAACGATGAGCGCGGATGTGTTGTTGCCGTTATTGACTTTGACCACTTTAAAGCAATTAATGACACTTACGGGCACGATGTGGGTGATAAAGTACTAATTGCAGGCACCGGAGCCATGTCAGAAGCCGTTCGTAGCAGCGACAGCGTTGTCCGGGTGGGTGGTGAAGAGTTTATGGTGGTATTGGCTTACGCCGACCATGAGAGTGCGACGCAAGTACTGGAAAGAGTGCGTCAGGCGGTAGAAGAGACAGTCATTACGCTCGATTCAGGGGAAATTATTAACCCAACAGTCAGTATTGGCGCCTCGGAGAGCCGAGCGGAAGATGACGTTTCCAGTATTTACAGAAGGGCTGATCAGGCGCTGTATAAGGCTAAGCGGGCAGGTCGTAACTGTGTTGTCTGGGCGGATGACACTGATGCATAAATTTATTATCAAAATAAAGTGATAAATCGTTTGACTCACAGTGCAATAGGCGTAGACTCCACTGCGTCGGATAGATAGAAAGACAGTTAGTTAAAAAACTCCACTTCGTTGACCTATTATTATTAATACCATCGTCCTGTAGTTCTAAGTTCTTATTTTTACCCGCATCATCGGCCTTTAACGGCCACATACTTAAAAGTTACAGGAAGATATATTATGTCTGATAAAATTACTGGTTCAGTAAAATGGTTTAACGAAGCAAAAGGCTTCGGTTTCATCGAACGTGAAAACGGCGCAGACGTTTTCGCACATTTCAGCGCTATTTCTAGCGACGGTTTCAAAACCTTAACTGAAGGCCAGCGCGTTGAGTTCGCAGTAACTCAAGGCCCTAAAGGTCCTCAGGCTGAGAACATCGTAGCGCTGTAATTACGCGCCTCGAAGTCTAAAAAGGCAACCTTCGGGTTGCCTTTTTTTATGCCTGTTTTTCAAGTGTAAAGTGGCGATCTAAATTCAGTAAAAGTTACGTAGAATCAGACAGAGAAAAACTCATGGAGGTGGATGATGAAAGTAGCTGTTATTGGAGCGAATGGAAAAATAGGTCAGCATTTGGTTGAGCAGATGCAGCACGCAAAAACACATGAAGTGATTGCCGTGGTGCGTAAAGAAGCGCAGCAAAAGGCGTGGCAGGAACGAGGTGTTACCGCCAAATTAGGTGATTTAGAAGGACCGGTTTCAAAGTGGCAGGAGCTTTTTGACGGCGTCGATGCCGTGGTCTTCACCGCTGGCTCCGGCGCAAGTACCGGTGACGATAAAACATTGTTGGTTGATTTAGACGGTGCGGTAAAAACTATGGAGGCAGCAGAAGCAGCCGGAGTTAAGCGTTATGTCATGGTCAGTGCGTGGCAGTCTAACAACCGGGAAAACTGGGCCGATTCTTTACTTCCCTATTATGCTGCAAAACATTATGCAGACCGGGAGTTGATGCGTACAAACCTTAACTGGACCATTGTTCGCCCGGGGGCATTAACGGACGAAGAGGCGACCGGTAAAGTGGTTGTCGGTGATTCACTGGCACCGGGCTCTGTGCCTCGTGAAGATGTCGCCAGCGTTCTGCGACGCTGCCTTGACGAAAATGGAACTGAGCATAAAGCTTTTGATTTAATGGCAGGCGACAGCGAAGTCGAACGTTCGCTACAGTCGATGAAAGGAATGGCTTAGTACCTTGGCGTTACGGCTGGAGTATCTTCTTGCTCCAGCCGTTTTTATCCATTTAAGCGTTATAGAATGTTGTTTAAAGCTATGCCGATACCAAAGCGAGTCTGTTTATGGTTGTAATCAATGAGACTCTCTCCGTAACCGGTAAATATTGAGGTATAACCTATAAATTTACCGCCAATAGGGAAGGTCCAGTTGAGTTCTGCTGACCCTCTGCCGGTATCAATGGCATGACGAAGGCGAAGAATGTATTCAAAATCACCATCGCTGTAAGCCGTGGTGAATTCGTAGTCGCCAACGTAGTCGGTAATGTTCGGGTTGTCATCTCCGCTGGACTGCATAGGGTCGGTTTTTCTGTTTTCCTGTAAGCGTATCCAGGGTTTTAGGGAGAAAACAAAACGGCCTTTTTCAACAAAAAACTGCGCATAAAATCGGTTCCAACTACGCGACAAAGGCTGGCTGCGACCGTTTGATAAGTGTTCGGCACCAAAAACGACCCCCGTATTTGTGCCAAAAGGATGCCAGCCGGTTGGTGTGGCATAGAAAATTTCAGGCATGTAATTGGTTTCACGGAACGGCTTGGAAATATCATCGGAGTACACCTGCCACCACGACTGCACGGTTAAACCGAAGAAAAGTTTATCTTCTTCAAACAACAAGCTTTCTCTATTGAAAGGCACTTTAAAGCTGAACTGAAACTTCGCTTCGTAGTCTTCAAGGTTTTGCTCATAACCATCTACGCTCGCATACTGCTCGCGGTTAATGTTGTTACTGGTAATTACCGGCAGTAAATAATTGCGACGGTGCGGAGTTAAAACATAAGGGTCAAACTGAGTAACCTGCTCACTTTTCATGCGGTTGGTTAAAGCACCGGGCTGCTCAACGGCATCGACTTCAACAATGTCCTCGTCCTCAGCAGAGCGAAGCTCTTCCTCACACTGAGCCCGAACATCCGCAATAGTGACTTCAGCATTGGCGTCATTCATTTTACCCAGCAAGCATTGCTGCATATTTGAGAGTTCTTGCGCCTGGACATTAACCGCTATAGCGGAAACTCCTGTCGCAAATATCCAGATCCATTTTCTCATAAGCGCAATACTCCTTTACTAAGACTCCTTGTACTATAGCGTAAGAGAGGGTTTTAGGTCACTCGCTCATTCGAAAGTGAGTGTAAAGGGTTGGGGAAAGACCCGTTGCTATGAAAGGCTCTTAAAGGCCAACTTTGTCATACTTGCTGTACTCAGAGGCTCGCAAGCTAAACGCGTCATTACTCTTATCGTTTGGGTGAAAGATAGAGAGGTTCACTCATACCGATGACATTGTCTCTGCTTTTAGTCTTTTTTTGATGAATAGCTACTTGGTATTTGAGTGGTAACTGCATTTTTTTCAATACTTCATCTGAATAATCCGCACTCGTCGATAAAGGAGTAGTCCATTCCATTGACACTGAGCCGCTCCTTGAGTCGATTTGGCAAGGATCGTTTCCTATGGTTTGGGTCACCCATTCACCTTTTCCCGTCGAAAACAAGACTGAGCACGTATATAGACCATCAAGTGCTTTGTAGTTCTTGATACTATAATCAAACTTTACATGTAACTGGTGCTTATCGGTTCTAGGCGTACCCACTTCGGAGACTTTTAGGTTACTAATGACCGCTTGGCTGTCACTCACATCCGAGTAATTTTGCGATGTACATCCGGTAAGAAAAGCAACGATCACGAGCCCTAGAGTTTTCTTCATCTTTATCCTCCTTGAATACACAACATTCTCTTCATATTGAGGTGTTGCATAGCGAGCAACATTAAGCCCCGACTTTCAAGTTAACGTTAAACCAACAAGTTGATTGAAACAACCGTATACTACACATTAGCGCCGCTCACGAGTTCCCTAAAGCCATTAGCGTAACCTCAGTTACTAATAAAACCGCTGCAAGTTGAAGAACATTAAAAACATTAAGAAAAATTCAAATTCCGCTTCTCGCTATAAACGGACGTGTCAAAGCGCCTCTTTAAAAAACAGGAAAGCCGTATGATTTCACGCATTAGCTTAGTAGAAAAAATATTTAGCAACATTTTCGTTACTGGATTTTGGGTTACGTGATGATATGTTTACTAATAATTTAATAGGGATATTAAGGGACAAACGTGAGAAATCTATTAATCGCCATAATGACGTATTTTTTCACTTTTTCTGTTATGGCATTGGACATCGTTGAATATCGCACAGAGCTGAGATTTTCACTCGAAAACTCAGCTTTAAACGCGGTAACTGAGATACAAATACCAAAGAAGTACAGGAATAGCGGTACTGTTGCCTTATTTCTGAATAAAGACTTTTCGGTAGAGTCTGTTACAGGGCCACACGTGGATAGCTTTGAGGTGAAGCAATCCAAGAAGGTACCCATTTGGAATGAAGTGATAATTGAGTTTAGTTCGCGAACTAAAGCAAACAATAAAACTGTACGCATTAAATATGAAGGCGCTATCGATAATAAAGCTCAGCACGGCAATTTCATTACCTCAAATCAAGTTCACCTGAGTATTGATTCGGCATGGCATCCGGTATTCAGCGATTTTTCAACGCCGATTATAGGAACTGTTACCGCCGAATTGGATGACGACTGGGAAGTGTTTGGTCCGGGAAAGGTGACCATCAGTGGAAACAATTATCAGGTTAAAAATACAGCGCCAACAATCGACGTGTCGCTCTATGCAGAGAAAAAGCCCACCAGCATTTATAGCGACGGTTTTACGGTTGTCCACGATGACGTTAACGCTGAGAGGGCAGAATTCGTATCAGATGTAGGTCAGCAGTGTTTTGAACAAATGAACCAGCGTTTTGGCAAGCATAAACAGCTAAAAGCCGCTCAGACGATTCTTCTTGAACGCCCAGGCCCTAGCTTCGCGAGAGGAAACTATATTTCATTAAACTCTCAAGCTTTGGGTTCTAAGGTACATACTCATCAATATTTATGCCACGAAATAGCGCATAACTGGACAAACTTCACAAGCGCCATGTCGCATGACTACTGGATGATTGAATCGTTCGCTGAATACATTTCGGCCAGAGAGGTGGCACGTATTTATGGTGAAGAAGAATTCCAAAATATCGTGAAAAAATGGCAATCGCGGGCGAAAAGCGAAGCGTTTGTCTGGCGCGAAGATACTGATAGAAGAGCGTCGCACAAAGTTAATTACGGTCTCGGCCCTATCGCTTTAATGAAGTTACAGGAAAAGCTGGGAGAAACTGCTTTTGATGAACTCATTGACTGGTATATGACCAGTGACGTAACCGAGACAGAAGCGCTAATTACAAAAGTGGGAACCCTCGCTGATGCTGATACCGAGAGTTGGTTTAGCGCTTTATTAGCTGGCAAACACTCGGAATAACTTATTGAAATATCAATAATTATTAATATGGTGAAAATATGAAAGCAAGAGATAAGGAAAGCTCTGTAAGTTACTTTCTCGGAGTAACTGGGGCTTCGACCGTCATTGCCTTTTTTAAGTCCATAATGGAATCAAAAGCGTTAGCTATAATATTTCTTATCGGATCAGTTGCCGTTTTTAGCTTCCTTTGGTTCATGACGCGGCACTAAGAGATATTTTAAATGCTACACTTCTTAGGCTTAATAGTGTGGTTAGGTATCCCAAAAGAAAGGAGTCTATTTTGGTGAAGTATGTTTTGTTCCTTATCTGCTGTATTCCTTGTTTTTTAGTAAAGGCCGGTGAAATTACGGTTATTGGCTCAATCCATAGTCCGACAGCGAGTTATACCTCTTCAGATCTTGCCGATTACATAAGTATGTTAGACCCAGACGTTATTCTGACGGAGGGAGATGAATCAATGTTTAACAGTGAAGGTAGGGTTTTAGACGAAGCTTCAGGATTAGAAATCGAAGCCTATCGGCAGATTCAACAAAGTTCTCAAATTCCTATCATCAATGTTTCGATGGAGCGTCGCAACCAAGAGATGAGGAAGGTCAAGTACAATCAGACCCTAGGCCAAGTGTTTCAATTAGTCCAAGGTAAGTATAAGTCAGGCGAGTTAGCGAACTCGGCTCTTTTTGAAGAAGTATTAGGAACCTTTTCAGCTAGAAATCGTTGCATGCAAAATTCGACATTTGAAGAGCTTCAGTCTAAAAAGTGCGTTGACGCATTTAAGGAAAACAGTGATGCAATTTTTAAAGATTTGCATACTCTTCTCAACAGCGATCCTGACCTATCAGCCGAATTAGAGCGGTGGGAGCCACTAGTCACATTTCATAAGAAGCGACATAGTGAGATGGTTGCAAATGTAACGAGCCATATCTGCAAAGACACCAATAAAAAATACTTACTTATTGTCGGCGTTCTGCATTTTAGTGAGGTTAGGAAATTATTAAGTAATACGGATTGTGAATTTAAATTGAGCTCATACTCAGGCGCACCCAACTAAACCTCCGACCCACAAGCAAAACCACTACTCCACGCCCACTGAAAATTAAAGCCTCCCAACCAACCGGTTACATCCAGCACTTCGCCAATAAAGTACAGGCCTGGTTGCTTCTGGCTTTCCATGGTTTTGGAGCTGACTTCGTCGACGTTTACGCCACCCAAGGTGACTTCGGCGGTGCGGTAACCTTCGGTGCCGTTGGGTTTTAGCTGCCAGCGGTTAAGGTTGTCGGCTATGGCCTGAAACTGCGCGTTAGAAGTATCGGCCAGTTTGTTGTTCAGTGGCCATTGGTGGTGCTCTGCTAGCGCGGTCACTACGCGTTTAGGGAAGTGTTGCTGTAATACGGTATTGAGCTGAGTTTTGGGTTGTTGCTGCTGTTGCGTTTTCAGCCACTCAAAGGCGTCTAAATCAGGCAACATGTTAATGGTAACGGCTTCGCCGGGCTGCCAGTAGGAGGAAACCTGCAAAATGGCCGGTCCGCTGACACCGCGGTGGGTAAACAACATGGCTTCACGGAAGTAACCGCCATGGGCTTCTGCACTGACGGGTACAGCCACACCGGAAAGCTCGGCAAAGCGGGCTTTTTCGTCTTCTTGCAGGGTAAAAGGCACTAAACCTGCGCGTACCGGCACAATGGAATGGCCAAACTGCTCCGCAATTTGATACCCCAGCGGGGTCGCGCCCAATTTGGGCATAGATAGCCCGCCACAGGCAATAACCAGTTTGTCGCAGCTATAGTCGCCGCGGCTGGTTTCAATGCGGTAGTTGCCGTCGTAGTCTACCGACACAATCTCGGTGCGTAGCTGAACTTTGGCGCCGTATCGGTCGCATTCGCTCATTAACATGCGCACAATGTCTTTGGCGGAGTCGTCGCAAAACAACTGGCCTAAGGTCTTTTCGTGGTAGGCAATACCGTACTCAGCCACCAGGCCAATAAAGTCCCATTGGGTGTAGCGGCTGAGTGCCGACTTGCAAAAATGCGGGTTGGAAGACAGAAAGTTCTCCGGGCCGGCGTACATATTGGTGAAATTGCAGCGGCCGCCGCCGGAAATCAGAATTTTCTTACCTGCCTGCTTGGCGTGATCCAATACCAGCACCGACTTACCGCGCTGTGCGGCATGAGCGGCGCAATGCAACCCCGCCGCACCGGCACCAATAATAATCACATCCCAGTTCGACATTATTTTTGCAGTTGCTCCAGTATGTATTCGGCTTTGCTCACTTCGAAGGACTTGTCCTCTTCTACAAACACACCTTTTACCTGGCCGTCGGTAATGATCATGGCGTAGCGCTTAGAACGGATGCCACCGAAGTTACCGGTGTCCATGCTAAGGCCCATTGTCTGGTTGTATGCGCCGTTGCCGTCGGACAATAACCGAACCTTTTCTCCGATCCCTAATGCGTCGCCCCAGGCCTTCATAACAAAGGCATCGTTTACAGCGACACAATTAATACTCAGAACACCCGCTTCTTTTAACGCTTCGGCGTGCTCTACGTAGCCGGGCAGGTGTTTCTCCGAACAGGTCGGAGTAAACGCGCCAGGCACTGAAAACAGTACGTGTGTGCCTTTGGCGAATATCTCTGCCGGGTCATAGTTCTGAATGCCAAGATCACCTTTGCTGGTCAGTGAACCTGATGGAATTTTATCGCCTTCTTTAATTTGCTGACTCATGAAAACCTCGTTTTATGTAAATATCAAAGCGATGCTTTTTACTCTTAATTTGGCTGTTTGGTTCACGCCCTGCCAGAAAAGGCGCGCTGTTGGGGCGCTTAACTACGACTCGGAATTTAGCGTTATTAAGCGCAGGCTCTAGCAATGAATCGGCGTCTTCGTCGCTGCCGACTAACTGCTGGAACATTTGCATGTCTTTTTTCACTTGTGCCTTTTGCTTGCCGGTTTTTGGGTACATGGGGTCTAAATAAACCACGTCGGGCTCGTGGGTGAAGCCTTTACCCGTATATAAGTTGTCGGTTCCGATTAAATGCATGCGCTGGCAGGTTTCGCCAATGAAGTCGGCTTCCTGCTGGGCTCTGTGCAGGCCGTTATCGAGCAGCGCAGCGACAACCGGGTGACGTTCTATAAGCTGCACGTCGCAGCCCAGTCCGGCCAGCACAAAAGCGTCTCGCCCAAGGCCGGCGGTTCCGTCGACAACCGATGGTTTAAACTGCCCGGTGACACCAACTGCTTTAGCAATAGCTTCGTTTTTTAACTGTGTGTTCTGAGCACGGTAGGCTGCTTTGCCCTGATGAAAATCGACCACTAAAGGTGACATTTTTTGTGGGCTTTGCAGCCAATGCAGCGCGAGTACATCGTCGTTCAGCCACAGTTGAAAAACGTCATTATCGGTGGCTTCAGACGGGAGGCCCCAACGCTTAGCAATAGCCTTTGCCTCAACGGTTTCAGCATCGCTGCCTGCAAGAACGGGAACCCGGACCGCGGCTGTCACTGTGCGGCCTTACGTTGCATATCAATGTGTGGAATGTCGTCTTCCAGATACTCGTCGCTAATGGCTTCAAAGCCGAAGCTTTGGTAGAACTTCAGCAGATAAACCTGTGCGCCTACCCGAATTGGGGCTTTGGGGGCATATTCTTCAAGATAGTCGATACTGCGTTGCATGACTTCTCTGCCTAGCTTCTGCCGGCGCATTTTTTCATGGGTTATTACCCGACCAATACGAGAATAGCCGGTATCGGCGGTGGCCAGGTAAAGCCGGGCGTAGGCGACCATTTCGCCGGTGTCGTTGCGGGCGTACAAATGTAAAGCCTGCTCGTCTGCGCCGTCGGCATCCAGGTAGGGACAAGTTTGCTCCACCACGAAAACTTCTTGTCTAAGTTTCAGCAAGTCGTAGAGATCGTGCAGCGAAAGATCGTTAAATGCTTTTAAGTGCCAGTTCATGTGCCTACTTTCTTCAATGAGTTGCTAAGAGAAACCACGTTGCTTTTATTGACTTCGCTATCGTATAAAGCGAGCAGCTCGGCTACGGGTTTGCGGCCATCGCCTTTTTGACTGATGCTGCGCGAGACCGACAAACTGCTGATGTCGGCGTGTTTGTATAAAGCCCGGGTGAGGTCGGTGTCGTGGTTGCTTATCAGTACCGGAATGTGGCGCTTTTTCGCAACCTGCACTGCCCGGCGGGCTAACTCGTCCTGGTCAGTCAGGCCAAAGCCACCGGTCGCGTAGCTGGTAAAGTTAGAGGTCTGGTCCAGCGGGGCGTAGGGCGGGTCGCAATAAATCACGTCGCCTTGTCGGGCGCGCCGGAAAACTTGTTCAAACGGGCGGCAAATAAACTTGGCCTTGCGCGCTTTCTCGGCAAAATGCTCGAGCTCTTTTTCCGGGAAGTAAGGTTTGCGGTAATCACCAAAGGGCACGTTAAAAATGCCTTTGCTGTTATAGCGGCACAGGCCGTTGTAGCCGTGGCGGTTCATATATAAAAAAAGCAAAGAGCGAAAGTAAGGGTCGCTGCTGGCATTAAAGGCGGCACGCAGTGCGTAGTAAGCGTCGGCCTGGTTGTTACGGTTAACGAAGAGCTTGCGGGCGTCCTGAATAAAAGTCTTCGGACGGCGCTTCACAAACTGATACAGGGTAATGAGGTCCTGATTAATGTCGTTAAGCAGGTAGCTGTCGTAGTCGGTATTCAGAAAAACTGAACCGGCACCCACAAAAGGTTCGATGAGCTTTTTACCTTGCGGCAAGCGTGCTGTTATCGGCTCGATAAGTGAGTACTTACCGCCTGCCCATTTTAAAAATGCCCGATTCTTCTTCATGCGCCGGCCGTTGGTGGATCCTCAAGGGATTGTAACCCAAAGGCCGGGGGATGAAAATTGCTGACTGCGCTATTCGTCCGGCTACTGGCTAGTAATGTCGTTTTGCACACTGGCAAACGACTTAGCCCAGGGCTCCATTTGCTGCACATCGGTCGGCAGCTGAGTGGCGGCTGCACGTGCTTGCTCAATGCTGGGATAGCTGCCAAAAATAACCACATAACGTTGATCAGCGCGCTGATACACCTGAGTATTAGCGGCAATACCGTAGTCATTACGGAAACTGCGCAGTAGCTGCGGGTCACTAATAATGCTGATTTGCAGCGTGTAATTGCCTGAATTCTGATCCAGTGCCCACTGGGTCTGGAACGGCCGCGCTTGAGGCTGAGACTGTTGTGGTTGTAGCTCAGGTTGTTCTGCTTTAACTTCTGGCTCTGGTTTGGCTACAACGGTATCAATGCCTGCCTCGGCTGCCGACTGCTCGTTAGACTGCCCGACAGGCTTGGCTTCCTGCGGCTCTTGTTGCTTCGGCTGTTGCTTAATGAAGCCCAGCGAAATTTCGCCTTCTGTAATTTCAGAGGCGGCTACGGTGTTTAATGTACCTAACGCATTGCGGTAAGACGCCGCTAATTCCGCAGGAACCAGTTCTAAAGAACGCTCATTGAGCGGTTCAAAGCTGGGCAAACTGGTCGTTTGCTCGGTAGCTTCTGTTGCTGTTTTATCTTCGGCTGTCGTGGCACTGTTTGCATCGCCTTCTTCGGTCGTGGTTTCTGCCGATGCCGCTGATTCCGGATTCACTTGTTGCCAGTAGGCGGTCAGCTGCTCTTTATTCAGAAAACCAGCAAAGGCCAGACTCATAATGGCTGCAACTAAAAGAATAGGCCACAGACGCAGTTTGCGACGGCTGCCCTGTTCTGATTTATGGTTCGCTTTGCTCTGTTCGCTGGCGTTGTTGTCAGCATTTTCTTCGGCATTGGTATCGCGGTAGCGTGCTGCCTGAGTCGTTAAGGTTAACTGCAAACGCTGCTGAATTTCACCGGGAAACCCATGAATGGAGTTTAAAAACTGCTGAATGCGTTCCAGGTTCCAGAAGCTACGCTGCTTCTCCGGCAGTAAGGCCTGCACAAAGCGAATCTGTTCGTCATGATTAAGTGGCTGAACCTCAATCATGGTGGGCCCCTGCACACGCAAGTGCGGCGCTGGGCGTTGTTGCTGTGCCCAGCGGCTGTCGCCGGTAATGATAATGCTGGTGCGCTGACCAATGGCGCTAAGCTGAGTAACGGTGGAAATGCACTCGGCTAAAAAGCTTTCTGACAGTAGCTCACCGTTATCGACAACAATAATGGCGTGGTTAAGCGGACGCTGGCGTTGCATCTGACGACTTAGTGACTCGTCGTTAATGCTGATGGTGCCGAACAACTGGTTGAGTATTTGTGCGCGAAGTCGGTCGTTGGTGGAGCGTTCATTGGCGCTGATAAAAGCGACTTCGGCGTATTCTGATGCCTGCTCCAGAAACACTTCTGCAATGGTGGTTTTACCGCTGCCCTCTTTGCCGTGCAGCATAATAAGCGAAACGCTTTGCTGGCAATTTTGGTGGAGCTGGTCAATAACCTGTTGCTGGCTCGGTTTGGTTTTTACCGGCGCGGCAACAATGTGTTGTGTGGTTGCAAGTGCTTGCATCTGTCTGTTCCTGTCTGTCAGCCGAATAGAGATAACGCGTTGGCGTTAGCAACATTCAGTGATCACAGCAGCAACGGTATTGTGTTCTACAGTACTGACGACTTCAGCTTTACCAATAGCAACTGGAAGAACAAAGTGCAGCTGACCGTCTTTTACCTTTTTGTCGCGCTGCATGTAGTCTAACCAATCCTGCCAGGGCATTTGCGGGCCCTTCGTCGGCAAGCCAAGTGCCAGCAGTAAATCTTTAATGCGTCGAAAATCTGACGAATTGAGCCGCTGTGTCACTTCTGACAGCTTAGATGCAATTATAATGCCAGCAGCTACGGCTTCGCCGTGTGTCCATGCGCCGTATTCGGTGGCGGCTTCAATGGCGTGTCCAAAGGTGTGGCCTAAATTGAGTAGTGCCCGTAGGCCTTTTTCGCGTTCATCCAGTGCGACAACTTCTGCTTTAATTTCGCAGCTGCGTTGAATAGCATAAGTCAGTGCGGCCGGGTCTTGCTGATTTAACTCTGTCGTATGCTCTTCCAGCCACTGGAAAAACTCAGCGTCGTAGATAACACCGTATTTAACCACCTCGGCTAAGCCGCTGCGGTAGTCCCGCTCAGTCAGCGTCTGCAGGCAGTCTATGTCGATAACCACCGATTTGGGCTGATAAAAAGCGCCAATCAGGTTTTTCCCCTGCGGATGGTTAACCGCTGTTTTTCCGCCGACAGAAGAATCAACCTGCGACAATAGGGTGGTCGGAATTTGGTAAAAATCGACACCCCGTTGAAATGTTGACGCCACAAAGCCCGCTAGGTCACCAACCACACCTCCGCCTAAAGCAATAATGCCGCAGTCGCGATTAAAGCCAGCGTTAATAAGAAGATCCATGGCTTCGCTGTAGCTTTCCAGGCTTTTAAACTGTTCGCCGTCGCGCATTTCAAATACTTCGACCTGATGGCCGGCAAGCGCACTTAATAATGGCTTTAAATAGTGCTGGCTGATGGTTGGGTTAGTGATGACCAGTAGCTGTTGATTGAGTCTATGCGGGAGGTTTTCTACGTAGTTTGATAACAGGGCGTTACCAATGTAGATGGTGTAGCTGCGTTCACCTAAAGAGACGTTAACCTCAGCCATGAACGCAGCTCCCTTTATTTACCCGAGGCCGTTAATCGACTCGAGTTGATCGATAATGTCATTGACGACGAATTTTGCGCTTTGATCATCGGTTTGTACCGTGATGTCTGCAATTTCTTCGTATAAAGGGTCGCGTTCTTGCGCCAGTTGCTCCAGCACTTTACGCGGGTCGTCAGCTTCTGCAATTAAAGGCCGGCGTTTGTCGCGCTGGGTGCGCGCCAGTTGTTTCTCAATGGGTGTTTTCAAGTACACAACAACACCCCGAGCCGACAGACGGTTACGGCTTTCTTTGCTCATGACCGAGCCGCCACCTGTCGCTAAGACAATACCCATGTTTTCGGTAAGCTCTTCGATTACTTTTTCTTCGCGTGCACGAAAGCCTTCTTCACCTTCAAGTTCAAAAACCCAACTGATATCAGCCCCTGTGCGGCGCTCGATTTCAGAATCTGAGTCGAAGAACTCTAAATGTAATTGTCTGGCGATTTGACGGCCAATCGTACTTTTGCCAGCCCCCATGGGCCCAACAAGAAAAATATTACGTTTCTCAGCCATATTCCTGCTTACATCATTGGTTAAAATTAGCTGTAACTCACGAATCCGGAGTGTCTGGAGACGTCCCCCAACCCAACGAAAAGAAGCGCGATTATCGCAACTTGAGCCCACTTTAGCAATAGTAATCGGCTTTTGGACTAAGTTTGGGGCAATATCGTTGGTGTGACGAAAATCATTAACTCCCGCTTTTCATTGCGCTGCTGCTGGTGAGAGAACAAATTCCCGAGTAACGGCAGCGACCCTAAGATGGGGACACGACTGTCATCATTCAAGCTATGTTCCTGAAAGATTCCCCCTAAGACGATAGTTTCGCCATTTTTCGCCAGTACCCGCGTCGACATTTCCTGAGTGTCGATGGCAACGGCTGGTCCGGTTGGTGTAGCAACGGTGTCACCGCGGGTGTTTTGGGTAATGGTGAGCTCCATTAGTACATGATCATTTGGCGTTATTTGCGGAGTTACACTTAAACCCATAACTGCCTTTTTAAATTGCACCGCGGTAGCCCCGTGCGCAGCTGTTTCGACGTAAGGTATTTCGGTACCTTGCTCTATGTAGGCCGGTTGCTGATTCGACGTAAAAATTTTCGGACTGGTAATAATTTCGGCTTTGTTTTCCTGCTCCAGCGCCGTTAATTCAAGGTCCAGCAGAATGTCATCGCTCAGCCTGGCCAGGTTTGCGGAAAAGGTTCCGGCGGGGTTTGTTGCGGGTAAGTCCACTTGCATACCTTTTACAAAGCTCCCTGTGTCCTCTGGTATTGCCAGTCCGTACTCCGACGCGCCCCAACGAATGCCCAGTTCTTTACTCACGTTGGCCTTTACCGTCACCATACGGGCTTCAATAAGCACCTGTTTCACCGGTACATCCAAATCATTGACTAACTGACGAATGGTGGCCAGCTGCTCCGGCGTGTCCCGAACAATGAGGGTATTAGTGCGCTCATCAACACTGACCGCTCCGTTGGGTGACAAAAAGCTTTGCTGTTCATTTTTTAATAACGACGCTAAGTCACTGGCTTTAGCAAAGTTTACGCTAAGCAAAATAGAGCGGTGCTGGCTATTGTCTACGGCAGCATCATCGGCGACATCAATGCGGAGCATGGAACCTTGTGTGTGAACCGTTAAGCCATGACTGGTTAGCAGCGTGTCGAAGGCATCCTGCCAGGCAACCTTGTTGAGTTTCAAACTGGATTCACCACTGACCTGGTCGGTAATCAATATATTTAACTGATGCTGATCGGCCAGTAATTGTATGAGTTGGCTTAGCGGCATTTTATCGGTATTGAGCGAGACAGGTTGTTGTCTTTGCTCTTCGCTCAGCAGGCTTTTCCAGGAATTTTCCATTGCGTAGCCAGATGTAGAGCAAAGCACCAGCAGCAGACTGAGCACACAAAAAGAGAATTTAATTGGCTTCATTACGGTTTCTTGTCCTTAGTTAAACGAAGTTTGACGGTCTCTGCCGACCAACAGCCTGCATATTGCTGCCAGCGTTCGAACAGTGCGTACCCGGGGTTAATTTCACGCAATTGCATGAGTGGGTTTTCTATCCAGTTGTTGTTAGCAAGGGTTATTACGCGGTCCGGCAGTTGCAGCAGAGCTTTTCTTTGTGGTGAGGTTTGTGTGGCCAGCAACTTCACTAAAGACCAGTCACTGACTTGAATGTTGCTCTTTATTGCAGGCCGCTCTAAGCACTTAGGAGGTTCGACAGCAATGGACGGAAAGCTTGTTTTAAACAGCGTGTTGGCGTCAATGCTTGCCGAAGCGGCATCATTGGCGTTTAACCACAGAAACTGCCAACTGAGTTTACCGCTGGTTAAGTCTGTGTCTTGCCACTTTAATGTTTGAGTAAAAGGAAAAGCCTGAGTCGCGTCGTGTTGTGCCAGCATTACAGAGGCAACAAAACGGACAGCGCGCTGATAGCTACCATTAACCCCAACCAACCATTGCTCAGAACGCTCCGGATCCTGTTGGTAGTGCAAGTCTACCTTTTGTTGCTTTGCCGCCTGGGTCAGTAAAGACGAAACATCCACGAAGGAGGGTTCGGGTGCGTCGATACTGTCCTCTGCCGGAACTGGAGGAAGAGGTGCCTGTAGCTGCTGATACTGACTCTGTAAGGTGTTAATAAGCTGCCCCGCCTGATAACCGGTTAAGTAATAGCTAATGAGCACAGCAAGCAGGGTAAAGATAAACAGGGCGATACCCCAGGCTATAAGTGCTTTGTATAATGATTTAGCCACGGCTGTCCTCACGCTGGCTATTTAAGTAATGGAATGAAACGCGTTTTTGCGGCAACAACTGCTGTTTTAGCCCGGCATGAGCAAGTTGTTTGTTGAGCCATAAATAGTGGTCGTTAACTTCCTGAATACGGCGATAGCCAGCTTCCAGCTTGAATTGCTTATGGTTAAAAGTAAGCCGGCGGTGGTGAAAGCTTTTTGGTGTGTTGTCGAGTAATGCCGAAAATGCGTTAAGCCTCAGCTTATGTAAGCGTTTAAGCTGGGTAAAAATACGCTGAGTTTCTTGCTGTTGCTTGTAGGCTTGCCAGCGTTGTTGGTGAACTTTACGCTCAGTCAGTTGTTGTTTTTGCACACTGATTTGCTGCTGCAACTGAGTCAGATAGTCACTGTATGAAATAACCCACTGTGACGAGAAAAAGGTAACAGTTATTAACAGCACAATACCGACTTTATGCAACGTGCGGTGGCGTTGCCATAAGCTTTGCTGTCGCCATTGCAGAAGGTTTAGCGATGCCATTGGTTAAACCCCCGCAAGGCTACGCCTAATAACACCATTTCATTATCTAATGCCGCAACAATGGGTGCTGGATTGTTTTTGAAAAAGGGGGTTGTTGATAGCACTAAGTGCGTGAGTTGCATTTGCCCTTCAAGCTGACGGTCAAGCGACGACTGAACCGCTTTATCGCCAAAGCTCATAACCCAACTGAATTTGCCGGACATTTGAGCCGACAAAAGATAAGGCAGTAAATTGAAAGTATCGACGTATTCTAAGCGCTGAAAAACACCGCCTTTGCAATACAGAAGAATAGACTGAGGCTGTCTCAGCTCGACAATGACCCATTGCATTGTGCTTTCAAATACTGCGTTGTCGGGCCAAAGGTAAGGAAGTACTGCGTTGGTTGCACGTACAACAGACTGATAGGCCGGCTCAACCACGTGTACCGGCATTTGTAGTGGTGCCAATATTGCCAGTAATTCTTCCAGAGCTGAGCGTTGACCAATGACCGCTTCAGCTTCGTTATCTCGGGTAAAATAGTCGTAACTGATACCGGTACTGGTCTTTAATTGTGGCGGTAATTTTTCCAGTAACTGCTCTTCAACCTGACTATGGTTGTCCAGCGCAATTTTCTGATAGTGAGTTGCGGTGTAATCAAGCGCTGAGACAATGCCATCTTTATTGAGTCCTTTATCGCTGAGGCTGTTTTTTTGTTGCTGTGAAAAGTGGTCGACGACAAAGTGCCGGCCCTGCCGTGATAGTTGTAAAACCAGACAACTTTCACGATTCATTTGCACAGCAAGTGGTTGCTGGCGAAGTAATGACATTAGACAATATCCTTATTGTAGAAAAGCCAGATGCAAGCGTAGTGTTGTGAACAAAAATCCGCCATAATAGTCAGTAAGAATTAAGAGCTAATTTATGTCGGTTTTTGCGGTTTAAGCCGACTGGTGTAGTGAAAAAGCGGTTATGGAGCAGATAATTGAAGTGGTTTAAGCGGCTAATTTACACCTTGCTGGTGTGTACTATTATTGGCGGGGTAGCGGTTGGCAGCCTTTACTTGTATGTAAAGCCCGAATTACCCAGCGTGGAAACTTTGCGCGATGTGCGTTTGCAGACACCAATGCAGGTGTTCACAGCAGACGGAGAACTGATCTCACAGTTTGGTGAAAAGCGGCGTATACCAGTGGAACTGCAAGACGTACCGCAACCGCTTATTGATGCTTTTCTGGCAACTGAAGACAGTCGTTTTTATCAGCATTTTGGCGTTGATCCTATTGGTGTTTTGCGTGCCTTTAGTGTGTTGCTGACCACCGGTGAGATTCAGGAAGGTGCCAGTACCATTACCATGCAGCTGGCACGTAACTTCTTTTTGACCTTTGAACGCGCGTGGATGCGCAAGATAAAAGAAGCCTTTATTGCCGTTCACATTGAACAGCTCTTAAGCAAAGATGAGATTCTGGAACTTTACCTCAATAAAATTACCTTCGGGCATCGCGCTCATGGCGTCGGGGCTGCAGCACAGGTTTATTACGGTAAGCCACTAAAAGACCTGACTCTGGCGCAGATGGCAACCATCGCAGGCTTGCCTAAAGCGCCGTCGAATCTAAACCCAATTTCAAACCCCATTGCCTCGAAAGCGCGCCGCCGTGTGGTTTTGTTGCGTATGCTGGATGAAAATAAAATCAGCCAGGCGGAGTTTGAAGAAGCGGCTAATGCTCCGGTTACCGCTCGTCGCCATGGCGCGGAGGTAACGGTCAATGCGCCTTACCTGGCTGAGATGGTGCGTCAGGAAATGGTAGACCGCTACGGAGACGACCAAGCTTACAATGAAGGCTACAAGGTTTACACAACGATAAGAAGTGATGTGCAGCTGGCTGCGCGTCAGGCCGTCTGGGATAACCTGCACAGTTATGACGAACGCCATGGTTACCGCGGTCCGGTTAGCTTGTTGTGGTCGGCAGAGAAAGAAGAGGAGCCGGTGGAAGAACCGGCTATTCGGCAATACCTTGAACAATTACGCGTTATTGGTGCGGTTACACCGGCTGTGGTTACAGCCGTTGGTGAGCAGTCTGCGGAAGTGATGGTTAAAGACGAAGGGAAAATTACGTTACCCTGGGAAGCCATGCACTGGGCCCGCGAATACCTGAACGAAGAACGTCAGGGACCGCCTCCGGAGACAGCCGAAGAAATCATGCAGCCCGGGCACGTTATTTGGTTGCGTCGGGTGAATGACGGCAGTGAATGGCGTCTGGCTCAAATTCCTGAACCAAGTTCCGCCATTGTGTCGCTAAGGCCCGATGACGGCGCTGTAGCTGCTGTGGTTGGTGGTTACAGTTTCCAGCTGAGCCAGTACAACCGCGCATTACAAGCGGAACGTCAGGTTGGTTCTAATATTAAACCGTTAATATATTCAGCAGCCTTTGAAGAAGGATTGACGCTGGCGACTCTGGTTAATGATGCTCCGATTAACCAGTGGAACCCGGGTTCCGGTATTGCCTGGAGACCCAAAAACTCGCCTGAAGTTTACGAAGGGCCTATTCGCCTGCGTAAAGCGCTGGCTAAGTCGAAAAACGTGGTTTCAGTGCGGCTAATTCGCGAAGTGGGCGTAAAGCAAGTGGCAGACCATTTAGCGAAATTTGGGCTGGATCGTTCTGAAATTCCTGAAAATGAATCGCTCTCGTTAGGTTCTCTTTCAATGACACCGATGCAGGTAGCCAGAGCATTTGCTGTTTTCGCAAATGGTGGCTTTTTGGTCGAACCTTATTTCATTGAACGCATTGAAGATGCAGACGGAAACGTTTTAGACGAAACCGACCCGGCGCGCGCCTGTTTCGACTGCGATAAACCGGCACCGCAGGTCATCAGTGAGCAAAATGCATTTTTGGTTGAACAGGCAATGAACTCTGCTGTCTGGGGTGGTGGAAGCTGGCCTAATGGCACCGGCTGGAATGGTACCTCCTGGCGTATTCAACGTTCTAAACCCATTACCGAAGCGGTAGGTCGTAACATTGCCGGTAAAACCGGTACGACAAACGATGTGCGAGACACCTGGTTTTCGGGCTTTACTTCTAGTCTGTCCACCACGGTCTGGGTAGGTTTTGATGATGTTTCCAGAAAGCTGGGTCGTACGTCAAAGCATCCTGAAGTGGACTCCAGTCAGCAGGCAATAACAGGCGGTGAGGCTGGTGCTAAAACAGCGTTGCCGGGCTGGATCCTATTTATGGAAAAGGCGTTACCCCTGTTCCCGTCACGTGAGTTTGGAATTCCACCGGGCGTGGTGAATGTTCGAATCGACTTAGAAACTGGTAAGTTGTCGCATAAGAGCGATTACACCACACGCTTTGAATACTTCATTCGGGGAACTGAGCCGACAGAGTACAGCCGTAATAATGGCAACTCAGACCGCGATATTTTTGAAGACAATGACGACGATTTATTCTAGTCAGGCATTAGGACTAAATGAGTGGGAGCGTTAAGCTCCCACTGCCAGTTTACCCAGTAACTGATTCAAATCGGACTGAACACCACCTGCGGTAACGTGTTTACCTGCACCGGGACCACTTATTACGAGCGGCATTTCAGAATACCAGTCGGTGTAGATAACAAAGATGTTTTCGCCGGGTATTAGGTTTGCCAGCATATCCCCTTCCGGAATGTACTCAATACCAACCTGAGCGGTAACCCGTTGTTCATCACTGACGGTAAAACTGGCCAGTAGTCGAGGGACCTTACCGTCTTTGGCGGCTTCGTCGAGCATAGCTGCCATGGGCTCATCAAGCTCAGATATGCGTTGCATAAAGTCGTTAAGCGGTATGTCGCGTAAGTTCTCCGGCACAAGGCTTTGTACCTGAATGTCCTGCCAGTCCAGATTCAAGCCAATTTCGCGTGCAAGAATCAGCAGTTTACGGACAAGGTCCTGGCAGGACAGATCCTCTCGTGGGTCGGGTTCGCTGTAACCCCTTTCTTTGGCTTCTTGTACCAGCGAACTGAAAGCCACACCTTTGGTGAAATTCTCAAACAGCCAGGACATAGTTCCGGAGAAAATACCGGAAATACTACGGATTTCGTCGCCGGAATTGCGTAAGTCATTAATGGCGTAATTCAAAGGCAGTCCCGCGCCAACTGTGGTGTTATAGAGCCACTCACGTTCGTATTCGTGCTGGATGGTACGAATTTCGCGGTACAGCGCTTCGTCAGCCGAGCCCGCGCGTTTGTTGGCACTGATGATATGAAGACCGTTTGCGAACAGACTCGGGTATAATTGCGCGACTTGTTTGGCATCGGTTAAATCAATCACAACCAGCTCGTCGTATGGCGCATTGGGCAGCTCGCGCAACAGTTCGGTCAATACGTAAGGGCGCGCCAGGCGGTCGAAGTCATCTGCCCACTGGGTCAGTTCAACGCCGTTGTAATCCAGCCATAAACGGCGGGAGTTGGCTATGCCAATAACGCGAACGTCCATCACCTGATTAATGCGATCTCGTTGTTGTCTGAACAGCTCCAACCAGGCTGTACCAATATTGCCACGGCCAATAACCAGCACACCCAGACTGCGGCGGTAGTTAAATAATTGACTGTGTAAACGGTTCAGTAAACGGTTATCAAGCTTCTGCTCTAAAATAGCCACAGCGGAGTCGCCGTTCTGAGTTAAGGCAAAGCGGCGTACTTTTTGTTCTGAAAGCTGGAGCTTAAAGGTCGAAAACTGATCGGTTTCCTGAATGCGGTTACCGACAATAGCGACCATGGAGTAACCGCGAATTTGAGTGATGGCATCACCCGCGCCCAGACTGTCCAGCCAGCCGGTCAGATAGTCTAAGTGGTTTTGGTGAAAGACCAGATACTGCTGATGATTTTCCGGCTCAGTCCAACTGACCAGCGGTTCTAACTCCAGTTCATCCAGGCGCTTTACTAAAGCCTTGTCCTGCAACTCAACTTTAAACAGAACCACTTCGGACAAAGACGTGAAAACTTTGCCGCGGGGCTGCGTATTCTGGAACTGACCAATGCGGGTTTGCTGGTTTTCTACTTTTAAGCTGGAACGTACCGATATGACCATGCGTTGACGGTCGACCGGCTGAAAGGTTCTTGGGTGCAGAACCGGGCTGCCAAGTCTTGCCAGTTCCTCGGCTTCGGTCCAGTCCAGTGTGGGCAAACTGACGACACGTTCAACTTTACGAGGATCCGCCGAGTAAACACCGGCAACGTCCTTCCATATGGTGACCTGGCGAGCATCGAGCAAGCTACCCACCAGCGTAGCTGAGTAGTCACTGCCGTTGCGACCCAGAGTCAAGCTTTCGCCGTTTAAGCCCCGTGCAATAAAACCGGTGACAATAAAGCGGGTGCCGGAATGAGGAGCTACCCGCAGTAGTAGCTTTTCACGGGAATGCTCAACCTGAATCACAGGCTCTGGAGCATCCGCTGCCAGTAAGAAGTCGCGGGCATCAATGTGATCGGCCCGGGTGCCCTGTTTTTGCAGCAGCGCAGATAATAAGCGTGCCGACCAAAGTTCACCGTAGGACAGCAGCTCGGCGTTATGAGCAATGTCTTCGTCACCGGCTAACCAACGACGCCAGCGAGTGAAGTCCTGTTGTGACTGTTGCAGCAATTGCTGTTGTAAATCGCCACTTAATAACTCAGTGATAAGTCCTTGCTGAAAATTCTCCAGCTGATCGAGCAGAATACTGGCGGTATCGCCCGGCTGCGGTTTGGCGTTTATAATAGCCAGAATACGATTGGTCGTATCACCAGCGGCGGAAACTACGACAAGATCGCTCGCGCCGGCGTATTCCGTTACAATGCGGGCCACACGTCGATAGCAAAAGGCGTCGGCAAGACTGCTTCCGCCAAACTTGTGTACCTGAACACTGTCGGCAACGGCCTGCTTTTGCTCCTCTGTGAGCTGTGTTGTTGTCATTCCGCCTTCCTTAACTACTCGCATGGATTGGGTTACTGCTACTAAGGCTAAAATATTGTCAGACAAATGTCAGCAACTTTTAGCCATCTAGACGGATAAAATTTGACGGGGTCGCTCAGTCGGGTACAATTCATTACAACTTACAGGGTTTTGTCTGACATCAGAGCAATGAATATGAAATGGAACGGCGAATACATTTACCCGTATGCTGAACACGGTCGTAAGAGTCAGCAGGTTAAGAAAGTTACGGTCTCAATTCCTACTCGGGTATTAAAAGTACTGACTGATGAGCGGACCCGTCGCCAAATCAATAATTTGCGTCATGCTACCAACAGCGAACTGCTGTGTGAGGCGTTTTTACACGCTTTTACCGGTCAGCCGCTGCCCGAAGATGAAGACTTGCAAAAATCGAACTCGAATAAAATACCCAAAGCCGTGCGGGAAGAGCTGGAAGCCAGAGGCTTGCCCATCCCGACGGATGACGAATTGGACGATTAATCCTGCATATAATTTTCTGGTAAATCGATTTTCGCCGCGCCGGATTTCACGGCGGCTTCAGCAACGGCGCGAGCCACACGCTGGCACAAGCGTGGGTCGATAGGCTTAGGAATAATGTAGTTGCGGCCGAAGTTTAATTCTTTGACATCGGCTGCTTTTAGCACGGAATCGGGCACGGGCTCTTTCGCCAGCTGACGAATGGCCTCTACCGCTGCCACCTTCATTTCATCGTTAATGGCTGTTGCCCGCACATCTAATGCTCCGCGGAACATAAAGGGAAAACAGAGTACATTGTTCACCTGGTTCGGATAGTCCGAACGGCCAGTTCCCATAATTAAGTCGTCCCGTGCTGCCATAGCAACTTCCGGTTTAATTTCCGGATCAGGGTTTGAGCAGGCAAAAATAACCGGGTTAGGTGCCATTAGCTTCAGCTCTTCCGGGCTGAGCAGGTCTGGGCCTGAAACGCCAACAAAGATATCAGCACCCTCAATAACATCTTTTAGCGTGCGCTTATCGGTATTGTTAGCGAACAGTTGCTTGTATTCGTTTAAGTCGTCACGGCGGGTGTGAATAACGCCTTTAGAATCGAGCATGTAAATGTGTTCGCGCTGTGCACCGCATTTAATCAGAAGCTCCATACAGGCAATTGCTGCTGCGCCGGCACCGAGACAAACAATGCGTGACTCGGCCAGTTTTTTGCCCTGAATTTCCAGCGCGTTAAGCATACCGGCTGCGGTAACAATGGCAGTACCGTGTTGGTCGTCATGGAATACCGGTACATTGCAGCGTTCTATTAAGGCCTGCTCAATTTCAAAACACTCAGGCGCTTTAATGTCTTCTAAGTTAATACCGCCAAAGGTATCAGCAATGTTGGCAACCGTATTGATAAAGTCCTGTGTGGTACGGTGACTGACTTCAATATCAATGGAATCCAGCCCGGCGAAGCGTTTGAACAAAAGTGCTTTACCTTCCATGACCGGTTTTGACGCTAGTGGCCCCAAATTGCCCAGACCGAGAATAGCCGTACCGTTGGTAATAACAGCAACCATGTTGCCTTTAGCTGTGTACTTGTAGGCATTGTCCGGGTCTTGCGAGATTTCCCGAACCGGCTCTGCTACGCCCGGGCTGTAGGCCAGCGCTAAGTCTTTACTGGTTTCAGCAGGGGTGGTGAGTTCAACGGAAATTTTACCCGGGGTCGGGTATTGATGGTAATCCAGTGCCTGTTGGCGAAAGTCTGTCATGCGGTGATACCTGAGTCTGGTGATCAGAATGCCGATCAGTCTATCGCTTTTGTGCTAATAAACAAATCTTACCTCCGCCTTTGAGGGTAATGAGGTGAATGAAATTTCCAATGTGTTCAAAAGTACACCAGTTAACTTTTCTTTAACAATAGGCCGCTTAGCGAAACAGGCACAAAAAAAGGCGCTGTTTAGCGCCTTTTTCTTAAAATCTGCTGTTAAGCAGCGTTTTCTATAAGTTTTCTTAGGCTTATTTCTTGCCCAGAGCACCAAAACGCTTCTTAAATTTGTCAACACGACCACCAGTGTCCATTACACGCTGCTTACCAGTGTAGAACGGGTGGCACTCTGAACAGACGTCCAGGTGAAGATCTTCTGAGCGGGTTGAACGCGTTTCGAACGTGTGACCGCAAGAACAGCTGACTTTTAAAGTCTCGTACTTAGGATGAATACCTTGTTTCATGGGGTTACCTCAGTTATGGGCCGCATCGCCATTCGATCCAAAGCCGAACACCATGCGCAAAAAAACATCAATGAATTAAGAGCCGCGCATTTTATGTGATCCTGAGCCTGTGATCAAGCAGAATCTGCTGCCTTGTATTCTGCGCGGTAGCGTTCCAGAATAGAGCCATGAAGCAAGCCAACACCGGCAATGAACGACGTTATAAAGTCGCTCTGCCGTTACCTCTTCGACAAACCTATGATTATCTGTGCAAAAGTGCTGAGCCGCTGCCGCAGGGAGTGCGCGTGCGCGTGCCATTTGGTCAGCGCCAGTTAGTCGGCTATGTGGTTACTGAAGCCAATGACGAGCCGCCAACGTTTGAGCTGAAGTCGGTTGCTGCGGTTTTGGATGAGAAACGACTGTGGCCGGATGATATTTGGCAACTGGTTCGTTGGTCTTCCGATTATTACCACCACTCGTTGGGGGATGTTGCTGCCAATAGTCTGCCGGTTTTGTTGCGTAAAGGCGATGCGCCGGAATACCTGACTGAAACTTTTTATGCGTTGACTGACTTAGGCCTTGCTCAGTCTATTAACGACTTGAAAGGGGCGGCGCGACAACAGCAAGTGCTGGCGGCGCTGAAACATCAGCCGCTCAGGCGCAGCGACTTAACCGACATAGGTGTGACCTCGGCCGTGCTTCGTACCCTGCAGGATAAAGGCTGGATTGAGGTGCGTGAGCAGGCACCGGCAAAGCCACAAAGCTGGCAGCAGAAGCCATCGGTATTAAGAGAACAGGGTCACGAGTTAAATACCGAGCAGGCAGTAGCGGTTTCAACCATTAACCAGCAACAGAAGCACAGTACGCTATTGCTGGAAGGCGTTACCGGCAGTGGTAAAACCGAAGTCTACTTACAGGCTATGCAACCGGTGCTGGAACGTGGTGAACAGGTTTTAGTGCTGGTGCCTGAAATTGGCCTCACCCCGCAAACCCTGCAGCGCTTTAAAGAACGCTTTGACGCGCCGGTGGTCATGCTGCACTCCGGTATGAGCGACAGAGAGCGGCTTAATACCTGGCTGGATGCTAAGCACGGGCATGCAGCGATTATTATCGGTACCCGTTCGGCGGTGTTTACGCCTTGCCAGAAGCTGGGGCTTATTGTGGTCGATGAAGAACATGACTTGTCCTACAAACAACAGGACGGCTTTCGCTACCATGCCCGGGACATTGCCATAAAACGGGCGGCGTTGCTGAACATACCGCTGGTATTAGGTAGTGCAACTGCCTCGCTGGAAACGCTGAACAACGCGGTCAGCAAGCGTTTTCACTGGCTTAAACTGGGGCAGCGCGCTGGTGGCGCGCAAATGGTTAAACACGAGCTTATTGACCTGAAGCAGCAGCCGATAAAAGCCGGTATCTCTAAAATACTGCAGGAACAAATTCAGGTAGAAATTGATCGCGGCAACCAGGTATTGCTGTTTCTTAACCGCCGTGGGTTTGCGCCGGCATTAATGTGTCATGAGTGTGGTTGGCTGGCGCAATGCCATCGTTGTGACGCTTATTACACAGTACATAAAACCCATCAGCAGTTGCAGTGTCACCATTGCGGTAGTCAGCAGCGGATACCGCGTCAATGTGGTTCCTGCGGCTCGCCGCAGATGATTTCTCATGGTGTGGGGACTGAGCAGCTCGAGCATAGTCTGAAAGAGATGTTTCCCGGCCGCGGGGTACTGCGCATTGACCGGGACTCAACCCGTCGCAAAGGCCAGTTAGACGACTACCTGCAAAAAGCCACAAATAATGAATATCCCTTGCTGGTCGGCACGCAGATGCTGGCAAAAGGCCATCACTTTCCTAATGTGACTTTAGTGGCGCTGCTGGATGTTGACGGCGCGCTCTACAGCGCTGACTTTCGGGCAGCAGAGCGTCTAGGGCAGCTTTATACTCAGGTGGCCGGGCGCGCCGGGCGTGAGCACAAAGCCGGTAAAGTGGTGCTGCAAACCCATCATCCGGAACATGACTTAATTCAGGATTTGCTCAACAACGGCTATTCGCATTTCGCGCTGACGGCTTTAGCCGAACGCCAGCAAAGTGAGCTGCCGCCGTTTTCTTATTTAGCTCTGTTCAGGGCTGAGGCGACAGACAGAGACTCTGTGGTGCAGGCCATGACCCAAATTCAGCAGTTGATGCCGCAGGTTGATGGTGCGTTTTTACTGGGGCCAATGCCTGCCTTAATGGAGCGTAAAGCTGGTCGTTACCGCTATCAATTGCTGTTACATTGTCAGTCACGGAAATTACGTTTTCAGTTAATTGAGCACTTGCTGCCGCAGATTAACGCCTTGCCGTTATTGAAAAAAGTACGCTGGTCTCTGGATATCGATCCGCAAGACTTCAGCTGATTAACAACTAAGCGGTTTTTTTTATCGGGCGTAGCGATTAAACTAAGCGCTTTGAATTTCCTCTTCGATTTTTCATACAGGTAGTCGCATTAATGAAAGAACAACTTGAACAGTTACTGGCCGAAGCCATAGGTCAACTTAAAGCACAGGGAAAAATCCCTGCGGATCACCCAGTAAAGATTCAGTTGGATCGCCCTCGCGACAAATCGCACGGTGACTTTGCGACGAACCTGGCACTTATGTTGGCAAAGCCGGCAAAGTCGAACCCGCGTCAGTTGGCTGAAGCCATTGTTGATGCGGTTCCGGAGAACTCTCTGCTGTCGAAAATGGATATTGCCGGACCGGGCTTTATTAACTTCACCATTTCGCAGGACCAGCTGAAAGATCAGTTAACGGCGATGCTGAACAGTGACCGCCTGAATATCGATGTTGCTGACCAAAGCAAAACCATTGTCATTGATTACTCGTCGCCTAACCTGGCGAAAGAAATGCACGTCGGCCATTTACGTTCTGCCATTATTGGTGATGCCGTGTCCCGCGTGTGCGAGTTTTTAGGTCATAAAGTGGTTCGCCAAAACCACGTGGGCGACTGGGGTACACAGTTCGGTATGCTTTTGGCTTACATGGAAGCGCTGGATAACCAGTCGGCAGAATATGAACTGAGCAACCTGGAAACCTTTTATAAAGCAGCCAAGCAGCGTTTTGACGACAGCGAAGAGTTCGCTGACCGTGCTCGACAGCTGGTGGTAAAACTGCAGTCGGGCGACGAATACTGCCTGAAGCTGTGGAATCAATTTATTGATGTATCACTCAGCCATTGCCAGGAAGTGTATGATCGCCTGGGCGTTAAGCTGACCCGTGATGACGTGATGGCAGAAAGTGCCTACAACGACAAGCTGCCGGGCGTTATTGAACACCTGCGTGAAAAAGGCTTGCTGACCGAAGATCAGGGCGCGCAGTGCGTGTTCCTGGAAGAGTACAAAGGTAAAGAAGGCGAACCGCTGCCAATTATTGTGCAGAAAAAAGGCGGTGGTTATCTGTATGCGACAACTGATTTAGCCGCCATTGAATACCGTCAGAAAGTATTAGGTGGTGAGCACCTGATGTACTTTGTTGATGCCCGTCAGGCACTGCATTTTGACCAAATTTTTACCCTGGCGCGTAAAGCAGGCTTTGTTGAGGGTGAGATACAGCTGGACCATTACGGTTTTGGTACGGTGATGGGCAAAGACGGAAAACCTTACAAAAGCCGTGACGGGGGTGTGACTAAACTGGCTGATTTATTAGATGAAGCCGAACGCCGCGCACTAGAGTTGCTTCAGCAGAAAACGACTGACTTAACAGACGAGCAGCAGAAACGCGTTGCTGAAGTGGTGGGTATTAGTTCGGTGAAGTATGCCGACTTGTCGAAAAACCGCACCAGTGACTACATTTTTGACTGGAACCACATGCTGACCTTTGAAGGTAATACGGCGCCTTACCTGCTTTATGCTTACACCCGGGTGAACAGCATTTTTGACCGACTCGGTGATACCGCTTTTGACCGTGATGCAGAGATTATTCTGAATGACGAGCGTGAGCTGGCGCTTGCGAACCAGCTGGTGCGTTTTAATGAAGTGCTGCATCAGGTTCAGGATAAAGCCATGCCGCATTTCTTATGCGGCTATCTGTTTGATCTGGCGGGGCGTTTTTCCAGCTTTTACGAAGCCTGCCCTATTTTGAATCAGGAAGATGAAGCCCTTCGTAACAGCCGCCTGAGGTTGTCGATGTTAACGGCTAACGTGCTCAAGCAAGGTCTGGATTTACTGGGCATTCCAACCCTGGAGAAGATGTAACGCATTATGGATTACGCGAATCGTAAGCCAAAATCGCCGAAACGTAAGCCGGCTAAGAAAAAGGGAAGCAATAAAAAGCAGCAACGTGGTGCAAAGCCTGTTGGTGAACGTAAAGCTGTCCCCTGGTTCGTGGTTATTATTGCCATTGGCTTAATCGCCTTATTTACTTATATTCTGGTGCAAATTAGCGGTAAGTCCGAGGAAGTTGAGCAACCGCATGTGCAGCAACCACCGGCCGACCTGTTGCCGGAAAAGTCGGCCGAACGCTGGCGTTATATTGAAGAGCTGGAAAGCAAAGAAGTGGAAGTGGATGTACCCGAACGCGAAGTGGGTCCACCTAAGCTTATGCAATGTGGCTCTTTTCGTCAGCAGGCTGACGCAGAAAGGCTGCGTGCGCAAATTGCTATGGCTGGTCTGGAATCTCAGGTTAGAGCAACGGACGGCAGTAATGGTCTTTGGTACCGGGTTATTTTAGGGCCTTATGAAACAAAACGTGACGCCGAACGTGATCGCCATAAACTGCAGCGGAATCAGGTGTTTGGTTGCGCAATTTGGAACTGGAACATCGATTAATCCATACCCACCATTGAAAAACACGATATAGACCCTCAAATACTTGTCATTGATGTCACAAAGACAAAAAAGAGGGTCTTGATTTGACTACTATCGTATCTGTTCGCCGCGGCGATAAAGTTGTAATTGGCGGAGACGGCCAGGTTTCCTTAGGTAATACCGTAATGAAAGGCAATGCACGTAAAGTGCGTCGCCTTTACCACGACAAAGTGCTGGCAGGTTTTGCCGGCGGAACCGCTGACGCTTTCACACTGTTCGAACGCTTTGAATCCAAACTTGAGCAACATCAGGGCAACCTGATGCGTGCTGCTGTGGAGCTGGCAAAAGACTGGCGTACTGACCGGGCGTTGCGCCGGTTAGAAGCTTTGTTGGCAGTGGCTGATAAAGAAACCTCATTAATCATCACGGGTAACGGCGACGTTGTGCAGCCTGAGAATGACCTTATAGCTATTGGCTCTGGTGGTCCTTTTGCTCAGTCAGCGGCGAGAGCGTTGCTGGAAAACACCGACTTGAATGCCCGCGACATTGTGCAAAAAGCATTAACTATTGCGGGTGATATTTGCGTATACACCAACGGCAACCAGACCATTGAAGAAGAAGAGTCTATTGCTGAAGACAAAACAAAGCAGGGGAAAGAATAAGATGTCTGAGATGACCCCAAGAGAAATTGTTGACGAATTAAACCGACACATTATTGGCCAGGATAAAGCCAAACGCGCTGTTGCCGTTGCTTTGCGTAATCGCTGGCGCCGTATGCAGCTGGACGATGAACTGCGTCAGGAAGTGACGCCAAAGAATATCTTAATGATTGGCCCAACGGGTGTTGGTAAAACGGAAATAGCCCGTCGCCTGGCAAAATTGGCAAAGGCACCGTTCATTAAAGTAGAAGCCACTAAGTTCACCGAAGTTGGCTATGTGGGTAAAGAGATAGAGTCTATTGTTAAGGACTTGACCGATGTAGCAGTGAAGCAAACTCGTGAAGAGATGATGCAAAAGGTACGTTACCGCGCTGAAGAAGCGGCGGAAGAGCGTATTTTGGATGTGCTGTTGCCTCCGGCGAAGAAGTCGTCCTCCGGTTGGGCTCAACAACAGGAAGAAACACCTGAAAACGATGATCAGCGCGGCACACGTCAGGTATTCCGTAAGAAGCTGCGCGAAGGCCAGTTAGACGACAAAGAAATTGAAATTGATTTAGCCATGCCACAAATGGGTGTTGAAATCATGGCACCGCCGGGCATGGAAGAGATGACATCTCAACTTCAGAACATGTTCCAGAACATGGGCAACGATAAAACCAAAGCCCGTAAGATGCGTATTAAAGACGCCTACAAGCAACTGGTCGAAGAAGAAGCGGCGAAACTGCTGAACCCAGATGAAGTCAAAGAAGCAGCGATTGAATCGGTTGAGCAAAACGGCATTGTCTTTTTAGATGAAATTGACAAGATTTGTAAGCGCGGTGATACCAGCGGACCGGATGTTTCACGCGAAGGTGTGCAGCGTGACCTGCTGCCTTTGGTTGAAGGTACAACGGTGAACACCAAGCATGGCATGATAAAGACCGACCATATTCTGTTCATTGCCTCTGGTGCATTCCAGATGAGTAAACCATCGGATCTTATTCCGGAGCTTCAGGGTCGTTTGCCGATTCGGGTAGAACTGGAAGCGCTGACCAGCGGCGACTTTGTTCGCATTCTGACAGAGCCGAGTGCTTCACTGACGACCCAATACCATGCGTTACTGAACACGGAAGGCGTGGAGGTTAACTTTACCGAAGAGGGCATTCAGCGCATAGCTGAAGTTGCATTCCATGTGAATGAGACGACCGAGAATATCGGAGCCCGCCGGCTGCACACCGTGCTTGAGCGCTTGATGGAAGAAATTTCCTTCCATGCAACAGACCACAACGGTGAGAAGTTGACCGTAGACGCAGATTACGTCAACGAACATGTTGGTGAGTTGTCGCAGGACGAAGACTTAAGTCGCTTCATCCTGTAATACATTACCGTTAAAAAGCCGTTGCAAACTCCCCGGGAGGTAGCGGCTTTTTATTGCTCTGAATTTGACGTTCAATAAATTGTTCGGCGAATTGCAGGCGCATTGGCGGCGAATAGAAATAGCCCTGCATCATGTCACAACCAAGTTTCTGCAACATATCCTGCTGCTCTTCGGTTTCAATTCCTTCAGCAATAACGCGTTTCCCCAAACCATGAGACAGCCGGATCATGGCTTTTAAAATGGTCGCATCGTTATTATTTTGCTGAAGTTCACTGATGAAACTCCGGTCAATTTTAATTTTGTTAATAGGCAAAGATCGTAAATAAGCCAGAGACGAATGCCCTGTACCAAAATCGTCGATGGAAATACCAAAGCCCATCTCCCGCAGCCGTTGAATGACACTCATACCATTGTGCAAGTCAGACATAGCGACATTTTCAGTAATTTCTAATTCAAGCCATTCCGGCGATATACCGTAGTCTTCCTGCAGACGTTGCATTTTTTCTATCAACTGGAAATGCTGGAATTGTGGTGCAGAGAGGTTTACCGCAATTGGCCAGCATACGCCAAACTTTTGTTGCCAGGAGTTAAGAATCGCAGCGGCCTGATTTAACACCCAGTCATCCAGTTCTGTCGAAAGGCCGAGCTGTTCAATGTAAGGCAGAAACTCTGCCGGGCTTAGCAGCCCTCGCTCCGGGTGTTGCCAGCGTATGAGTGCTTCAAACCCACAAAGCTGTTGATGGTCGAAGTCGAACTGAGGTTGAAGGTATAAAGTGAATTCATTCTCTTGCATTGCCTTACGCAGCACTGGCTCCATATCAACCAGATAGGAGTACATTTCGTCCATACCGCGTTCATAAAAGGTTATGGTGGGCTGGTGCGACTGCTTGGCCTGAGTTAAACCTATGGTCGCCTTATTGAGCAAGACTTCAGATCGGCTGCCGTGCTGGGGGTAGCGCGAAATACCAATGCCTACTGCAATATTTACGGTTTTCTCGCCAACATCAATTGGCAATGTCAGCGCTTCCTGAAGTTCTGTGGCTAAGTCTTGTATCAGGCTCCGGTTCTTTAAATGGTCAAAAGCAATAGCAAAAACGTCACCGCTGATACGTGAAACGGTCAGAGGTTGCTTTGTAAAGTTTTGCAGGCGTCTGGCTATTTCTTTGAGAACCTGATCACCGCCGCGAATACCGATATTTTCGTTCACTACTTTAAAGCGGCTGACACCAATTAACATTATGGTTAAGTGACGGTTGTTGCTACGACAATATTCAATAAACAACGGAATTTTACTGACCAGCTGGTCGCGGTTAGAAACCCCTGTCAGAGCGTCATGAGTGTGAAGATATTCGGCGCGTTGAATAGCGCGCACTGCGGTATTGCGCTCTGACTCCAGCAGCCAAATAATGACGCCAACAATAACAACGGCAATGATAATAACCGTTAACAGAGCCTGGAAGCTTAAAACCCAGTCGATGGCGTTGGCTGACAACGAGAACATTCCGGCCAGCACCAGAAAGTTTTTAATGCCGATACTCAGAAAACCCCCTGAGACTAACTTGGGGCCGATACCTGCGCCTAGCCTACGCCACATGAAAAAGCCGATAGCAATAAGTGCTACGCCTGTGACTAAAAAGCGCATAAAGCCGGCATTGGGAGTGCTGCCAACAGAGCTGATAGTCGGCTCCAGCCAGAAGTAGGAGATAACCCCACCAATGAGTGAAACGGCGTAAGCAATATACTGCCAGTATTTCTGTGGTTTGCTGTTAAAGGCGGCACAGGACGCCCCCAAAGCAATAAAGCAAATTGCCAGGTACTGGAAGGTTAAGGCAATGCCTTGTAAGCCGCCGGACCAGTTAAGTGCAGACTCGGGTGCAACCATTGCGCTGCCTGCAAGAAAGGCGCGAATTAACTCACTGGGGCCAAAGGCAAAGCAGGCAAAAGACCAATAACTTAAGTAATCACGTCGATAATAACGATGATAATACATAAGCAGCGACGCGAAGCCGATGAGAAAAACGGCTTGTATGGCGTGCGCAAAGGTCTCTATTGCCAGACTTGTCATTAGGTCAAGCTGCGGCATGAAAATGGTGTTTCACTTTATTATTATTATAGTTAGTTAGATTAAACGGGTTTTTATTCTATAATTCAAGGGTTTCGTTACCTCTGTCGGGCTTACTTTTGTCCTTGCCGGATAGCAGGTATACTGCCAGTCACTGCTATAGCAACGTCAGGAACACAATCATGGAATACAACACTTCAGAACTTTGCGATTTATACCCCGATATGGTCGATGTGGTTGAGCCCATGTTTGAGTCTTATGGAGGCCGCAGCTCTTTCGGTGGTCGCCTGGTTATCATTAAATGCCACGAAGACAAAGGACTCATTGAAGAAACGGTCGCAGCAGACGGTGGCGGCAAAGTGTTACTGATAGATGGCGGTGGCTCGGCACGCCGGGCTCTGCTTGATGCTGCTATAGCCGAGCAAGCTATGGATAACGACTGGGAAGGCATTGTCTGTTATGGGGCTGTGCGCGAAGTTGACGCGCTGGAAGAACTGGAAATTGGTATTCTTGGCGTAACTTCTATTCCTGTGAGTGCAATTAGTGAAGGTGTGGGTGAAGTGAATGTGCCGGTTAACTTTGGTGGCGTCACCTTTTTACCCGATGATCATCTCTACATTGATACCACGGGTGTCATCTTGTCTCCGGAACCACTAGATATCGAATAACCATGAGTGAGATTTCTTTTTTAGAATTAACCGACCCGGCTAGATGGGTAACGGTGCGCGAGCAGGAAACAAAAATTGGTCAGGCTATTCGGGTTCTTTCTGAGCAGGGAACTTATGAAGAAAGTCTGGCAGCAGCCTGGGAAGATGGCCAGCGCGTAGCTTTAGTGGGAGTTCCGGAAAGCATTGGCGTGCGCGCGAATCTTGGGCGAGCAGGTGCTGACGATGGCTGGCAGTCCTTTCTCAAGAGCTTTTTGAACCTGCAGAAAACCGGCTTGCTTTCTACCCATGAATTATTACTGATTGGCGCTGTTAATTGTGACGATTTGAATGCAAAAGCTGAGGAGCTGGATGCTTCGAACCCGCATGATTTAGCGACGTTACGCGAACTTTGCGCACAGGTTGATGCGCGGGTGGAAAAGGTGCTGACGCCGCTGTTCGAGCAAGGCTTTGAAGTCATTGTTATTGGTGGTGGTCACAATAACGCGTATCCGCTATTGAAGAGCCTGCATAAAGTGACCGGTGAAGCCTGTGGAGCCGTGAATTTAGACCCGCATGCAGACTTTCGCCCGCGCGAGGGTCGCCACTCTGGTAATGGCTTTAGCTATGCCTATATGGAAGGCGCGCTGGAGTTTTATCATATTGTTGGTCTGCATCAGGGGAAAAACTCCGCCAGCAGTCTTCGCCAGTTGCAGGACGCAGGAATGCGTTACCATACGCTGCACCGCTTATACGAGCGCCCATTTACTGAAGTGATGGACGAAGTGGTGGCAAAAGCAGTGTCCTGGCAGCGTCCACTGGGCATTGAGGTTGACGTGGATGCCTTAAATGCTGTGCCTGCCAGTGCGGTGAATTATGTTGGCTTGAGTCTTGGACAAGGCTTTCAGTACGTTAAGCGACTGGCAGAGGTTAGCGAGGCACGTTACCTGCACCTTGCCGAAGCCGCACCGTCATTATGCAGTGCGGGCTTCGATGAAGGCATGAAAATTTGCGGACAGCTGCTTAGCGAGCTGACCACGGCTTACTTACACGGTCGTGAGCGACGCCGTTAAACCACAAGGTTTTTAGCGGGTTTACGCCAAATTGGTAAGTTAACTCAGCGGCGTCCTGACAATTCCATAGCGCTAAATCTGCGTAACAGCCTTCGGCAATAACGCCCCTTTTCTCTTCACCTAAGGCTTTGGCAGCATTAACTGTTACCCCGCGCAAGCATTCTTCCGGTGTCATGTGGAAGAAGGTAGCGGCCATTTGCAGCATTAACGGTAGGTTGTGAATAGGCGAAGAGCCCGGGTTTGCATCGGTGGCAATGGCCATGGGAACGCCGTGTTTTCTCAGTAATTCAACCGGCGGCTTTTGGGTATCGCGCAGAAAATAGAATGCGCCCGGCAATAACACCGCTACTGTGCCATTTTCGGCCATGGCTTTAACGCCTTCTTCGTCTAGCTGTTCAAGATGATCAGCAGATAACGCCTGATATTCCGCGGCCAGCTTCGCGCCTTGCTGATTAGTAATTTGTTCGGCATGAAGCTTAATGGGAAGCCTTAACTTTTTAGCTGCTTCAAACACTTTTTCAGTTTGTGCCGGGCTGAACCCAATGCTTTCACAAAAAGCGTCAACAGCATCGACCAGCCCTTCGTTCGCCAGAGTCGGCAGAATGTTTTGGATAATTTCATCAATATAGCCGTCGGCGTTATCCTTGAACTCTGGCGGCACGGCATGCGCTGCCAGTAGCGTGGTCTTTATGTTCACCGGCAACTGTTCGGCTAACTGACGCGCTACGGTTAACTGTTTGCGCTCGTTTTCTAAGTCCAGCCCGTAACCGGATTTCACTTCAACGGTGGTAACGCCTTGTGACATGAGCGTTTCTGCGCGCTCTAAAGCTAATTTAAGCAGCTCTTCCTGTGAAGCCTCGCGAGTGGACTTAACGGTGCTTTTGATGCCACCGCCCTGCTCGGCAATTTCCTGATAGCTGGCGCCATGCAAACGTTGAGCAAATTCATTAGCCCGCGAACCTGCCCATACCAGATGGGTATGGCAGTCGATTAACCCAGGGGTCAGCAAACCGCCGTTACCGTCAATGACTTCCGCCGTGGGAGTGGCGGGAGCGTCAAAGGCTGCACCTACAAATTCAATTTTTCCTTTATTGATAATGACTGTAGCGTCGTGGATCAGGCCATAGCCCTGATCATCGTTCATTGTTGCTGCGTTGATGTTTTCTATACGTTGCATAGCAGTCCTTAAAGGTGAGTTCTGATAAAAGAATAGCAAAAGTAACTTGTATAGACAATTATTCTGGACTAGACTTTTACCCTCAAAAGTACCGTGTCATATCATTCATTGTTGGGGTCGGGATGAATAAATTCTCAAAGATAAAACAGCACATTTATCTGAAGATAGAGTCCGGTGAGTGGCCTGAAAACCACCCTGTCAGTTCGGAAAACGCATTATCGACGCAGTTCTCGGTCAGTCGTATGACGGCTCGCAGAGCCTTGCAGGAGCTTGCGGATGAAGGTTTGGTGATAAGAACGCAGGGGTCCGGTACTTACGTTGCCCCCATCAAGTCGCAAACCTCGTTTATGGCCATTCGCAACATAGCCGACGAAGTGCGTTCGCGGGGACACGACTACCGCGCCAAAGTGCATTTGCTAAAAGAACAGCCGGCAAGCGCTCAAATTGCGGAAGCACTGGAGCTGGAAGAAGGGAATCCGGTTTTTCATTCGTTGATCACCCACTATGAAAATGACCAGCCGGTTCAGCTTGAAGAGCGTTTTGTGAATCCGAAGCTGGTACCCGATTACCTTAAGCAGGACTACAGTAAGGTCACTCCGCATGAATATTTATGCGTAGTCAGTCCGCTAACCGAAGCCAGTCATCAAATTGAAGCCATTCTGCCGGTCAGCACGATATGCCAATACTTAAATATCGACCGTCACGAACCTTGTCTCAGAATTTTGCGCCGTACCTGGAGCTCAGGCGGTGTGGTCACCTTTGCCACACTGACTCACCCTGGCTCCCGGTTTAAGTTAGGCGGCCATTTAACCTTTAAGGAGTAAGTCATGTCATTCACCCGTTTGGATAAAAGTCGCAAAATAAGCGCACCTCATGGAACCGAGCTAACCACCTGTAACTGGCAGGTAGAAGCTGCAAAGCGGATGCTAATGAACAACCTGGATGACGAAGTTGCCGAACACCCACAGGCACTGGTCGTTTATGGTGGTATTGGGCGTGCTGCGCGCAGCTGGGAATGCTATGACAAAATTATTGAAACTTTAGAGCGCCTGAAGCCAAACGAATCTCTGTTGATTCAGTCGGGTAAACCGGTGGGTGTATTTCCGACTCATGAAGACGCGCCGCGTGTATTGATCGCGAACTCTAACCTGGTGCCCGAATGGGCAACATGGGAGCACTTTAACGAGCTCGATAAAAAAGGCCTGATGATGTACGGGCAGATGACTGCGGGTTCATGGATTTACATTGGCTCGCAAGGCATTGTGCAGGGCACCTATGAAACCTTTGGCGCGGTTTCGCGTCAGCACTTCGACGGAGACGCTAAAGGTAAGTGGGTACTTACTGGTGGTCTTGGAGGCATGGGCGGAGCTCAGCCTTTGGCGGCCACCATGGCCGGCTTTTGCATGTTAGCGGTGGAGTGTGATGAGTCGCGCATCGATTTCCGTTCGCGCACTGGCTATGTGGATCATAAAGCCACCAACCTGGACGATGCGTTAAAGCTGATTAACTATGCCATGGCAAAAGGCGAAGCCATTTCAGTGGGCTTACTGGGTAACGCCGCTGACGTTTATTCTGAATTGCAGCGCCGCGGTGTGACGCCAGATGTGGTGACTGACCAAACGTCTGCCCACGACCCTCTGCACGGTTACTTGCCACAAGGCTGGACACTGGACGAGTACAAAGAGCAGCAGGAAAGCGACCCCAGTGGCACGGTAACCGCCGCGAAAGAATCTATGGCGGTGCAGGTTCGCGCTATGCTGCACTTCCAGAAAGAAGGCGCAGCTGTACTGGATTACGGCAACAATATTCGTCAGATGGCCAAAGACGTTGGCGTTGATAACGCCTTTGACTTCCCGGGTTTTGTCCCCGCTTATATCCGTCCGCTGTTCTGCGAAGGTATTGGTCCATTCCGTTGGGTGGCGCTTTCGGGTGACCCGGAAGACATTTACAAAACCGACCAGAAAGTCAAAGAGCTGATCCCGGACAACGAACACTTACACAACTGGCTGGATATGGCCAAAGAACGCATTAGCTTCCAGGGCTTGCCGTCACGTATTTGCTGGATTGGCCTTAAAGACCGCGCCCGCATTGCTCGTGCGTTTAACGACATGGTTAAAAGCGGTGAGTTAAAAGCTCCTGTGGTTATTGGTCGTGACCATTTGGATTCCGGCTCAGTTGCCAGCCCTAACCGCGAAACCGAAGCGATGCAGGACGGCTCTGATGCGGTATCGGACTGGCCCCTGCTGAATGCGTTGCTGAATACAGCCGGCGGCGCGACCTGGGTCAGCCTGCACCATGGTGGTGGCGTCGGTATGGGTTATTCACAGCACGCTGGTGTGGTGATTGTGGCCGATGGTACCGAAGAAGCCGACAAGCGCTTAAGCCGTGTCCTGTGGAACGACCCGGGCACAGGCGTTATGCGTCATTCTGATGCCGGATACGATATTGCGAAAAACTGCGCCCGCGAACAAGGGCTTGATTTACCGATGCTGGATACGAAGTAAGGAGGTTGCATGAGTCATTTTGAATTACAGCCAGGACAGTTGCAGTTAAGCGAACTGCGCCACTGGTTTTATCAGCATCAGACGCTAAAGCTTTCTGATGAAGCGAAAGACAACATTGCGACTTCGGCAAAAACCGTTGCGGATGTACTGGAGCAAGGGCGAGTGGTTTACGGTATTAATACCGGTTTTGGACTACTGGCGAATACACGTATTCCACCAGAACGTTTGACTGATTTACAGCGCCGCATTGTGTTGTCGCACGCCGCCGGCACCGGTGACTTAATGGAAGACGCCGTGGTGCGTCTAATGTTGTTGTTGAAAATTAACTCTCTGTCGCGCGGGTTTTCCGGTGTGCGTCCGGTGTTGGTTGATGCGTTGATTAAACTGTTGAATGCCGAGGTGTACCCCTGCATACCGGAAAAAGGTTCAGTAGGCGCATCTGGTGATTTAGCGCCGTTAGCGCACATGGTATTGCCGTTAGTCGGCGAAGGCACGGTGCGCCATAATGGCGAAGTGCTAAGCGCGGAAGAAGGCCTGAAAGTAGCGGGTATTGAGCCCTTTGAACTTGCGCCGAAAGAAGGTCTGGCCTTATTAAACGGCACTCAAGCGTCAACCGCGTTAGCTCTGGCCGGATTATTCCGAATTGAACGTAACTTCCATGCCGCCATTGTGGTGGGTGCGACTTCTGTTGAAGCGGCAATGGGTTCACGTGCGCCATTTGATGAACGTGTACATGCCGTGCGTGGACAGCCAGGGCAAATTAAAGCGGCGGAGATGTTGCGTCATATACTGACTGATAGCTCTGAAATTGCTAAAGACCACGAAGACTGCGAAAAAGTGCAGGACCCATATTCGCTTCGTTGTCAGCCTCAGGTAATGGGCGCAGTGTTAGACCAAATTGAGCATGCCTCGGGTATTCTGGTACGCGAAGCTAATGGTGTTACCGACAACCCACTGGTGTTCAGCGAAGAGCAGGACATTATTTCCGGCGGTAACTTCCACGCTGAACCCGTTGCTATGGCGGCGGATATTCTGGCCATTGCAGCGAGCGAAATTGGCGCTTTGTCAGAGCGTCGTAGTGCGCTGCTGATAGACAGCCATTTAAGCAAATTGCCGGCGTTTTTGGTCAATGACGGTGGGGTTAATTCGGGCTTTATGCTGGCGCAGGTTACCGCTGCGGCATTGGCGTCAGAGAATAAGACTCTCGCGCATCCGGCCTCGGTGGATAGCCTGCCGACCTCTGCTAACCAGGAAGACCATGTGTCGATGGCAACCTTTGCAGCACGCCGGTTAACGGACATTGCTAAGAACGTCAGCGACATTATTGCTATTGAGTGGTTAGAAGCGGCGCAGGGTCTGGATTTCCGTCGTCCGTTAAAAGGTGCGGCTGCGGTTGAAACCGCGTTTAACTGCCTGCGTGAGCAAGTGGCGTATTATGCGGAAGACCGTTTCTTTGCGCCGGATATTAAAGCCGCCAGTGACCTGATTCAAAATGGCGAGTTAGCGGCAGTGGTGCAACTACCGCATATTTTGTCTGAAGCTTAAATCTACGGGTTAATCCCGTTTAGCAAGAACCACGAAGCGGCCGGTAAATTCTGCTACCGGCTGCTCTTCGTCAAGTATTTGAGCTTTTAGTGTTAACCGGGCATTTTTGCCTTGTTTTAACGCAGAAAAGTCACCGGTAACATCACTTAACCGTGCTACTGCCCGAGGCTCCTGAGTCACCGGCTTATGGTAATGAATGTTGCCATCGCCCAGTACGACTGACCCTTCAAGTTCCCGCTCCAACAACTGCAAATGCAACAACCCCCAGCAGGTTAAGGTGCCCAGTGAATAAATGCTGCCTGCAAACATGGTGCCGTGTACATTAATGTTCCGTGATAGAACCGCGCGGGTTTCGAAAACACGCCCTGTGTATTGATGAATCTTAATGCCCATGGCATCGGAAATAGGAATGTCTTCCTGCCAGGTTTTCTGTAGCTCAGTACACCATTCGGGTCGATAAATTATGCGGTTATATTCAGTAAAGGACTTACGTAAGTGATGTTCTGCCATCGGGTTATTCACGGTATCGGCTTCTTCCGCTACTTCGTAACCACACTTCTTATAAAAGCCGATGGTATTGTCGCGTGAGTTGATCACGACATGGGTTGCGCCTTCTTTGCGCGCAGCAAGCTCCAGCGCGTAGATAATAGCAACCCCATGGCCTTCGCCACGGTATTCAGGTGCAACGGCCATAAAGCGTATTTGAGCTTCTTCCGGGCTATTAAAATGCAGCCTGCCAACGGCAACGGCTTCGTCAGCTTCATTCACGACCATTCGGTGATGACCCACTTGATCGTATTCGTCTTGTTCAGAGCCCAGTGGCCGTTGAAAGGGTTCACGCAGAACCCGCCAGCGAAGGTAATAATAACGTTCGAGTTGCTCGTCGGTTTCAGGAGTAATAACGCGATACATGACAGTTATACCTTCAATTCAAATGTAACCGGGCCGTCATTGACCAGTTCAACCTGCATATCGGCCGCAAAACGACCGGTTTCTACCGGAACGCCCTGAGCTTTCAGCTTTTCACAAAACACCTGATATAAGTGCTGAGCCTGGTCGGGTGTTGCTGCAGATGAAAAGCTGGGGCGACGGCCTTTACGGGTATCTGCCGCCAGTGTGAATTGAGAAACAACCAGGGCTTTGCCTTGTTGATCAATGACACTGTTATTCATTTTGTCGTCGGCGTCACTAAAAATCCGATAATGAGCAATGCGTTTTGCCAGCTTTTCGGCACTGGTTTCGTCGTCCTGGTGTTCTACTCCGAGCAAAACTAGCAGCCCGTGGTCAATGGCACCGACAACTTCATCGGCAACGGTGACCTTGGCACGGCTAACGCGCTGAATCAGTCCGATCATGAGTACATACCTTTAAAAAAGAGAACCGCTATGGTCGGTGAAAATTCAAAGCAGGTCAATCAGACTTCGGCTCAGGCAGCTGTAACTGATACTCCTCTAAGCTAACGGTTAAAACCGCGCCAATGAGTACAATCAACCAGGAAAGGTAAATCCATACAATAAGAATAGGAATAGTGGCCAGCGCGCCGTAAATGGCCTGATAGGTTGGGAAGAAGGTGATGTACAGTGAAAATAGCTGTTTACTCAGCTCGAATAAAAGTGCCGCGATAACCGCACCAAAGGCGGCATAGCGGAACTTAACCTGACGGTTAGGTACCAGCTGATACATGAGCACAAAGAATACAAAGGAGGTGACAATGGGTACGAACCATAAGACAAAGTTTTGTACACCGGAAACATATTCATCAGCGAACTGGCTGAGCGAAATCAAATAAGACGTGGCTGCCAGACCGGAACCGATAAGTACCGGGCCGAGTGTAAGCAGCATCCAGTAAACCGCAAAAGAGACAAGCCAGTGTCTGCTGCTGGAGTCTCGCCAGATATTATTCAGTGCTTTATCAATGGCTGACATGAGCATAATAGCCACAATGAACAGAAAGCCAACGCCAATGGCTGTCATTTTCGAGGCGTTGGTTACAAACTCATTCAGGTATTGCTCAAGTTGCTCGCCCGAAGTGGGAAGTAAGTTGGCGAACAAGGCCTGTTCAAGGTTTTCCTGTAACTCCTCAAACATGGGGAAAGCGGAAAAAACCGTAAACATGACCACTAACAGAGGCACTAACGACAGCATGCTGACGTATGTTAAATGACCAGCGGTAATGTTCGTATTGTCACTGTTAAACCTCTTACCAAAGTACTTGAGAAAGCCTAAGGTATGTTCGAAATACGATTTCCAGTCAAGTTGCATCATGATGTACTGAGCTAATCCAGTTTAAATAACGTAGGGAAGTATAAACTATCATGATAGAGAGTAGCGCAAATGGCAATGGTGGTATTGGGTGCCGGTGGTGGATTAGGCCAGGCCTTAACACGGGAATTACAAAATCAGTTTCCTGATGAAGAAATTATTGCGTTGTCTCGTCAGCCTCAAACTGGGTTATTTGACTCGGGTAAAATAACCTACTGCCAAATTGATGACTACAGTGAAGACTCGTTGAGCGCGTGGGTGAGTGACTTTAAAAGTGGCGGCAAGCAGCTGACGGGAGTCATTTCAACTATTGGTATGCTGCATGATGAAAAGACGTTTCCAGAAAAGAAATTGTCAGACATTACTGCGGACAATCTGACTAAGTTGTTTTCTGTTAACGCAATAAAGCCGCTATTAGCGCTGAAGGCTTTTTTACCTATTCTTGACCGTAAAAACACCCGGTTTTGGGTGCAGTTGTCGGCAAAAGTGGGCAGCATTGAAGATAATTATCTGGGTGGCTGGTATGCATACCGGTCGAGCAAGGCGGCGTTAAATATGCTACTGAAAACGGCGTCTGTAGAATTAAAACGAACCCATAAAAAATTATCGATAGCAGCGGTGCATCCGGGGACAACAGATACTGACTTATCGAAACCTTTTCAGCAGCGTATTTCAGCCGACAAGTTGTATTCGCCGGAATTGTCCGCAGAACGAATAGTCGAAGTCGTGAAAAATTTGAAACCCGAGCAGTCCGGTGGGTTATGGCACTGGGACGGCTCAGCGTTACCTTATTGATTTAATTTGCTTTTCGTTAAGGAATGTCTCTTAATTGGTATGGGGCACAATGCAGTGCAAGGAGAACACGATGTTATATATTTTAGCGATTTTATTCCCGCCGATTGCAATTCTCTTCACCGGGAAAATATTTCAGGCAATATTTAATGCGATCATCGCCATTATTGGTGTGGTTCTTTTTATTGTATCTTTCGGTGCGTTAGGTGTTATTTATCTGGTCGCTATTATTCACGCTATTATCGCCGTGCATGATTACCGTCAGACCAAACGCGACGAACGCTTAATTAAAGCGGCACGAGGTGACAAATGATGAAATGGACTTTACCAATTGTTGCGGTATTCATACTGTCAGCCTGCCAAAGTGCCTACTACGGCACCATGGAAAAGTTTGGTGTAGAAAAGCGCGACATTTTAGTCGACAGAGTGGATGACGCTCGCGACTCGCAGTCCGATGCGCAGGAGGAGTTCCGTTCAGCGCTTGAGCGTCTGGATACCATGCTGAACATTGATGGTGGCGAGTTGGAACAGCAATACAATGCGCTACGGGACGACTATGAAGACAGTAAAGACGCTGCTGAGAAAGTTCGTAGTCGTATCGATGAAGTTGATGAAGTTGCGAATGACTTGTTCGACGAATGGAGTGAGGAGTTAGGCGAGTACAGCAATGACAATATGCGTCGCGAAAGCGAGCGTCAGTTGCGCGAAACTGAACGGCGTTACGCTGAGTTACTGAGAGTTATGGAACGCGCGGCGGATAAGATGCAGCCGGTTCTGGATAAAATGCAGGACAATGTGCTTTATCTGAAGCATAACCTGAACGCCAAGGCGATTGATGCCATTCGCGGTGAGTTCAGTAATCTGCAAAACGATATTTCCGTACTAATAAAAGACATGGAAGCGGCAGTAGCTGAATCGAACCGCTTTATCGAAGCTATGAAAGATTCCCAATCTTAACGAGCAGGAGATGATATGACAGTTTTATTTATTGGTGGCAGTCGCCGTAAAGATTCGCTCAATACGAAGCTCAAGCACCGTTTAGCAGAAGTGGCGGATAAACACGGTATTCGCTATGAGCTGGTTGATGCTGACGCGCTGGATGCTCCAATTTACCACGGTGACTTAGAAGCCGCTGATGGCGTTCCCGAGCCGATGAAAAGGCTGGGTGAAAAAATCCAATCCGCATCGAAAGTGGTTTTGGTAAGCCCTGAGTATAACTCGTCGGTGTCGCCGTTAGTGAAAAATGCCATCGACTGGGTGTCACGGCTTGATATGGGGGCATGGTCTGGTAAAACGGTTTTATTAGCTGCGGCTTCCCCTGGTGGTTTAGGTGGTTTGCGTGCGGTCAGCCATTTGCGCGATATACTTGCGAATGTAAAAGCCTGGACGGCTCCTATGTGTGCAAGCTGTCCTAATGCCACTGATGAGGCTATTGCCGCAATGGACGAGAGCTTTTTAAAGAGCTTTTTAGAACAAGGAAAGGACTGATTAGTGATTGACTGGCAAATTGTTCAGGAGCTGGGTCCATACTCCTGGAGGGGAATAGGCACCGCACTTTTGTGTGGTGCTATTGTGGGTCTGGAACGACAAATTCGTGGTAAACCGGTTGGTATAAGAACCTCTGCACTGATTATTCTGGGCACCTACCTGTTTTTGGTGGGTGGTTCATCCGTTGTCAGTCAGGGTGGCGATCCATCGCGAGTGATAGGCCAAATTATTACCGGTATCGGCTTTCTTGGCGCCGGTGTTATGCTGGCGCGCGATGGCGTGGTGGTCGGCGTAACATCCGCTGCGACCATCTGGGCTTTGGCGGCCATTGGTATTGCAGTAGGCCTGGGAATGTACGGTGTGGGTATTGTGTTGTCGTTGGTTATTGTTGGCGTGTTGCTTGGCGTTGACCTGCTTGAAGACACTTTTCAATCACTAACCCGTGGCGTACACCGAAAATACAGCGGCTGGCGCCGCCGTCGTGGAGACAGTAACGAGCCTTAACGAGTTAAGCCATTGATGTAACTGTCGATGGCCTGGTTCCCGTACTCGACTAAAGGAAAATAGTCTGGTGCGAGCAACCAGTTGTAAATGAGCCCGTCTACCAAAGAAAAAAGACCAATAACAGCAATTCGGGCATCCACTGTTGTTGCTAATTCGCCCCTTTCAATAGCTGATTCAAAAAGCTTTTCAATATCGCAGATACATTCATTACGGCCACTTACATGTCGTAATTTAATTGGGTTTACTTCGTCAATGTATTCGCATTTATGAAGTAAAATACTGGCCAGTGAGCGTACTTGCGGGTCCTCCTGAACGCGGCTGATAAATTCCTTCGAGCGCCCTTTAATTTCCTCCAGAGGATCAAACTCGGAGCCTTCAGCGATTTGCTCACGCATTTCATCAATGGGGAGTTTGACGCGTCCCATCAAGGATTCAATGAGATCCATCTTGTTCTCAAAGTGGTGATAGATAGCACCGCGAGTGACACCTGCTTTTTCAGCCACTTGCATCATAGACGTATGGGTTACACCGTTTTCACTAAATAGAGCTTCAGCAGCATCTAATAATTTGGCGCGGGTCTCCATTGCGTCTTCTTTTGTGCGTCGAACCATTTGGGGCTCCAGTTTCTTAACATTCGTTCATTATTATAACGGTTTTTGTTTAATCATGCATCAATGTATGTATATTCTAATACAAGGTTTTCAAAACAATTCGGTAAAAGCGGTTGTGGAATGGGATTTCCGCCCTAATAATAAAGGTATACATTTAGTAAAACGCTGAGGTGTGTGATGAAAAACGAACTCGATAACAAACTGATGTTGGATGCGTACGAAAAAATCCACACTCATGGTGAAGCTCGTCAGGGGCGTCACTATTTAGAAGGAATTGAAGCTTATACCGACCATGATGGGTATACCGTTTTTTTGGAAGGACATGGCGTTAAGCTGACATTACAATTCCATAACTCGTATCACTTAGACTACGACAACGAAAGACAATACGACCAGTTTATACGGGCCCTTAAAAATATCAGTAAGGGGTATGAAACTCCTGGGCTGGAGAGAGGATGAGTCAACATAAAGCCTATACGGCAATGGAGGAAGTTGCTCACGCGCTAACTCACGGCGTGGGGGCCGTTCTAAGTGTCGTTGCTTTGATTGTCATGTTGGTGTGGACTTCAACTCATGGCGATGCTTTTCATGTTGTAGCGGTGAGTGTATACGGTGCGAGTCTTATTCTGCTTTATACGGCCTCTACGCTGTACCACGCATTTCCCTGGCCAAAAATTAAAGCGGTGTTTCAGCAGTTGGATCATGCCGCTATATATGTACTGATAGCCGGTACTTATACGCCATTTGCATTAATTAATCTGAGGGGAGCCTGGGGCTGGACATTGTTAGGCGTAGCCTGGGGTATTGCACTTTTAGGTGTGGTTCTTGAACTTGGCATGAAAAAGCGAATAAAGTGGCTGTCGCTAAGTTTGTATCTTGGTATGGGCTGGATGGCGCTTATAGCGATTAAGCCCATGATTGATAACGTGGATACTGGTGGCTTGATGTTACTGGTTGCCGGCGGCCTGGCATACACTTTTGGTGTTATTTTTTATGTCTGGAAAACGCTGCCGTACCATCACGCGGTTTGGCATTTATTTGTATTAGCGGGCAGTGTTTTTCACTTCTTTTCTATTTTCTATTTTGTGTTGCCTCAACCGGACTTATTGTCAGTGAACGGATGAGCACGAGTCGGATAATAGACAATAAAAAAGCCCACTATGAAGTGGGCTTTTTACTATCTAACTAAAACTAATTAGCCGTTCTTCGGTTCACGACTTAAACGTTTACGATCGTTTTCTGTCAGAGCACGCTTACGGATACGAATAGATTGTGGTGTTACTTCAACCAGTTCGTCATCGTTAATGAACTCAAGCGCCTGTTCCAGTGTTAAACGAATAGGCGTACTCAGCGTTTGCGCTTCATCCGTACCAGAGGCACGAACGTTGGTTAGCTGCTTACCCTTCAGACAGTTTACTGTCAGGTCGTTTGAACGGTTATGAATACCAATGATCTGGCCTTCATAAACTTCATCACCGTGCGATGCAAATAACTTACCGCGTTCCTGCAGATTAAACAGTGAGTAAGTCAGAGCTTTACCCTGGGCATTTGAAATCAGTACACCGTTACTACGCTGACCAATGGTGCCGCCTTTGTGCGGGCCGTAGTGGTCAAACGTATGGTACATCAGGCCAGTACCAGAGGTTAAGGTCATAAACTCTGTCTGGAAGCCAATCAAACCACGGCTTGGTACTTCAAAGTCGACGCGAACGCGACCTTTACCGTCTGGTGTCATGTTGGTCATTTCGGCTTTACGTAAGCCTAATTTTTCCATAACGGCACCCTGATGCTGCTCTTCAATATCAACCGTCATGGTTTCGTAAGGTTCCAGTTTTTTACCATCTTCGTGCTTGATAATAACTTCCGGACGAGAAACGGCTAACTCGAAGCCTTCACGGCGCATGTTTTCGATAAGAACACCTAAGTGCAGCTCACCACGGCCTGATACACGGAAACGGTCCGGGTTATCAGTTTCTTCAACGCGCAGTGCGACGTTGTGAACCAACTCTTGCTGCAAACGCTCAAGAATTTGACGAGAGGTAACAAACTTACCTTCTTTACCCGCGAAAGGTGAAGTGTTGACCTGGAAGGTCATGGTTACAGTAGGTTCATCGACGGTTAGCGGCTTCATTGCCTCGGCTTTACCAACCGCACAAACGGTGTCGGAGATTTTTAATTCGCCCAGACCGGTAATAGCGCAAATGTCGCCTGCTGCTGCTTTGTCGGCTTCAATGCGATCCAGACCTAAGTAACTAAAGACTTTACCAATTTTGCCGCTGCGTTCTTTGCCGTCAGCACCAACAATAGTAACTGGCTGGTTAACTTTAACGCTACCACGGGTAACACGGCCGATACCGATAACGCCTAAGTAGCTTGAGTAATCCAGCTGTGACACCTGCATCTGCAGGTCACTTTCGGGGTCTGCGTCCGGGTGACTTACCTTATTAACGATAGTTTCGAACAATGGCGTCATGTCGCCATCCTGATCGTCTGCGTCTAATGATGCCCAGCCATTAAGTGCTGATGCATAAACAACCGGGAAGTCCAGCTGCTCGTCGGTAGCGCCGAGGTTGTCAAACAAGTCGAAGACCTGATCCATAACCCAGTCTGGGCGCGCACCAGGACGGTCAACTTTGTTGATAACCAAAATTGGGTTAAGACCGTGAGAGAAGGCTTTCTGCGTGACGAACCGAGTTTGAGGCATAGGGCCATCAACGGCGTCAACTACTAACAATACAGAATCCGCCATAGAAAGTACGCGCTCAACTTCACCGCCGAAGTCGGCGTGTCCCGGAGTATCCAGAATGTTAATACGGTAATCTTGCCAGTTAACCGCGGTATTTTTGGCCAGAATGGTAATGCCACGCTCTTTCTCAAGATCGTTGGAATCCATAATACGGTCTTCTATCTCACCACGGCTTTCTAACGTGCCGGATTGTTGCAACAGCTTGTCAACTAGGGTGGTTTTACCATGGTCAACGTGAGCGATAATCGCGATGTTGCGAAGTTTTTCTATATCAAATACCTGAATTGTCATTAAGAACTGCCTGTAGTTGTCCGGGAGCGAAACCCGTCCAAGGGGTTTTGTGAAAAATAGCGGCGTATTCTACCTTTTTGAGTTGGATTAAGAAAGGGCTGATTGTTTTTTGTCCATTATATTTTCTTTTCCTTTCTCTTTGTTTTGCACCAAAAATGTGCGATATGCGCTATACTGGTGCATATAAACTTTTAAAAGAAGACTGAATTTAACTTAATAGTATGAATATAAAGGGAAAGTTCAGTTGGCACAGGCTTTGCTATACTTAGGCTGTATTTTTAGACGCTGTCTACGGAGGACAACATGTCAGCTAATAAGATTTTCGATACCATTAAAGAACACGACGTAAAATTCGTCGACTTACGCTTTACCGACACCAAAGGTAAAGAGCAGCACGTCACTATTCCGGTGTCGCAAATCGATGAAGACTTCTTTGAAGAAGGCAAAATGTTTGATGGTTCATCTATTTCCGGCTGGAAAGGGATTAACGAATCGGACATGGTGCTAATGCCCGATAATGAGTCTGCCGTTCTGGACCCGTTTACTGATGAAATCACCCTGAATGTCCGCTGTGACATTCTTGAGCCTGAAACCATGCAAGGTTACAGCCGTGACCCTCGTTCAATTGCTAAGCGTGCAGAAGAATTCCTGCGCTCGTCAGGTATTGCCGACGAAGCTTACTTTGGCCCTGAGCCAGAATTTTTCCTGTTCAATGACGTTCGTTTCCACACCGATATGAGTGGTTCGTTCTACAAAATTGATGCAGAAGAAGCGAAATGGAACTCTGGTCGTGAATATTCAGAAGGTAACCTGGCTCACCGTCCTGGCGTAAAAGGCGGTTATTTCCCGGTACCTCCGGTTGACTCTGCACATGACATCCGCGGCACTATGAGCCTGGTTATGGAAGACATGGGCCTTGTTGTTGAAGCGCATCATCATGAAGTAGCCACTGCTGGTCAAAACGAAGTAGCAACTCGCTTTAATACTCTGACATCTAAAGCTGATGAGATGCAGGTTTACAAATACGTTGTGCATAACGTAGCGCACTCTTATGGCATGACAGCAACCTTTATGCCGAAGCCACTGGTTGGTGATAACGGTTCTGGTATGCACGTGCATATGTCTCTGAATAAAGGTGGCGAGAACTTATTTGCCGGCGACCAATATGCAGGGCTTAGCGAAACGGCATTGTATTACATTGGTGGTATTATCAAGCACGCTCGTGCTATTAACGCCTTTGCGAATGCTTCAACTAACTCGTACAAGCGTCTGGTTCCTGGTTTTGAAGCTCCGGTAATGCTGGCTTACTCAGCGCGTAACCGCTCGGCTTCTATTCGTATTCCATTGGTTTCCAGCGCCAAAGGTCGTCGTATTGAAGTGCGCTTCCCTGACCCAAGTGCCAACCCTTACCTGGCCTTTACTGCCTTATTAATGGCGGGTCTTGACGGTATCCGTAACAAGATCCATCCGGGCGATGCAATGGACAAAGATTTATACAATCTGCCTCCTGAAGAAGCGAAAGACATCCCGACGGTTTGTCATTCACTGGAAATGGCTCTGGAAGCTCTGGATAAAGACCGTGACTTCCTGAAACAGGGCGGCGTTATGGATGACGACATGATTGATGCTTACATCGATCTGAAATATAACGAAGTAGAGACATTGAAGAAGACTACCCACCCGGTAGAATTCGATATGTACTACAGCGTTTAATGGCGAATTATCGGGTGAGGCTTTTAGCCTTGCCCGATTGCACCAATACGGTGCATAACCCTCTCCTGCCTTCGTGAATAACAACGCGCTACTTAACCAATTACTCACAGGCATACTCATCCTTGATGACCGCCTGACCATTCGTTATGTCAATTCATCCGCGGAATCGTTGCTGGATCACAGCGCCAAGCGACTATTAGGTGAACTGTTTAGCGCCGCGTTTTATCATTGTTCTCTGGCGTCGGAAACATTAATAGAATGCCTGAATAGTGAGCAGACTGTGCTGAATGCGGAAGTTCATTTTGCACTGCATTCTGGTCACGATATTCGTGTGGAAACCAGTATTCAGACAGTTGATCAAGAATTTGGCCGGGCATTGTTGCTGGAACTCAAACAAGTTGATCAATTGCGACGCATCAACCAGGAAGATCAGCAGCGTAATCAGTTATTTGCGACACAGCATTTACTACGCGGTATGGCTCACGAAATAAAGAATCCGTTAGGTGGTTTGCGCGGCGCTGCGCAGCTGCTGGCAAGACAGCTTCCCGATGAGAAACTGACCGAGTATACCGACTTGATTATCAGTCAGTCTGACCGTTTACGGTATCTGGTGGACAGGCTGTTAGGGCCAACCAAGCGTGGTGAATCAAAGCTGACCAATATTCATGAAGTACTGGAGCGTGTGGTCCGGACACTAACTTATGAATACGGCGAATCACTGAAGCTGACCAGGGACTATGACCCTTCTTTACCGGACATTCGAGTGGTGCCTGAAGCTTGTGAGCAAGTGTTCCTGAATATTGCCCAGAATGCGGCGCAAGCTATGTCTGGTGCTGGCACTATTGTCATTAAGACTCGGGTCGAGCACCAATTGACGTTGTTTGGTCTGCGTTATCGGCAGTGCGCGGTGGTGACCGTTACCGATAACGGACCCGGCATACCGGCGGAGTTACGCGATACATTATTTTACCCTTTAATTAGCGGACGTGCAGAGGGAACCGGCCTGGGTCTTTCATTGGCGCAAAACCTTGTGCACCAGCATAAGGGCAAAATTGAATTTGACTCAAGCCCGGGCAAAACCCGGTTCTCAGTTTATTTGCCGTACCTTACTGCAGACAATGGTAACGAGGTAATAGATGACCACTAATGCTCAGTTATGGATCATTGATGACGATGACTCAATTCGGTGGGTTTTGGAAAAAGCTTTTGCCGACAGTCGCTATCATGTTCGCAGTTTTGCTAACGGAGAAGACTTTTTTTCCGCATTAAAAGCCGATGCTCCGACTGTGGTGCTGACGGATATTCGAATGCCCGGCGAAAACGGTCTGGCCGTGCTTGAAAAATTAGGCCGTGAGCAGCCGCAATTGCCAGTGGTGGTGATGACCGCACATTCAGACCTTGAAACCACGGTAAAGGCATTTCAAGGTGGGGCTTTTGAGTATTTAGCGAAGCCTTTCGATATTGATGAAGCGATAACAGCAGTGGACCGGGCGCTGCAACATGCAAGGCAAAGCGAAACCGCGTCGAATGAGCCTATTGATAATAGCGTTCCGGAGCTTATCGGTGAGGCACCTCCCATGCAGGATGTTTTCCGCGCCATTGGCCGGCTGTCGAGTTCCAGTGTCAGCGTCTTGCTGACCGGTGAAACCGGAACCGGTAAAGAGGTGGTTGCACGAGCTTTGCATAAACACAGTCCGCGCGCGGAAAAGCCTTTTATTGCACTTAACATGGCGGCCATACCGGCTGACTTAATTGAGTCGGAGTTGTTCGGGCATGAACGCGGTGCTTTTACCGGAGCTGACAGAAAGCGTGTGGGCCGTTTTCAGCAAGCCGATGGCGGAACCTTGTTTCTGGATGAAATTGGCGACATGCCATTACCGGTTCAGACACGTTTGTTACGAGTTCTGGCCGAAGGGCAGTTTTATCCAGTCGGGGCGCATCAGCCAGTTAAAGTTGATGTTCGCGTTATTGCAGCGACACACCGGGAGCTGGAGCAGTTAGTCGATAAAGGACAATTCCGTGATGACTTATATCACCGGCTTAATGTTATCCGGTTGCGTTTACCCCCTTTGCGCGAGCGAACAGAAGATATAGCGACTTTGGCAAAGCATTTTCTGAAAAAGTCGGCTGAAGAGTTGAATGTTACACCAAAAACGTTGTTAAATGAGACACTTAGCAAGTTAATGGGTTATTCTTGGCCCGGTAATGTAAGACAGCTGGAAAATACCTGTCGCTGGTTAACTGTTATGGCACCCGGGCAGCGCATTGGTGTTAATGACTTGCCAGAAGACATTCTGGTGCCAGCTGATTCAGAACCTGAAAATTTTACCGGGGAACTTACCTGGCTGCATTGGCTCGAAAGAGAACTGGAAAAACACCCGTTAGAGGCGCAGGATGTTTTGCAAAGTTATCAGCATCAGTTGGAAAAAATTGCTTTGCAAACTGCTTTACAACGTTTTTCCGGCCACAAGCAAAAAGCGGCGACATGGCTGGGCTGGGGACGAAATACCTTAACCCGAAAGCTGAAAACTCTGCTAAAGTAAAAGTTATGTAAAGGGGGTCGTATCGATGCCCGGCATTTTGGATCATGGATTTATTTCTGGAGAGAACAGTAAGTTATGAGACATTCCGTACTACTCATTGATGACGATACTGAAATGTCTGTCATGCTGACAGAATTGTTTAAACGTGAATCCGTAGATTTAAGCGTTGCCGAAGATGGCGTGACCGGCCTCGACAAAGCACTTAACGGCGACTACGAGCTTATTTTGCTGGATGTCATGTTACCCGGCATTGATGGTATGCAGTTGTTGCAGCGTTTGCGCCAACAACACCGCGATACTGCTGTGCTTATGCTGACGGCCCGTGGTGATGACGACGACCGCGTTATGGGTCTGGAGCTGGGTGCAGATGACTACCTTCCAAAACCGTTTAACCCGCGTGAGCTGGTTGCCAGGGTGAGAGCTTTACTGCGTCGTACACCTAACACCACCATGCAAAACGAAAGCCTGAACGTGTGCGGTATTGTATTAGATCCGGCCACAACGGAAGTGAAATGCGACGATGCTGAACTGATACTGACCCCCACTGAATTCGATATTCTGCGCTGCTTAATGCAGCAAGCGGGTCAAATGGTCAGTAAAGATCAATTATCGGTTGCAGCGCTGGGGCGTAAAATGGAGCCTTTTGATCGCAGCCTGGATGTTCATATCAGTAACATTCGTAAAAAGTTTCCAACGAAACCTGATCGTATTCAAACCATTCGCGGCCGTGGCTATCGACTGATCGCCAGCTTATGAGAAACCGGCGTACGCGGTGGTATCGATCGCTAGCCCTAAGGTTACTTTTTATTTTCTGGGCGTTGCTGTCGGTCACAGCGGCCAGCGGTTATCTGTTAGCGGTTTGGAATAAGCCGAAAGCAGAGTTAAAGCCGCTGGAGCCGGATATTTATCAAACTCTACAACCGCTACTCAGCGATGCTTTAACTTTTAAGTCTTTGCAACCTGGGCGTTTAATCGCAGGCGACTACCGCGTGGCTGCTCAGCTGTCTGTGGAAGGCAGTGAAAAGCTGTTGATGGACGAAATGCTGAGAGTCAGTCACGGCTCAACCTTGTTGCGTATGCTGGGACAAACCTCACCTCAACAAATACCTCTGGACGAACGTTTACTGATGGGTCCGTTTGAGCTGGACGGTAATAAAATATTGGTCACTAAACCTCTAGGTATTGATGAGCAAGTTAACCGGGAGCAGTTAGAAAGAGAGTCAACCCGGGCGCGCTTACTTACCTTGTTAGTGGGTAGTGGTTTACTTGCGGTTTTACTGGGCATTTGGCTTATCCGCCCAATACGACGAATGATTTTGGCTATGCGTGAGGTAGCAGACGGTAGCGCAACTCCTGAGTTAAAGCGACTACCAAAACGCGGTGATGAAATTGGCGAACTGGCGCGAGCGCTGTCCCAGGGTGCTGTCGATTTAGCGACATCGCGCGATGCCCAACGGCGTTTACTGAGTGATGTATCGCATGAGCTACGCTCACCGATGGCACGTATGCAGGTTGCCCTTGATTTAGCTGACTGCAATGAGGATGACCCAAACTGGCAGCAGTTACGTCGCGATACTGAGCGTCTCAGCGTAATCATTGAACGTATTTTATCATTATCGCGGTTAGAGAACGGCCTGGTAGAGCTTAACCATGAGAATCTGGACAGCGGTGAGCTAGTGCAACAACTTATTGGTGATATGTGCTATCAGAACCCGGAGGTTAGTGGACGCCTGATTCAGCAAGATGGCGACTGGCCTATTATTGATACTGACTCTGAATTGCTCAGGCTGGTGCTGGAAAATATTGTTCGTAATGCGCTGCATTACACTGATGATAAAGTCGAACTTTCTTATGACGATTATGGCGAAGGGTGCCGCATTCGTATTCGTGACCATGGTCCGGGTGTGGATGAAAGTACATTAGAAAAACTGTTTGTCCCATTTTACCGCGGCGACCCGGCTCGTCACCATAAGGCCGGAGTTGGTCTTGGGTTGGCCTTAAGTCATCGTGCTGCGGCTGTTTTAGGGGGCGAATTAAAAGCCAGTAATCACTCTGAAGGAGGACTGGAAGTCGTGTTAGACTTACCTAAAAGTCAGCCTGAACCAAATACATGAAGCAACCCGATAGACAACATCAGCGGCCTGCAGATGATACCCCTGAGTGGCCGGAGTTTTTCAAAAATCAGGTCGAACCCTTTTGGGAACAACAGGTTATCTCTGAATACTTCAAGGCATTCGACGGTATCCAGTTACATTTCGCTTACTATAAACATAGCGCTGATGCACCATTAGTGGTCATTGCTCCGGGTCGGATAGAGTCGGCTCTTAAATATCAGGAGCTGTTTTGGGAGTTGGCTCAGCAAGGCTTTTCTGTGGCGGCGCTGGACCATCGGGGCCAGGGCTTATCGGCTCGGTTGACGGCCAATTATCATCAGGGACATGTCGACAACTTCAACGATTTTGTGCGCGACTTCTCAGATTTTACCGACCGATTAACAAGCCTGTTTGGTGATGTTCCTAAAACCTTATTTGCTCATTCAATGGGTGGCACCATTGCGACAATTTACTGTGCAACTTATACTCACCCATACAATAAGCTGATTTTATCCGCTCCCATGTTCTCTATTGAAACCGGTAAAGTCCCTTATTGGCTGGCGCGTTGGGTAGTTGCCGCAGGCGCATGTATTAATCGGTACCTGGCTAAGCCCTGGTATTTTTTTGGTATGGGTGACTACCAGGCGGTACCCTTTGAAGAGAATGTTCTCACTCACAGCAAACAGCGTTACCAAGCCTTTCGCAGAGCATACGATAATGTCGCTGAGGTGCAGCTGGGCGGGCCAACTTTTAACTGGCTTTACGAAGCGGTTAGTGCAGCCATGAAGGCTCAGCAACTGGCGAGTGATGTTCACATTCCGGTCATTTTATTTCAGGCTGGTAATGATCAGGTTGTTTCTGCTGCCGGGCAGAAAAAAGTCGCCGCGGCAGTCACCCGGCAGTATTTTCGGTTTGAAACCATTGAGGGCGCATCGCATGAGCTGATGATGGAAACGGACAGATTCCGCCAGCCAGTGTTGGATGCCATCATTGAAGAGACCCACGAGCTCGTTAACGCTTAAGTGAACCTTCCACCACGGCGACAATTTCAGGATCCATATGCACAATGATGTCTGCTCCCGGGAAGGCTTTCATAAGCTGTGCCTCAACATCGTCAGCTATGGCGTGGGCGCGCAATAACGACAACTCGTTAGCCAGTTCAATGTGTAATTGAATAAAGCGTACCGGGCCGGCTTCGCGCGTGCGCAAACCATGAAAGCCTCTGACACCATCCACCGCCATAGTAATGCGACCAATTTGCTCCTGCAGATCCTCTGAAAGCTCTCTGTCCATTAGTGCCTGAAAGGCATCCCAGCCAATGCGAACAGCACCAATAATTAAGTAAACGGCAATACCAATGGCAAAAATACTGTCGGCCCAGAGCCAACCGTAACTGCTGAGAATTAAGGCAACAATAACCGCTAAGTTCAGCAGTATGTCCGATTGATAATGAAGGTTGTCGGCTTGTACGGCTTTAGAATTGGTATGCTGAATGGCCATGCGCTGAATAACAATCAGGACAAAGGTAATGACAATGGCGATGCCAGAAACAGCGATGCCGTAACCCACTTTCGGAACGCTACCACCCTGCATAAATTGCTGCACACTGTGAAAAATAAGCAGCATGCTGGAACCGGCAATAAACGCGCTTTGCGCCAGAGCGGCCAGTGATTCCGCTTTACCATGACCAAAGCGGTGCTCTTCATCTGCGGGTTGTAACGCATAGCGAATGGCAAAAAAACTAAAAATTGAGGCGCCACTGTCCAGAATGGAGTCTGTCAGAGAGGCAAGCATACTGGCCGATTCTGTCTGAAACCAGGCAAAAAGCTTAATGCTTATGAGGGTTATTGCAACAACAACGGATGCCGTGCTGGCCAGACGCACCCAAAAAGCGTAATTTTGTTGGTAATTTTTCTGATTTGCCACAGCGCCGGTACACATTTCTAAAAAATATTCTGCTATTCTACCGCTTTTACTGAAGCGATGAAAACGACCATGTTGCACCTTGTACTGTTTGAGCCTGAAATCCCCCCTAATACGGGCAATGTGATTCGTCTAGCGGCGAATACCGGAATGTCCCTGCATTTGATAGAGCCCCTGGGTTTCGAGCTGGAAGAGAAAAAGGTTCGGCGTGCCGGTTTGGACTATCATGATCTGGCTTCTGTGAAAATTCACAAAGACTGGCAAAGCTTTTTAGATAACACGAAGGTTAATCGTATATTTGCCTGCACGACAAAAGGTAAGACTAGCTATGCTGAGGTAAATTATGAAGCGGGCGATGTTCTGCTTTTTGGCCCTGAAACCCGTGGATTGCCTATGGAAGTGCTGAGAACCTTTCCAGAAGAGAACTGGTTGAGGTTGCCTATGGCGGACAGCAGCCGCAGTCTTAACCTGTCAAATTCTGTTGCTATCTTTGCCTATGAAGCGTGGCGCCAAAATGGTTTTAAAGGGGCCTGTTAACTTATTTATCAATGGCTATTGGGCTTTGCTGAGCCAGAACGGTGTCGAATAAGCTTCTAAGTGAGCGGCCTCGTGGCGTGTCTGAAAACGCCACAAACAGTGGCAGAGGATCCGATAATTTTTGTTTTTTGTAAGGCTGTTCTGTCCAGTCTGGCAGGTTATCCTTGTAGTCCACAACCGCACTAACCCTTTCCATATCGAGCAGCGCAAAACAATCAAGAGAGTTTGATGCGCGATAAAAAGGGCGCTCTGTATCAACCAAGTTTTCCATAAAACGAGGGCCTGCAATGCAAATAGGGCCTTCGTTGGGCTCTTCCAGGGTAAAGAGAAAAACACTGTCGTCATAAGCGACATGGTATTTTGACAGAATAATATTCTCTATTCTTTGATCAGGACGAACACCGATTAGGGCATCAGCACGGCCTTCCTGGATCAGCTGAATACTGCGTTGCCAGCTACTGACAACGGTATTGAGTTGAGAAGTAAACATCGGGAACGTTGACTTTGCTATTTGCCAAAGTTTACCGGTGCCGTCGGCATTCAGTAAGCCAGGGTGTATGGCGCCAACAACTGTCAGTTGCTCCGGACGTTTAATAGGCTCGACCGCAGGCTCGGGCTTTATTCCATACTTTTCACGAAGCACTTTCATACGACCATTCTCATGCATCTCTTGCAGCTGATAAGTGAGCTGAGGAATAAGTCGTGCGTGTTCTTCGTTTAGATAATGGAAGCCAGTTTCGGTGGACAGTTTGTGGGTAATAAAGTGTGGGTTATCGCTTAATTCCGAACTTTGAAACTGGAAGTCCCCCATAAAAGCAAACTGAATGCGTCCCGATTCAAGCAACTTTAGTACTTGTTCGAGATCAATAGGCGTTACTATAGACGGCTGGTGAGGAAGGCTTTCAACGACGTCAGTAATGGAATCCATACCATCGACGTATGCCAGACTTTCTATTTTCGACAATGGGCAGTAACCGCAGTCGCGCCTGTCAGCGACAGCTATGATGTCGAAAGTGAATAATGGAAATGGGATACGGCGAAGGTCGCGACGCTTGTTCTCAAGCATGGCAGTTCTTCCAAGCTCACCAGCAATGGTACCTTCAGTCGCTAGCTGCTCACCACGAGCGCGAGGTAGCTCAATATATTCAAGCTTGATATCCAGTTTGGCATAAGCTTCTTCAAGAACTGCTGTTACGTATTGCGTAAAAGGGCCTTCGTCAGGCGCACGAAAGACCAGTTTCTCCTGAGCGAGCGCGAGACTGGTTGTTAGGAGACTCCCCAGAAACAGTAGCAGGACGCAAAAACGTAGCGATGAATTCATAGCTTATAAGTGTGGTCTTATTTCGTGAATCAGGGGTTAGTATAGCAGTGTTAGAATGGCTATCACGAGCCCTGAAAACTATTTATTTTCAAAAGGTTACTGCCATTAACAACGGTGTCACTAGTGGCTATTACATAAGTTAGTGCAACGAGAATTCAAGACGCATCTATAATAAATACATTAATTTGTTGTCTTAAATTTGACAGTTGGGTAGCAGACACTCTAGCGTTGCAGTCTTATACTATGTCAATTGAAATACTTAAGCGGCGCACGCCGTCGGTAAAAAGGGGTTCTATTTATGGCTAAGTCGTTGTTTTCCTTGCTCTCTTTGGCGGTGCTGGCGTCTCTCTTTTCAGCGCCTTCAAATGCGGAGGAAGATGGTAGCTATCGACATCTATTACTTGCCGGCGGCGGATTGAAGGCTTGTTCCAGTTTCGCTTCGGACAATTGCGACGACGTTGACTGGATAGATAAGGACACCATGCGCACTGACAGATATCTCAATCTGTCAAAAAAGTTTCGTTCCAAAGCAACGGCGGAGTCGGTTTGGCCAACTTACCGTGAAGAAACTCGCAAGAAGGTGGCTGATGCGCTGGAATTGATTCATGAACGTTTAAAAGAAGACATTGTTCCTGAACGTGTTTTTCTGCGTGAATTTACCCGTCGTGCGACACAGCAGCTTTATAACGCATTGTCAGACGCGGAATGGAACCGGATTATCGATTTAATTGAGCTTCCTGTTCCTGACTCTGCCCGCGAAGTCGTTAATTTGGATGAAAACCTGAAAGGTGAATCGAAAGCAATTTTTCAGCGTTTCGTTGAAATGGCCCAGTCTGTTGCCGGAGATGATCAGAAGCCGACCATTTATTTTCTGACCTCTGCATCACGTAACCCTTATGACGCTATTGATTTTTACAGCAGTGTATTTGAACAGTTGGGCGCTGAAGCGCGTTGGCTGCCTTTGGATTCGGCGTTAGTCAAAGCTCAGCGTGAGGGCCGTTGCGATGAGCTGGCAAAAATTCAGCAGGAAGAACTGGGTGCCTACGAACGTGACCGTGTGCACAGAGACCGTTATAAAGAGCAGGTCGCGTTTTGCAAAGACTCTGATGCCGCCGCAGAAATGATTGCGAAGGCCGACGGACTGTTTTTTAATGGTGGCGACCAGAACTTAACTCGTTCGACCTTTGTTAAGGCGAATAATCAGCCTGGCGATCTGCTGAAAACGATTATTGCCGCTGTTCAGCAAAAAGAAGTGGTTGTTGGTGGAACCAGTGCAGGTACGGCGGTCATGACCTCTAAGCCGATGATCTCTAACGGTACAACCGCTCAGGCGATAAAAGAAGGGGCGATTGCTTCTGATCCACCGCCGTTTGGGTGTGATTTAGACACCACTTGTCCGCCGAATGTCGGGCCGGATAGCCTGACTTACCATCCGTTAGGTGGCTTGAGCCTGTTCCATTATGCAACCTTAGATACGCACTTTTCTGAGCGAGGCCGGCATGGTCGCTTAATGCGCTTAGCTGCGGCAAGCTCAACACCTTTGTCTATTGGCATTGATGAAAACACCGCGATGGAAGTGAACCTTGAAACTGGGGCGTTTGATATTATTGGCGAGCGCGGTGCTTTCTTTGTAGAAGATGCACAGGGCACCGACAAAGCGGTAGCCGGTACTTTCCATTACCTGGTTGCCGGTGCTTCAGGTGTGATTTCCCCTTATGGCCTGCAAACCGCAGAATTTGCTGAAGGTGATGACGTAGTACAGACAGAGCCAACCACAAACTTCTTGTCTGACCGTGGCTTAATTGATTCTATGCGCATTCTGTGTGGAGAGCGTAAGCAGCTTAGCTTGTTGAATAAGGACTACCGTTTAATTGCCCAGCGTGGTGAATCCAGCCGGGTACAGTCTTCAGGTGGTGAGTGTCAGGTTATAAATGGCAGCATTGGTATTGCCTGGCAGCCACAGGAACAGCTGTAGCGGGAAAACGAGTGCTGAGGTTACAAGGGGTCTTTTGGAGGCCGCCCGTGAATACCTCCCTGTAGGGCTTGAGCAGCGCCATCCATGGCGCTGCACACCTCCATAAGACCCCTTGCAACCGTCAGGCGCACTCTTATTTCCCCGGTATCCCAACTGATGCGGTAGCCTGACATTCATGTCAGGTGAGATATTGGACCTGACGTAAACGTCAGGCTACGCAAATTCGTATCAGGCGACGCCAAACTCGGCGCGATAAGCTTCAACTTTTGGTAGATATTCTTTGAACGTGTTGTCATCCTTCAAAAAGGTGATGACATCGTTCAGGCTGACAATGCTAACCACTTTGGCACCAAAGTCGCGTTCAACTTCTTGAATAGCTGAAAGCTCGCCTTTGCCTTTTTCCTGACGGTCCAACGCAATTAATACACCCGAAAGTTCTGCGCCATTGGCTTGAACAATATCCATTGCTTCGCGAATAGCTGTACCGGCGGTAATCACGTCGTCCACCAGCATTACTTTACCTTCCAGCGCAGAGCCCACCAAGTTGCCGCCTTCACCGTGATCTTTCTTTTCCTTACGGTTAAAGCAATAAGGTGTGTCTTGGTTGTGCTGATCATAAAGCGCAACAGCTGTTGCCGTGGCAATAGGAATGCCCTTATAAGCTGGGCCAAATAAAACGTCAAAGTCGATACCTGAGTCGACCAGAGCCTCTGCGTAAAAGCGACCTAAGCGAGCCAAGTCGGAACCTTTATTAAAAAGCCCGGCGTTAAAAAAGTAAGGGCTGGTGCGACCCGACTTTAATGTAAATTCGCCAAACTTAAGAACACCACGCTCAATCGCAAATTCAATAAACTCTTTTTGATACGCTTTCATTCGTTAACTTCCTGAACTATTACTGACACTAGGCTAAAGCTTTTTTCTGAATATCGATAAGCTCGCGGATGCTATGGCGCGCCATATCGACCAGACTGTTCATTTCGTCGAAACTGAAGGCTTCGCCTTCTGCAGTGCCCTGAATTTCGATGAATTTGCCGGCTTCTGTCATGACAATGTTCATGTCGGTATCGGCTTTTGAGTCTTCAATGTATTCCAGATCACTGACTGGTTCGCCGTCTAAAATACCGACTGAAATTGCCGCGACCATTTCTTTTAGCGGATTTACTTTGACCATACCTTGCGCCCGCATCCAGTTCAGTGCGTCAACTAAGGCGACACAAGCACCGGTAATAGACGCGGTACGTGTGCCACCGTCGGCCTGAATCACGTCACAGTCGATAGTAATGGTGTGTTCACCTAAGGCGCTCATATCAATACAGGTACGCAGTGAGCGGCCAATTAAACGCTGAATTTCTAAGGTACGACCGCCTTGCTTACCGCGTGACGCCTCGCGGGCAGAACGGGTATGAGTTGCGCGTGGTAACATGCTGTATTCAGCGGTAACCCAGCCCTGACCTTTACCTTTTAAAAAGCGCGGAACGCCGCGCTCTACCGATGCATTACAAAGCACCTTGGTTTCGCCAAACTCGATTAAAACCGAGCCTTCTGCGTGTTTGGTAAAGTTACGGGTAATGGTTACCGGTCGAATTTGTTGTGCCGTACGGCCACTTGGACGCATGTCATCTCCTTACTGAGTGAATGTCGTAATGTATAAATTGAGCGCAATTGTAGCAGAATTGGACGATTAATGGATCGCGATTCGCGCAGCAACGTATTACACTAGACCGAGCAAAAGAATATGAGCGGGAGGCAGTATGTCGCGTTCAGATGATGAAGAATTTGAGCTGTTTCGTCAGGAAATGACTGACGTAACGCCCTTGGCGGGTGAAGAAGTTGCGGATATTAAGCAGGCTTTTGAACCGACTTTAGCGCAAAAAGAGCGTCGCCGCGCTGCTGAGGCAGAAGAAGCTGAAAACGAAAACTTTTTATCGACCGAGTATGTGGACTTGGTGGAGCCGGATGACGTCATTGAATTTCATCGGGATGGTGTCCAGGCGGGTGTTTTCAAACGCCTTAAACAGGGGCGCTATAGCATGGAAGCCAGTCTGAATTTGCACCACCATACGCTGGTAGAAGCGCGCACGGCGCTGTTTAACTTTGTGAAAGATTGTCACGCCGCGGGTGTACGTACGGCTTTAATCATCCACGGCATGGGCAAGCATACAAAACCGCATCCGGCACTGATAAAAAGTTACGTGAATAAGTGGCTGCGCGAGCTGGAACCTGTACTGGCGTTTCATAGCGCACAGCGACCCCATGGTGGCCGCGGCGCAGCCTACATAATGATGAAAAAGAACGCCGAACAGAAACAAAAGAACCGTGAAAAGCATGCTAAGCGGTAACAGAAACGATTCGTTTTAAAGGAACCGACATGATTCAAAGTATGACCGGTTATGCTCGTTACGAGCAAAAAGCCGACTGGGGCACCGCAGTTTGGGAAATTCGTTCAGTTAACCAACGTTATCTGGAAACTTACTTTCGTTTACCGGAAACCTTTCGTTCACTGGAGAACTCACTACGCGAGCAGTTTCGTAAAAAGCTGCAGCGGGGCAAAGTTGAATGCAAACTGAGCCTGCAGGTAGATGAAGCCCAGCAAAGTGCCTTGTCCATTAACGAAGACCTGGCAAAAAGCGTGATTGCCAGTGCCAAATGGGTGAGCCAGCACTCCGCCGCCGGGCAGTTAAACCCTATTGATGTTCTAAAATGGCCCGGCGTAGTTGCCGCTCAGGACCAGGACATGGACGAGCTGCAGAAAGACGTTCTGGCCGCTTTGGAAAAGACCACCAACGACTTTATTGAAAACCGCAAAAGTGAAGGCGCAGCTATTGATAAAATGCTGCAGGAACGCCTGGACGGTGTGACTACTCAGGTAGCTTTTGTGCGTGAACGCATGCCGGAAGTTATGGCCTGGCAACGTGAGCGCTTACTAACCCGCTTTGAAGAAGCCAAAGTTGAGTTGGAGCCGCAGCGTGTAGAACAGGAAATGGTGATGCTGGCGCAGAAAACCGACGTAGCCGAAGAGCTCGACCGTTTAGACGCGCACGTGGAAGAAGCCCGCAAAATATTGAAAAAAGGTGGCCCTTGCGGACGCCGACTGGACTTTATGATGCAAGAGTTCAACCGCGAAGCAAACACCCTGGCCTCTAAGTCTATTAACTCAGACATTACCGCTGCTGCGGTGGAATTGAAGGTTTTGATAGAGCAGATGAGAGAACAGATCCAGAACATAGAATAATATGTTAAGAGTAGCCTGCGGTTATTACCGCAGGTGAGAGATCTACCTAGACTTTTCATAAACCGTCATTGTGAAGTGAACGGGCTCGTTAGTGCTGTTTAGGTAGGTGTGTTCGACATCCATTTCGGCGGTCATTGAGTCACCTGCGGATAACGTATAAGTTTCTTCATTCACCAAAACGTCTAAATAACCCTCCTCAACGTGAATGAGTTCAATGGTTCCTTTGGAGTGCGCTTCAGATACAAACTGTTCTTTAGGAAACATAGACCATCGCCATAACTCAATCATGATAGCGCCCTTTGAACCTGCAAGCAGGCGAGCAGATCCTCCATGCTCACCATTCCAGAGTGTCGGGATATCCTGAGGCCGCCGAATCGTTACTTTTGGATCGTCTGACACAGCCACGATATCTGCGACAGAAACAGCGAGTGCATTGGCTAATTTACATAGAATCCCTATGCTTGGGTTTGCACGCCCTTTCTCTATTTGCACTAGCATCCCCTTGCTAATTTCGGCACTTCTAGCCAGCTCATCAAGGGACATTCCGTATTGTTTACGAAAGGTGTAAACGCGTTTTGCTATAGCTTCATTAATAGCTGTTTTATCTTTATCGGTCATTATATTGACTGTTTATTTCTTTATATTAAGCTAGCGATGATTTCCATTATCGTTGACTTAAACGATTAGAACAACGCAGGAAGTGATAATGTTTGAGTTTGTCAGTGTATTCGTTATGGGTGCCGTAATTTCTGGTGGGTTGATTATCGCAATTGGTAGCCAGAATGCATTTCTGTTAAAAACCGGGCTAACCAATAATCATCCGTTTGCAGCGGCGACCGTTTGCTTTATCGGCGATATTCTACTTATTGGTGCGGGCGTATTTGGCGTTGGCGCGCTCTTTTCGATTGAAAGCATCTGGGGGCAAATGCTGAGCCTAGCGGGTGCTATTTTCTTAATCTGGTATGGAAGTAATGCGCTAAAAGCTGCGATAAAAGGTGAAAGTCGATTATCGATAGAAGAGAGTGAAAGCAAAAGAACATCGCTTAAAAGCGCATTATTGATGGCTTTTGCAATGACATTTTTAAACCCCCACGTTTATATAGACACTGTTGTTCTGGTTGGCGGTGTTACTGCTGGCCTTGAGCAAGTCTATAGACCGTGGTTCGTTGCCGGAGCTTTATGTGCCTCGGCAACCTGGTTCTATACACTGGTATTTGTTGCAAAAAAACTTGCGAGCAAACTGAATAAACCAAGAACCTGGCGTATTATCAATGCATTAATCAGTGCGGTAATGTATCTGATTGCAAGTAGTCTTTTAGTAGATTTAGTCCCGTATTGGCTTTAGCCGATAAAAGGTACAAAAGTACCAATGTTTGCAAAATGAGCCGAATACATCTATTATTTGGCTCATTAAATGAGCCGAATAAGCTTGTTATTCAGCTCACGACGCAAGCAACTAAGGTAATCAGGAAATGACCGCGTGGCTTTGGCAACACAAAGACTGGCCGAACATGGTGTGGCAGCAACAGCAGCTGGCGCCTTTGTTGCGTGGTGTTTACGATCGTCTTGGTCAACTAAAGGGCAAATCTGCACTGGTTGAAAATAACGCTGAGTTTAGCCTGGATACGCTCCTGGCAAATATTGTTGCATCGTCGGCTATAGAGAGTGAAAAAGTCGATGTGTACGCGGTGCGCTCCTCCTTAGCTCGGCAACTTGGTATCAATGACAAATCACCGGTAAAGACTGATGGTTCGTCGGAAGGGTTAGCCAGTTTAATGCGATCTGCAGTAACAGACCTGGATGAGCCAATTAAATTAGAAAGGCTATTAAACTGGCATCGATGGTTGTTTGAGCATCATGAATCGCTTATGCAACGAGTAGAGCCCGGTGTTTTACGCGGTGGAGCGCCCATGCAAATTGTTTCTGGGCCTATTACACGGCCGACCGTTCATTTTGAAGCCCCGCCAAGAGCCAATATAGAAACAGAGCTCGAAAGCTTTGTTAATTGGTACAATGAAACGCAGCAGGACTCGCACTACGACCCCTTGTTACGCGCCGCTATTGCCCATTTGTGGTTTGTGACAATACACCCATTTGAGGATGGGAACGGGCGCATAACTCGAGCGCTTACCGACAGAGCTCTGGCTCAGGCTGACAGGCAAAGTATTCGGTTATTTGCGATGTCCGAAGCGATTCTGGCAAATCGTACGGGTTATTACGACATACTGGAATATACTCAGAAACATGGGGTTGATATAACGCCATGGCTTGTTTGGTTTTTACAAACACTTGCTGAGGCTGTTGATGCCGCTCTAATAAAAATTGACAGGGTTGTCGCTAAGGCAAAATTCTGGGCTCACCACGCGGACAAAAATATTCAACCAAATCAGCAAAAGGTGATTAACCGGTTGTTGGATGGTGATTTTTCGGACGGCATTAATGCATCGCAGTATAAGTCGGTGGCTAAAGTGAGCAAAGCAACGGCGACGCGACATTTGGCGGATATGGTTGCACAGGGGCTGCTTTATAAAACACAAGGTGGGGGGCGAAGTACGCGTTATAAGGTTTTAATCTAACGTAACAACAACCACACCCCACCAAGGTACAGCACGGTAATAAGTACGCTTTCCAAACCAATACGGCCGGGGCCTTCACGCTCACGCCGAATGAGCCCCATGATCAGAATGGCTGACATTAACAGCGTCAGGCACACCCAGAACAAGGTACCGTCGGTCATGGTGTGATAAATCGACCCATCGCGGTAGGCAATATCGGATGCGGCGGTAAATAAGGTATCAAACGCGTTACCACCGATAATACCGCCTACGGCCAGGGTTAATGCGCCACGCCGGACTGCTGCGACGGAAGTGACCAACTCCGGAATCGAGGTGCTAATGGCGGTTAGCATAACGCCTACTATGGTTTGGGTCAGTCCGGTCTCTGCGGCAATGACAGTTGCTGAAGGCTCCAGTATGTAACCGGCAAAACCGAGCACGACAAACAGCACAAAAAACTCACTCGTAAGCCTTACCATTGACGGCATAAGCTTTATGTCATCCGGCTTATCTTCACGCGTTTCACGAGTTTTTGTCGGAGCCCACATGGGCGCATCGTGCGCCCGGTGGACAAGGTGAATACCGTAGATATAAACGAGAAACAGTATGGGCGTGACAGGGTGTAACCCCCAGAGCGTGACATTAGGCAAAAGCGGAGTCATGAGAATAAGCGAAAGCAGAACAATAAGCAGTGCGTTTTGCATCATGTTCGGAACAGACGCTGCTGCATGCTCAAGGTTAGCGCGTCGGTAGACCATATCGGCCACCGCCAGGAAAAAGGTTTGTACTGCAATACCACCCAGAGCATTGCTCATTGCCAGTTCTGCGTTGCCGTTCCATGCTGCGGTAACCGACAACACGGAGCCGCCAATGGAAGTTGTACCGCCCAGTAACACCGCGCCTGCTGCGGCTTCACCGATACCGGTGCGATCGGCAAGCTGATCGACAATACGTGTAATGCGGGTTCCGGCAATAGCTATAATCAGAGCGCAAACCCCAAATACCGCCAGTCCTTGAAATAACGTCCAGTTATCAGGGTTTAACAAATACCAATGGCCCTTACGACGACTGATAAAATGAGTATAGCTAGCTAAATAGGCGGGTCAAACGCCGGACAGGGCAACATTGCTGTTATTAGGTTATCCTATGGCTAGAAAGCTATTAAAGGTGTTTGTATGCGAAAAACGGACAAAAAGTTGGAACGGGAGATAATCCGCGAACTGACTCAGTTGTGCGAAGTGGCGAAGTTTGAACATGAAGGCTTTATTTGGCTCACGCATGAAGTGAACTATCAGCGCTTTCCGCAAAGTTTGAAGGTGACGCTTGTGTTTAACGAGAGCGTAAGCAAGGATGTATTACTTACCGAGTTTCAGGCTTTGATTCCAAAGGTGCAGTTCGCACTTGAACCTGTAATAGGTGAGCCCTTGCCGGCTGCACAAATTGAGGCGTGCCGGGAACACACACTGCAGTAACTGAATAAGGATTGACCATGCGCCATTTAGCTTCCTGTTTCATGCTCTTTTGCTTTGTCTTATCGGCTCCCGGGCTGGCGGCTTCCGAGCGTTCTGAACAAGTTAAGGGATTCGTGGCCGCGTTTAATGCGCATAATGCGGAGCTAATGTCACAATACGTGACCGATGATATTCAATGGCTGTCGGTTAATGGTGACAGAATAGCGGTTGAAACCAGCGGGAAGACTGAGCTCATTGAAGCGATGGACGGATACTTTAAATCTTGCGCGTCGTGTCAAAGTGAAGTAACCGACCTAACTGTATTAGGAAACCGTGTCAGTGCAGTGGAAGAGGCAAGCTGGCGGCAGAACGGAGAGCTGAGGTCGCAGAAAAGCCTGGCGATTTACGAGTTTAATAATAGCCTCATTCGTCGCGTTTATTACTTTCCTGCAGAATAAGTTATCTCGCAACAGTGCTCGAGTTATTACGGACATTTTCACTGGGTTGTCGGCATAGACGTTTGGGCGTAGCTATTACCCATGCCGTCGTCTCTTCATTGACATCCCGTGCTGTACACGCTATCAAGTTGATGAAACAACAGGAGAGAATACACATGTTTGAATATAAGAAAATTGCGCTGGCTGTCTCGCTGGTGCTAATGACGACCGCTTGTTCAGACGCTTCCAAAGAAGAAGCGACGACGGCAAATGCTCAGTCTCAAACCGCAACGTCTGAAAACACTACCCAGAATGCTGAACAGACTGAATCTGAAAAAGCCAATAAGCTGTTTGAAGACATTTTTATGGAAAATGTCATGCGCAGCCCAATGTATCAGTCGTACTTAGGCATTAAAGAAGACCAGGACAAATGGGACGATATTTCTGAAGCGGCAGCAGAGGAAGAGCTGGCGTTACAGAAAGAGCATTTAGAGCAAGTGAAGGCGATTGATGAGTCAAAGCTGAATGAGCAGACTAAAATAAGCTGGATGCTGATGAAACAGAAGCTGGAAAACGAGATTGCTGATTACAAATGGCGTCATCACAACTATCCGGTTAATCAGATGTTTGGCATGCACTCCAGTGTTGCTTCGTTGTTGATCAACCAACACGGTATTAGCGAATTGGACGATGCACAAGATTACATTGCTCGTTTAAATGGCTTGCCGGGGCTGTTTGACCAGTTGGCAGAGAACCTGGAACTGCGGGCTGAAAAAGGCATTATCGCACCGAAATTTGTTTACCCCTACGTAATTAGCGACAGCAAAAACATTATTACCGGTGCGCCGTTTGATGACGGTGAGCCTAGTGCTTTGTGGAAAGACTTCACCAGTAAAGTTGAGAAGCTTGAGCTTGAAGAGAGCCAGCGTGAAGAGCTGTTAGCGTCTGCAGAAAAAGCCATGCTAGAGTCGGTTAAGCCTGCCTATGAAGGTTTGATTACCGCGGTGGAAGGTATTGCCGAGCAAGCTACGACCAAAGACGGTGCCTGGAAATTCCCGGACGGTGAAGCGTTTTACAATAATGCGTTAAAGCGCACCACCACGACTGACTTAACCGCAGAAGAAATTCATGAAATTGGTTTAAGTGAAATGGAGCGTATTCATGAAGAAATGCGCGGCATTATGGAAGAAGTGGGATTTGAAGGAACGTTGCAAGAGTTCTTTGTCCATATGCGCAATAGCGAAGAGTTTGTTTACCCGAACACCGAAGAAGGTCGCAAGCGTTATCTGGATGAAGCAACGGCTTACATCGATAACATGCGTGGGCGTTTGGATGAGCTGTTTATCAAAAAGCCTAAAGCTGATTTGATTGTCAAAGCGGTAGAACCTTTCCGTGAGAAGTCAGCGGGTAAGGCCTTCTATCAGCAGCCATCAATGGACGGTACTCGCCCTGGCACTTACTACGCGAACCTTTATGACATGGCGGCTATGCCGACTTATCAGATGGAAGCGCTGGCTTACCATGAAGGTATTCCGGGTCACCATATGCAAATTGCAATTCAGCAAGAGCTGGAAGGCATTCCTAAGTTCCGTCGCTTTGGCCGTTACACCGCTTACAGCGAAGGCTGGGGACTGTACACCGAGAAGTTGCCGAAAGAAATTGGTTTGTACAAAGACCCGTACTCTGACTTTGGCCGCTTAGCGATGGAGCTATGGCGTGCAGTTCGTTTAGTTGTTGATACAGGTATTCATGACAAGAAATGGACGCGTGAAGAAGGTATTGATTTCTACGTAACCAATACACCGAACGCAAAGTCAGACGCCGTGAAAATGGTGGAGCGCCACATTGTCATGCCAAGCCAGGCAACTGCCTATAAAATTGGCATGAACAAGATTCTGGAATTACGTGAAAAAGCTAAGTCAGAGCTTGGCGATAAGTTTGATATTCGTGAGTTCCATGACGTCGTGCTTGGCAGTGGTCCAGTACCTCTGAACATTCTGGAGCAATTTGTTAACGACTACATTAGTGAAACGAAAAGCTCTTAGAACTAGACTTTAAAACGGCAATAGCCGTGTCTTATTCAGCGCACCACCCTTACCAAGGTGGTGCGTTTTTATATCAACTATTCACTTAATTGATTACCGCCATTCCTTTTAGCTCGGTACATAGCCTCGTCAGCCTGACTTATTAGGGTGTCTGCGGTGTCACCGTGCTGTGGCCACAAGGCCATACCCATACTGCAGGTAACGACCTCTTCACCATGGGGCAGTCGCAACGGTGCTTGCATTGCTAGCCGGATTTTTTCTGCCACAGCACGTACCGTCGTTATACCTTCGTCTGCTGAGGGAACGGCATCAATAAGCACCACGAATTCATCGCCACCCAGTCGAGCAACAGTGTCCGTTGCGCGGACTGCCAAAGCCATGCGTTGGGCAACTTCTTTTAACAGTTGATCGCCTGTGGCGTGGCCGTACTCATCATTAATGAACTTGAACTTATCGAGATCCAGATACAGAAGACCTAAACCTGTACCGTCTCGAGTGGCACGCTTTTGGGCTGTACTGACTCTGTCGTAGAACAAAGCGCGATTAGGTAATTGAGTTAGGGGATCAGTCAGTGCCATGTGCTCAAGGCGAGCAATCAAGCTTTCGCGGTCGCGCTCCAGGCGCTTTTGTTCAGAGATATCGCGGGCAACGCCAACTCGCCTTTGATCTCGCTCTGACCAGCGAGCTGACCAAAGTATGTGTGCAACAGACCCGTCTTTACGTATATAACGGTTCTCGAAGTGAACCACTTGGTCACCTGAGTTTATTTTCTGTGCTATAGCCATGGTTGTCTGGTGGTCGTCAGGGTGAATGAAGTCGAACATTGAACGATTCATCATTTCGTCGGGTGTATAACCAAATACGCGCTGAGTGCCAGGGCTTAAATAACTAAACCGGTGCTGCTGGTCAACGACGCATATAGCATCGAGCAGAAGATCCATATACTCGGCGAGTGCTGCAAATGCAGTTTTGTTCATGAGTTTGCCCGGTTTTTCTGGAATTATAGCCATCTTAATGGAAGCTGCCAGATAAGTAACCCGTGATAATGTTGTTTTCAGCACAGCGCAACTTAACGAACTTAGAACCAGCGCGGCACTTGGTTCTTGTATTGCAAGTATTCCTCACCGTAGAGTTCACTCAGTGCTTGTTCTTCTTTTACCGCTTGCAGGCGTATCATTGCGACGCCCATTGCCAGACAGATGAGTGTAAACAGGCTGGGCAGCGTCAAAAATAACCCAATTTGTCCCAACATAATGGCTAAAAACATAGGGTTTCGGGAGCGTGAAAAAGGCCCTTTTGTCAGCAAGGCCCGGTTTCTATCGGAGTCTATCCCTGAGCGCCAGTCTTGTCTCATGTAAGCATGGTTGTAGCTCACGAGCCCCAGAGATACCAGCATAGTGACCATGCCAATGGAAAGAACCCAGGGGTTATAAAGTGAGGCGAAAATGCCCAGCCAGGGGTCTATAGGGACGAAAACGCGGGCAATACAAACAATTAAAATGGCTCCACGAAAAAGGTTAAAGACCTGCCTTATCCACCAGGTAGCACTGCCTTTTTCCCCATACTGAATGTGACTTTGTGCGGTGCGCTTTGAAAGCCCAATGGCGGTGCTTGCGTAATGAACCGCAATAAAGAGAAAGTACAGTGCTAAAAAATGACGGCTAATTAGGTCAATATCAGGCAAAAAGAGCTCCGTTCAGTTGGTATGCTTAGTCTCTTCTATTTTACGGTTCCTTAAAGATATTGAAAGAGTTGAGTGAAATCGCCACTTCTGTGCTATTCATTAAGTAAGCGATTAAAACTGAGAGTAGCGTTATGCAATATACATTTTATTCTGGGCTGGCTCTAAGCGGCATGCTGTTATTGGCAGGCTGTGCATCACCTTCTTCCTCAGTACTTATTGGCGAAGCTCGCCCTGAAATTCCGGTTGAGCAGGTGAAGGTGTACTTAGAAAAGCCAGAGAACTACGAAGAAATTGCGTTGATAGAAGCCACCAGCGACTCGTCCTGGAGTTTTGGTGAACAAGCTAAAGTAGAGGCGGTTCTGCAACGCTTGAAAAAAGAGGCGGCGAAGGTAGGCGCAAATGGGGTTTTACTTGAAAAAACGGGTGATAAAGAAGGTAACTCCGTTTATGTGGGCACCGGTGCCGGAGGCTACTCAGGGAACGTTGGGTTTGGTGTCAGTGTGGGCAAAGCGTTTGGGCTGACCGATAAAACCGGAGAAGGCATCGCTATTTATGTAGAGCCTGGTAAAAAGGACGCCGACCCGGTTGAGGAGCAAGAATAAAAACGGTTTGTTAGCTGCGGGACAATGTCTTAATTAAGTGCCAGCCGAACTGAGTTTTGACCGGCCCGTGCACTTCAAGAGTGGGTTTGCCGAACACGACTTTGTCAAAAGCAGAAACCATTTGGCCGCGATTAAACTCGCCTAAATCGCCGCCTTTTTTGCCGGAGGGGCAAAGTGAGTGCTTACGTGCTAACTCTGCAAACTTAGCGCCCTGCGCAAGTTGCTCTTTTAGCGTTTCGGCTTCGTCTTTGGTTTCGACCAAAATATGTAATGCGTGTGCTCGTGCCATTCTTTACCTCCGGTGGCTGTTTACTTTTATTCAGGGACTTCAGTTGCGTTCCAGTTGACGGCTTGCCAGCGCCCGTCACGCTCAATTAAAACACCGGTATTGTAATAGTATTTTGTCACTTTTCCTTCTTCTTCGGCGGTTAGCGTGAAATTAAATACCACGGTATCGCCAAACTGTTTTACTTCGATGTCTTCGGCCCCGTACCAAACTTTTACTTCTTCAGGGTCTTTAGCTTTGGCGTCTTTCATGCCGGACATAAGGTGTTCTTTACCAAAGCGGTTACCGCTGGAGCTGGTATAAGTGAGTTCTTCTGCCCAGAACCGGTCATGAGCCTTTGGAGAATTAATGCTGGCGCCATACAAAAATGCTTTTACGGCTTTTGTGGTGGCTTCTTCGACACTTTCTTGGGCTAAACTTGTTATGCTGAATAAAAGCGTAAAAACGATCAGTAAGTATCGCATTAGTATCATTCCTTTAAGTTATGACGTTGTTTTCGATATGCTCTAAGCATATGGCAAGCTTTCATGTACAGCAAACAGGTTTACAAATGCTTATCAAACAAACGGAACTTCAGTTACGGGCTCGGCCGCGAGGTTTTCACCTTATTACCAGCGAGGTTGAGCAGGCCTTATCGCAGCTTGGGCAGGTTCAGGTGGGTTTATTGCATGTGTTTATTAGACACACCTCTGCGTCGTTGACCATTAATGAAAACGCGGACCCAACGGTTAGGCAGGACTTTGAAAGCCATTTTAATGAGATGGTACCGGAAAATGCCCCCTATTATCGTCATACGTTTGAGGGGCCGGATGATATGCCGGCACATTTAAAATCGAGCATTCTTGGCAGTAGTCTGACCGTTCCTGTGACAAGTGGCCGTTTAAATATGGGAACCTGGCAGGGTATTTATCTTTGCGAACATCGGGACCATGGCGGCGGACGCACCTTAGTTCTCACGCTTCAGGGTGAGTAGGAAGTTGGTGAGCACTAACTCTAACTGAAACGTCCGAGAACAAAAATAAGTGCCAGAGCGGCAACAATACAGACGATAGCGATAACGCCGTACTTATAAATACGCTGGTCTTTAATTTTAGTGGCCATAATGCCTTCTCTATGCTGATAGCTTGCGCATTGCCCATAAACCAATGATTGGTCCGGGCAGCAAAAGCCAGGTAACCCACTCGTTATGTATAGACCACAAATTACTGGTTAGCCATATGGCCGGTAGTGTTAATGAAAACCCAATGGCATTCATTATGGCCAGTGCAGAACCAACATTTTCTTTGGGTACAAAATGAGCGGCCAGCGCTGAAAATTGCGGAGAGTCAGCAATAACCGTAAGACCCCAAAACAGCAATAAAGCGAAAAGTATCCAGGCGGGAAGTTGTGTCATTAAAGGGTACAGCAAACAAATGCTGCCGGAGCTGAATAATGCCAGTCTGGCAACGGTTAGCCCCGGGAGCCGTTTGGTCAGTAAACCACCGCCAATACAGCCCAGGCTGCCAATAGCAATAATGAAAAAGGCCAGCCAGGGTACTGCGCTTAAAGGAAGGTTAAGAGCGGTTAGAGGTTGCAACACTAGCAACGGTGTTAACATCCAGAACGCGTATAACTCCCAGCAGTGACCAAAGTAACCGACAGCAACGGCTCTGAATTTGGGGCGTGTTAATGCGCGCAAGCCAGAGCGCAACGTATGAGCTGACGCGGTAGCCGGCAGATGAGGACCACTGCCAAGCCATCCTACTAAGAGGCCGCCAAGCAATGCCAGTAGCGAAGATACCAGCAGCGGGATCTGCCAGGAAAAATCCAGGGTTATTCCGCGCATGAGGTGCGGCAAAGCCGTACCCAGAGTCAGCATGGCTAGTAGCCAGGCAAGTGCGCTGCCTGCATAGCGGGGCACCCAGGATATCACCAGTTTCATTCCCATTGGATAAATTCCGGCTAAACAAAGCCCGGTTAAAAAACGCAGCAACCAGGCGATGCTGGCAATATCAACGGTAAGGATAAACAGTGCATTAACAGCTGCACCAACCATGCTTGAGAACAGGAAAATCTGGCTGGCCCGGTAGCGATCCGCCAGCCCGGTTAGTGCCAGTGTCAGAGTGCCGATAATAAAACCCAGCTGCACGGCCAGAGTTAGAGCGCCTAAGTCTGACTCAGTGAGTTGCTGTTCTGCCGACAAGGGAAGCCAGACACCGTTAATGCTGAACCACAAGGACGTGCCCAGTAATTGAGAGAGAATAATTAAGGGTAAGGCAAGTTTCTGGTGCAGTTTGGTATTGCTTAGCATGGCGCCGTTAGTTGCATCTTTTAGGAGGTTATTTTTTATAGGACTCACATTACCTTAGTTAACGAACTAACGCGACGTTAGGTTTTCTTCTGTGCTAATTTACGTTGGAAACCCATTGTTAAAACAAAGAGCGATGTTAAAGAAAGCTGAATTAAACGAATTAAAAGTGGCGTTGACCTGGCCTGAGAATGCTGCAGAGTTCCGGCTGTGGTTTGGCGATAAAGTTCGGTATGGCAGCCCTGCGGACGCTATCTGGCAACAAATTAAAGGCAATGAACGCGGCACTTTTGCGTTCTATCAGAATGAAGAGCTGATTGGTTTTGCTCAGGCTTATGAAAAAGTCGAGAACGGTATTCACATAGCCTGCCTTATTGTTAACCCGAAAATGAGAGGCAAAGGGCTGGGGCGGTTATTTGTAAAAGCATTAATGGAAAATGCCTGGGCGCAGGAGCAAGTCAGGTTTATTACATTGAATGTATACCCTGAAAATACGCCGGCGCGGTCACTTTATAAAGACCTGGGGTTTCACGAGGTAGGTGAGAATAATGGTATGGTCTCTATGCAATTGGAGAGAGACTAATTAAAAAGGCTTTGCTCTGTATTTAAGATAAACTAGCCGTTATTGGTTACCATTAACCCCATGCATACGGACTTCCCATGAAAGAAAATGAGTTGCATCGACGTCGTTTAATTTCGGCGAAACAGTCTGAAGAATCTATTGCCAAAATAGAAGGGCAAGGGTCGTATAAGCTGGCATTTGCCGATCATGAATTTTTACTGCAGGACGACTTGCGCGCGGTACGCCTGCAACTGGAGTATTTAAAGCCTCAGTTAACGCTCGAAAAGCATCAGATAGACGCAACCATTGTTGTGTTTGGCAGCGCCCGTTTTTTATCGCCTGAGCAGGCGCAGCATGATGCCCGTATGGCTGAGCAAGCGTTAGCAGAAGAGCCAGATAATGACAGCTTAAAAGGTAACTTAAAGCGCGCCCAGCGGGCATTAAAAAATAGTGCTTACTATCAGCAGGCAATGGACTTTTCACGTATTGCGACTGAACATAACCTTAAGCACGATGAAGAAAACCTGATGATTGTCAGTGGTGGTGGCCCCGGCATCATGGAAGCTGCGAACCGGGGGGCAATGGAGGCCGGAGGCGAAAGTATTGGGCTGAACATTGTACTGCCTCATGAGCAACGCCCGAATCCATATATAACGCCTGAATACTGCTTCCAGTTTCACTATTTTGCCATTCGAAAAATGCACTTTCTGCAACGAGCCCGTGCTTTAGTTGCTTTTCCTGGTGGCTTCGGAACGCTCGACGAGTTATTCGAAACTTTAACTTTGGTACAAACTAAAAAATCAGAACCTGTACCTATCGTTTTGGTGGGATCTGAATTTTGGCGTCGTGCAGTCGATTTCGATTTGCTGGTAGAAGAAGGCACTATTGCAGAATACGACTTAGACTTGTTCCAGATTGTGGATAGTGCGGAAGAAGCATGGCAAGCAATATGTCACTGTTATGACTTAAAAAATGGGAGCAAAGGTTAATTTGCTCCCTTTCAGAATTAAACCATCGGCTTCGTGCTTTTACCGCTTTCGCCAGTTCTCCGCCACAAGCTGGTAATGCGAGCAGAGCGAACAATAAGCCAGGTCATGGCAAATAATCCAACACCTAACCCTAACGCTAACCAACGGTTATAAATAGTGGCTGAATAAACTCCGCCATTACCAACCGGAACAACTTCAGGTGGCATTAACGGAAGGCCGTGTCGTTCAGCCATGGTTTTGATACCAATGAAGTGAATGCCGGGAATGTCTTCCTGCAGGAAGTAACCCATGACAGTATCTACTGCAAAAGCTCGTGATGGCGCATCTTTTTGCAGGCCGGATTTGAACATGTCATCGATACCCGGAGGACCGACAATAGTTGCTCCTCCCCCCACGTTGACGAACGCTTTGTATTGGCGGTCGGCTGAATACTCTCGAAATATAGCAATACGATCAGCAACTGCTTCCTGGTAGTTCGCGGGCTCAATTAAGTTAATATCTGCGTTTTCAATACTGTTGCGTATTGAACGGATCCCCTCTTCAGGTATCCCAATGCCACGGTCTTCAATACCGCCGATAGACGCATAAACAGGCTTTAAAGAGAGCACACCGGCTTCTCGAAGCTCGCGCTCCATATCAAGCCACAAGAAGTTAGGAACGTTGGCACCCCATTGCGACGATGATGCGGATGCAATGATAACCGCTTCGGCTCCGATAGCTTCAATGGCTGAATAAACAGCGAGGTTTAATGCGGGGAAGGAACCCGATACGGTGACTGCAACTAAATCCCCTTCTTTCACACCGGCATCGGCCATTAATTTAACTGCAACGGCAGCCCAGTTAGGGTTCACTGTTGTTTGTTTCGATTCACGGCCACCATGGTTGGTCGTTACAATGCTATTTTCTAAACCAACGAATCCTGAGCGTTGGGGATCAAACTCAGGGTTAATTGGTGCTAATTGAGCGCGCAGTGGTTTCAGTACCTGCATGCCTTCACGCATTATCTTCGATGCGTTAACCATAGTAGCGTAGTTGTCGTCAACGATAGGATCACGCTGCTTCACGTTTTCCGCCGCCACCATCACAATAACGGATAATACGATAAGAAAAATTAATCCCCAGGTTGGTACGCCCGAAGAACGCCAATAAATCTTTGTAAAACTACTCATGATTCGTCCTCCTGTTACCAGCCGGGCATCTGAAATGCTTGGCTTGCTTCGTACATTTGTAGTGATTCCGGCATAATCACAATCAGTGCTAGCCTGACCAGCACAGCTGTTACTGCCAGCCCGCACAGGGTTTGAAGTACGCCCTGTCGGTCAAACCAAATGGCGATAAGTCCGGGAATAATGTAGCCGATAATGCTGCTTTCCATAATGGACATCATAAAGCTGGACTCAAGTGTTGCGATTTGAGCCTGAGCGTTATCTCCCCCGGCAATCATTTGTAAATCGACCCAGTTAACCAGGTTCCCAAGAAATAAGTCCATTAACCCGGCAATCAAATAGCCGGTAAGAATCATGATAATGGTTTGGCGGCGGCCGTAAATAATGGCGAAGCTGGCAATAATTCGGACAATCAAATAAGTGATAAGCGCGGCGATAAGCGTAATGGCCAGGCTTAAAGGATCGGTCAATTGCAGTGCGACATACCCAGGTACAACCAAACCACCTGCGGCAAGGCCTAAAGTTTGAGTGAGTAATAAGGTAAAAAATAAGCCGACCCCAATGGCAACGGCCAGAATGTTTAATGCAATCATAGATCTTCCTCCTTGATTGCCCGGTTCTGGAAGAAGCGAGCGACTTCTTCGCCACCGCCGTGAATATTGCACATGCCAACAACTAATGCGCTGCTGCCGGACTCTTCTAAAATTGTTTCGGTTATTTCGGTCATATGGGCATTTTCCATGACTAATAATTTTTCTGGGTCGAGGCCATATTTCACCGCATTACGGACGAAAATAAAGGTGCCTGACCCCATCAGTAGGTATTTATCCGCTTCGCTCCACTTAACCGCATCTTCGGCCATTTGTTGAGAGCGGTGTGGGCGGTCCGCCCGACAATTAATTAACACGATTTTTCGACGTTCGTTGCCATGCTTTTCCAGCATGTTTTCCCAAATCCGACCGGTAGACTCAGGGTCGTTGGCTGCAAAGGCGTTGACGAAAACAATCTCTCGCTTGAAGTAATTAACATGAAGAACCTGCATAGCGCCCGCTTCTGGCTCTAGTGCAACCATGCCGTCCAGAGCTTTCTCTCTGTCGACGCCCAGGTGCTCGCAGACATTGAGTGCCAGCGCAACATTCTCCGCGTGCTCTGCATAACGAAAGCGTTTCATAGTTTCTTCAGTAATAGCGTTGACTTCGTCCTCTGTTACGCCATGCAGCTCGCTTTTGCGGTCTTGGCACGAGTGCTTGAAAACATCAAGTAAGTCGCGTTCCGCAGTAAACAAGTTACCTTTAACTGGAGTACTACCAGCCAAAGCAAGTGCTACATCGTTTTCTCCCGGCCCCATTACATCTAGATGATCGGCCCGGGCGTTGGTGATGACGCCTACCGTTGAACGCACCATTCGCAGTTCGCTTAAGGACTGGTACTGTGGTTGCAGCGCCATACATTCCATAACCACAATTTCGGGCTTTAATGCGGCCATTCTTTTCAGGGTGCGCATTTGTTCGATAATATTTGCGCCGCTAATGCGGTAAATAGGGAATTCTCGCCCCTCGGGGTCAGTAATGGCCGCGGCTGAACCTGTTGTTTTTGCGCAAATACGTTTTCCGCCGCTACGCAGCCCTGCAGCAATTAAACGGGTAACGCTGGTTTTACCGCGAGTGCCATTAACATGTACTCGAACCGGAATTTTGCGAACAAGCGCCCAGTGACGAACAGCCTCAAAAACGCCGGCAATGACGAGAACAACCCATAGTGCAGCGACAATAGCGAGCATGCTGGGTATTTCCACGGGAACCCTCCTGAAGGAAATTGTTTGAAAACACGACTATAATTACAGATAGTCTGCTAATAAGGCTATTGTTTTTAGGGATCTTTACAAAAGGTTAGTACAAAATGCTTAAACAACGAAAAACAGAAATAAAGTGGGGCATTATCTTCACCATTGCAGGTTTGTTGTGGATGTTAATGGAAAGATTAGTCGGCTTGCATGACAACTATATTGCTTACCACGCAACCTACACCAACTTCTTTGCACTGATTGCTATTGCTATTTACGTACTGGCACTGAGAGAAAAACGCGAAAAGGATCTAAATGGATCGATGACTTGGAAGCAGGGTTTTGTGAGCGGTTTGATAATTGCCGTTGTGGTGGCTATTTTGACGCCAATTAGCCAGTGGATAACCCATGTCATTATTTCGCCTGATTACTTTGAAAATGTGAGCAATTTTTCAGTAACTCAAGGCGAAATGAGTGCAGAACAAGCTGAGGTTTATTTTCAGCTTAGTAGCTATATTGTTCAGTCAACGATTTTTGCTTTAGTCATTGGGGCTATTACGGCGGCAATCGTCGCGGTGTTCATGAAAACACCGCAACCTGATGCTGATTAATGAGTTTCGAGAATTGGCCGGAGCACTTCCGCCCGGCCATCAATTTCCGTGAGAGTCTCTAACCCAAGTAATTCTGCCAGCATTGGGTAAATATGAATGTTTTCAAAACGCTCAATGCTTTGTCCCTTATTAAAGGCGTTGCCGGTGGCAACAAATAACCCGTCCATATCGCGAGTGCCGTAATACCCGTGAGTACCTCCATCAGAGCGTTCCTCAGCTGGTCGGGTAGCAAAGCTGTTTGGTGCGTCGGTTGCAAGCACGATAGCCGGCACACGAGGGCTATTAACAAAGTGTCGCTGCGCAAGTGCGTTTTCTGTTTCTAGATAAAATGGCTGTTCCATTGTTTGTTTTAAACGTTGACGGAGCGACTCAATGTGTTGCTCTGACGTATTTTCTTTAGCATAAATCAGCAAACGGGTTTGTGCGTTAATGACGGTAAACCGATCAGAGTCAATGTTCAGATCATCAACTTCTATCATTTTGTCGGCTAGTATCGGAGCCATGCCATGATCAGAAACCAGCACTAAATTCACGGAAGCATCCACTTCTGTCTGTAATTTGCGCCACAATTCTCCAATAAGCTCGTCTATGTGCTGAACGGCCCCTTTTACTTGTTTCGAGTCTGGTCCGAAACGATGACCCATGGTGTCAACAACGGAAAAGTAGCCGGTAACCAGCCGTGGACGAGCTTTTTCCGGTAGCTTGAGCCAGTCGATGATTTGTTCGATTCGCTGGCGGTTAGGAACCGGGTGACTGTAATGATAAAAATAACTGGGTGTCCGGCCATTTATGCGGGCGTCGGATTCAGGCCAGAAGAAAGTGGCTGCTTTTACTCCCTGAAATTCAGCAAGGTTCCACAAAGGCAACGCGGTTATCCAACTGCTGTCTTCTAAGCCATCGCCCATACTGTACTTTTGTTGGCGCTCAGTATCGTAAAAGTTATTGTCGACTAAACCATGGTTGGTTGGATAGCGGCCGGTAATAATAGACAGGTGATTAGGAAAAGTCTTTGATGGATAAACCGGTATTAACCCCTCGCTGCGCACGCCTTCCTGAACAAGCTTGGCAATATTTTTCGCATCGTGCTTTTCAATATAGTCATGACGAAAACCATCTATTGAAATGAGCACCAGGGTTTGTTCGTTACTTTTGCCAAATGTAAATGACGAAAAAAGAACGAGGCAGACAATCAATAGGGTTTTCATAATAAGTTCCGGTATCCGGTTTCAGACCTTTTTAACAAATTCAGATTTCAGTTTCATTGCACCAATGCCGTCAATTTTGCAGTCAATGTCATGATCGCCGTCAATGAGACGAATATTTTTAACTTTGGTGCCTACTTTAACCACCGAAGATGACCCTTTAATTTTAAGATCTTTAATCACTGTGACGGTGTCGCCGTCTTCCAATGGTGTGCCGTTAGAGTCACGAAAGGATGGCGCATCGTCAGCCGCTTCAGGTTCGTTTTCGGACCATTCGTGTCCGCATTCAGGGCAAATGAGTAAAGTTCCGTCGTGGTAGGTAAAGCTGGAATTACACTCCGGGCAGGCTGGGAAATCGCTCATATCAAGTCCTTTCTAGGGGATGAAAGCGGGTGATTATAGCCTGTCACCGACTCGGGCGCACTAGACAAAAATTAGTACCACCAGTGTCGTGACAATGGCGAGCAAAATATTAAGCACCACACCCTCTCTGGCCATGGCTTTTATGGTGACCCGATTAGAAGCAAAAACAATGGAATTTGGTGGTGTGGCTACCGGCATGCAAAACGCGCAACTGCAGGCAATAACCGCAGGTATCATGAGTAACTCAATGGGTAATTCAAGTGCTGTTGCCGTGGCTGCAAGAATGGGCATCAGTAAGGTGGCAGTTGCTGTATTGGAGGTGACTTCTGTTACGAAGGACACGGTCAGCGCTAACACAAAAATAAGTAACCATAACGGCAGCACGCCTAATGCGGTAAGTGACTGGCCAATAATTTCGCCCAAACCACTTTCCATAACGCCACGGGCTAAGCAAATACCGCCGGCAAACAGCAATAAAATGCCCCAGGGAATATCTTTTGCCAGTGGCCAGTTTAATAGCTTCTCGCGTTTAACTTTTCCGGTTGGAATAACGAACATGGCAACTACACCGGCCAGTGCAACGGTCGCGTCATTGAGGCTGCCAATGCCCAGTAAGCCGGTCCAGCCGCCAAAGGGTGCGGTACGTGTTATCCACAAAACGACGACGGTACCGAACACCATGAGCACACGCTTCTCATAGGTTGTCATTTCACTGGTGGTTGGTAACTCAAGTGGCTTTGATAATTTGACGTTGCGGGTTAACCAAAGTGCAATAACAGGTAAACCTAATAAAACCATGGGTAAACCAATGCCCAGCCAGCGGGTGAAACTGAACTCTACGCCGGTAATGTTCTGGTAGATAGACGCAAAAATCAGGTTCGGCGGTGTTCCTACTAAAGTAGCGATACCGCCAAGCGAGCCCGCGTAGGCAAGACCTAAAAGCAGAGCCCGTTGGAAGTTTTCATCGTCGCTGGCATCGGCCAATGCCAATGCCACAGGTAAAAGTGCCAGCACACCTGCCGTGTTCGATATCCACATGGACAGAAAGGCGGTCGCCGCCATAAAGGAAATAACCACTTTGCGGCCATTGTCAGCACCAATGCGTGCAACCAAAGAAAGAGCCATGCGCTTATGAACACCACTGGCTTCAACGGCTTTGGCCAACATAAAGGCGCCCATGAACAAGAGGATAATATTGTCGCCTAAAGCGCCTGCGGCTGTTTGTGTGTCGATAACCCCGAAGGCCGGAAGCAAGACGAAAGGGAGTAATGAGGTGACAGGTAAGGGGATGCACTCGGTTACCCACCACCAGGCTACCCAGACCACAGTGCTTAAAGTAAGCGCGGCAGGTAATGGCATGTTCGCCAATTGCGTCGTGAGCAATACGATAAGTGCTGTAATCGGGCCCAGTGCTAAATGTTTCATTAATAGGTTGTCACATCCATTTCATCTTTTACCCTGTAAGATAATAGAGAAGTGACTGAATCAGCAACGAAAGATTAAAGGGGATAGCATGAATCAGCAGTTGGTTCGCTCTACCTCGCTCGCGGGTGCCATTGTTTTGGGGCTTGGTTCCATTTTAGGTACCGGTGCGTTCGTGAGTGTGGGTATTGGTGCGGATATTGCCGGTGGTGCCGTTTTATGGGCAATTCTCATTGCGGCGGTGACGGCCTTATGTAATGGCTTGTCTTCCGCGCAGCTGGCTTCTGCTCATTCCGTCAGTGGAGGCACCTACGAGTATGGCTATCGGTTTCTGACTCCGGCTTATGGTGTAACGGCGGGTAGTTTGTTCGTGGTAGCAAAAAGTGCTTCAGCGGCAACCGCTGCGCTGGCGGTAGGCTGGTATGTGACCAATGCCACGGCAATACCGGACTATTTAGCGCAGTGGATAGCGGCTGCGGTATTGGTGCTGTTTACGTTATTAGTACTGGGGGGCGTTAAGCGCACAAATTGGGTTAACGCCGCCATTGTCACACTGAGCATAATTGCTCTGCTGGCCTTTATTGTTACAGGCCATCAGCAAACGGCTGTAATGCTAGAGCGGCCGTCTGTTAAGTGGTGGCAGGTACTACAAGCTTCAGCTTTACTCTTTGTTGCCTATACCGGCTACGGACGTATTGTCACCATGGGGGAAGAGGTACAAAACCCACGTCGGGTTATTCCTCTGGCCGTTGTTTTAACTCTGGCGGTTGTGACGCTTCTGTATCTGGGAGTGGGGAATGCTCTGCTGCGTTTTCCCAGTATAGCGAACTTTCAGGCGGAGCATTTCTCTCTGGCAAGTTTGCTGCCGAGCGGACCTGTACAATGGTTAGTGACCGTTGGTGCAGTGGTTGCTATGGGCGGAGTTATTCTGAACTTAATTTTAGGGGTATCGCGGGTGATTCTGGCTATGGGCCGCCGTGCCGATTTACCCATGCGCTTTGCCAATTTAAATGACCAACAGACATCGGCACCACCGGCAACCTGGCTAACTTGTATTGTCATGCTGGTGTTGGTCGCAATTGGTGATATAAAGACCGCATGGTCGTTCAGTGCCTTCACGGTTTTAGTGTATTATGGCATTACGAATTTGGCCGCATTGAAAGTCACAAAGAGTGATCGTTTTGTGCCAAAGTGGGTATCCATAATAGGTTTGGCCAGCTGTCTTGGACTGGCTGTTTTTGTGCCGTGGCAGGTGCTGTTGTCGGGCATCATTTTTATTGTCGTAGTTCTGCTGATACATCAGCTGAGACGCTAAGAGGTATACATGCGAGATATTGTTATTCTGCACGAAAACGAAGAGTGGCTGGTGCCACTAAGAGCAGAGTTTGAAAAGCGCGGCGTAGAAGCCAAAGAATGGTTCCTGGATACGGGGGTGATACCTTTTTCCGAGCTTCCGGAAGATGCGGTTTACTATAACCGTATGAGTGCCTCCTCGCACACAAGGGGCCATCGGTTTGCACCGGAACTGACTCGCATGGCGTTAACCTGGCTGGAAAACAGTAACCGAACCGTGGTTAATGGCTCCCGGGTGCTGGCACTGGAAGTGTGTAAGTTATCGCAGTACGCGGCGTTACAAAAAGCAGGCCTTAACGTACCTAAAACGCAGGCAGTGGTGGGAAAAGATCTGCTGACAGAAGCGGCTGAAAAGTTTGCTGAGTGGCCGCTGATTTTAAAGCCTAATCGCGGGGGTAAAGGTTTAGGCGTTATTAAGTTTGACGATGTCGCTGGCTTAAAGAGCTATATCGACAGCGATGATTATGAAGAGCCGTTAGATGGCATTTGGCTGTTACAGGAATACATTAAACCAAAGCAACCACATATTACCCGCAGCGAATTTGTCGGGCAGAAATTTATTTACGCGGTTAACGTGAACACTGAGCAAGGCTTTGAGCTATGCCCGGCCGATGTGTGCAGTGTGGATGATGCGTTTTGCCCAACCAATGAAGCACCTGCTGAGGACAATCAACCCAATAAATTCACTATTACACAGCGCTTTAATGACCATGAAATTATTTTTGCGCTGGAAGCATTCTTGAAGGCCAATGATATTGATGTGGCCGGCATTGAGTTTATTGAAGACGCAAAAGGCGAACTGTACGTTTACGATGTGAACACCAATACCAACTATAATCAAAGTGCCGAGCGTGAAGCTGGTGTTAAGAAAACGGGCATGGGGGCGTTAGCCGATTACCTGATCAGCTTAGCTCAATAAGCTAAACCAAAAAAATGGCCCCATAAGAATGGGGCCATAACAAATCCAGGGAGGGATTGGTTTTTAGAAAGTGTATTCCACACCTAAAGAGGCTGTTTGAGGTTTGTTCGGACGCGCACCATGTGGTGAGCGAGCAACAATTTTCTGTTGATCGAACAGGTTCTCAACTTTGAAATAAACCGCCATGTTGTTGTCGACTTCATAACGGCTGACAAAGTCGGTCACAAACAGTGATTCGGTTTTGTTGAAACGGCTGTTGTCGCGGTTACAGCCAACAGAGACGCACATTTCGTCAATGTATTTACCGACCACATAGTTTACCCAGCCTTTGTTGTTATCTAGCGCAACGCGAACACTGAAGGTATTCTGCGGAATGTCATTCAGTTCATCGCCGTCCATTAAACCTGTCACCGCGTTGTCCTGACTGATTTCACCTTTGGTGTAGGTGTAAGCCAAATCAACCGGCATAAGGAACTGACCCAATTCAAAGGTATTGCTTGCCTGTAATTCCAGACCGGCTACCGTTGATTCACCCAGCACATAAGAGCCTGATTCAGAGCCATTGTCACAAGGGTTAGCAATTGAACACTGCTGTGTGGTGTCGCTAAAGTCGCTGTAGAAACCAATGGCTTCTGCAAAGAAGGAACCTTGATTAAAACGAACACCGGCTTCGTAGTTGTTACTGGTTTCTGGTTCCTGGAAGTCCTTCGCACCACCGCCTAAAGGCGAAAAGCCTTTATGAGCGCCTGCCAGTACCTGCCAGTTATCATTCACGTCATAAGTGAAGGATACGCCCGGTAACCATTCGTCGCTGTCGTTTGAACGTGTGCTGTCCAGTTGCTCGCGAGCCGTGTCAGCAAACTGGTAACGATAAGACTCAACGTCTTCATAACGCAGTGCAAAGTGGACGTTAAGGTCTTCGGTTGCCTGCCACTGGTCTGTCAGCCAGAAGCTGACTGCATCAGCGCCTTCCAGACGGTTGTTGCCGCCAGTAGGCATAACTTCGGCTTGGTATACAAGGCTGCCGTTAACCTGATCATAAATTTCAACCGGCTGGAAACGATCCATTTCGTCGCTGTGGTCACGAACACCCACTTCAAGGTTATGAGTCCCTAAAGCAAACTGAGCATTAGCTTCAATGCCTTTAGATTCATAAGCTCGGTTGTTGTTTTTGTAGTTCAGACCGGCTTCATCCTGAGTGCCTTGCAAAATAGCTAATGCATCGGCGTCACCGCTGTTAGCCGCACTGACGTATGCATTACCGCCATCCAGTTTGAACCAGTTGCGAGCATAGTCGTTGTAGTAGCTTAAAATATTAAAAGTCAGATTATCAGTCGCTTCAAACGCATAGTTTAAGCTGTAGCCTTTGTGGGAGTTATCCATCTGATCAATTTCAGAAAGGCCATAACGGCGGTTTTCATCCTGAGCGAAATCGGCATCGGTCAAACCGAGATAAGTTTCGTTCGAGACTTCTTCTGAATATTGAACTTTGGCCAACAGGCTCTGGCGCTCGCCAGTCCACTGAAGTTTTGCAACATAGTCTTCAATATCAAAACCGGCATCGCGGCTGCTGCGGTCAATTTCTTTGAAGCCGTCGCTGCTACGCTGCACGGTTTCTAATAAAAAGCCCCATTGACCTTCAGTGCCACCAACATGAGCATGAATATCACGGCTGCTGTTTTCGCCAAACTGAGTCAGAACTTGTCCGCCAAAGTCTTCAGGAATAGGTGTTGTTACCAGGTTTAAAACGCCGCCGGTTGTCTGTGGGCCGTAACGCAGTAAAGGAGCACCTTTTAATACTTCAACGGATGACATACGGAAGGTAGTCGGGAAGTAGTAGGCCGCTGGGTTTGAATAAGGCGCCGGAGCCATCATAACGCCGTCTTCCAGCAAAGTGACCTTACTGACACGACCAGCTGTCGCGGCACGGATGCCAATGTTAGGACGCAAGCCCTGGCCGTCTTCTTCACGGACATAAATGCCCGGAATGGTTTTCATCAGTTGGTTGATGTCGCTCGGAACTTCAATGCGCATCTGCTCTTCGTCAATAACGGCGCTTGAGCCGGCAACGTTGCGGGCTTCTGTTTTACTGCCAATAATTTTAATTTGCTCGATATCTGTATCGACAGCGGTATTTGCTAAAGCCGGAGCTGCCAGAGCTGTGAGTATGGTGCTAGCTACGATCGTTTTTTTCATAACGGACTCGATTGACCTTTTTTGAAAAGTAATTTCAGTTTCAATGAATTAAGCGGCGAGAATGATAATTAAAATAAGAATGATTCGCAATAATAGTTTTAGTGTTTTTTTGATCCAACTCATCGGTTTTTAGAAAAGTTACGTAAGGAATTAGTTAATAGAATCGAAAGATAGAAGGATATGCTTTGTCAGCGAAGGATATTGCTAATGCCAGAGTACTGATTGTTGATGATAATCACACCAACATTGAGCTTCTCATCGCATTATTAGAAGAAGCTGGGTACCAGTATATTGAAGGAATACAAACTCCCAGGCTCATTGATGAAAAAATGGCCTCATTTAAACCGGATCTTATTCTGTTAGATTACAGAATGCCGGAGTTGAATGGTGCTGAAGTACTTAAACATATGAAACAAACTTATGGCGACGACGCTCCGCCAATAGTGATGCTGACAGCTCAGGGCGACAAAGAAACGCGGCTCCGGTCACTTGAACTGGGTGCTACCGACTTTTTAACCAAGCCTTTTGATAACGAAGAAATTTTACAGCGACTGCGTAACATTTTGCAGGTCCATTATCGTTCGCAGGCGAGACGAGATGCGTCGTTATTTTACGAAGCCATTGCAAGTAAACGCTCTGCGGAGCTTGAAGAGCTCGTTCTTGAGGACATGCTAACCGGGTTACCTAACCGACGGGCAATTCTGCAGGAAGTTAATGCAATGGTGCGCTCCGATAAAGGCTGTAGCGTTGTTTTTCTGGTTATTGATGAACTTGAAGAAGTTGCTCAGTTGCATGGTTACCCTTTGGCCGAAGCTTTTACGCGTGAACTGGCGCTGTTATTACAAAGTAAAGCACCAGCCCGTAGCTTCATTGGTAGCTGGGGGCAACAGGAATATGTTGTCGTGTTTGAAGCGCAGTTAGATGCCGAACTCATGCGTAAAGGGCATAGACTGGTTGATGTTGCCAGCGGCGATCACGATTACGAAACCTTACTTTTCACTATCGCTGCCCGGGCCGGAATAAGCTCTACTCTGGACAGTAATATAGAGCCGGATGAACTGATACGTCAGGCTTCTCTGGCTTTACCAAAGAAAGGAACACCCCCTGTCGGGCTATTTTCTGACGAGCTGCATCGTGATTTGGCTGATCGTATTAGTTTACGTAACGACTTAAGAACAGCCTTAGAAGCCGATGATCTTCAGTTGTTTTTCCAGCCTAAGTACGACTTAGTTACCGGTAAGATAACCAGCGCAGAGGCATTACTTCGTTGGCAACACATAGAAAAGGGGTTCATATCGCCCGCGCTGTTTATCCCATTGGCGGAGCAAACCGGTGATATCAGAGCGATAGGAGACTGGGTTGCTGAACATGCGATAAAACAGTTGGCGAAATGGCGTCAACAGAACATTGTTGATGGCAGCTTTGTGTTGGCAATAAATGTGTCCCCTCAACAGATGGTAACCGGAACTTTTGCTTCGGATCTTCTGGAGTGTTGCCAACGTCACAAGGTCGAGCCCAAACAGGTACAGGTGGAAATCACGGAATCTGCGGTCATGCAGAACCTGATGAAAGTCCAGCATGAACTGGAGATATTGACGCGAGCGGGAGTTACCGTAGCGATGGATGATTTTGGTACGGGCTATTCATCATTGTCTTATTTGCGGAATTTACCAATTAGCGTGATTAAAATTGACCGTAGTTTTGTCATGAACTTAGTGAGCAATTCATCGGACCAACAGCTGGTAGGTACTATCGTGTTAATGGCTCACAATTTTAAATGCTCAATTGTTGCAGAAGGCATTGAAACAGTTGAGCAAGCTAAGCTTTTAGTGCAAATGGCATGTAACGAAGGTCAGGGCTTTTTATTTTCCAGGCCTATTACTCAAAATGAATTTGAGGAGTTAGTGCAATCACCAGCACATACTATAGAATCTTATCTTAACAGTTAAAAATAACAGGATGGCAAGTATGCCCAGTATCACCGTAAAAGGAAGTCTCTCTCTTTTCGCTGCAACACTGTTGTCAGGCTGTGCGCTTGTATCGCCAGCAGAGAAGGCACCCGTTGCTTACCAATGTGGTGCGAGTGAATTGAGTGTATTGCAGCAAGAGCAAGGTTTGCTGTTAAGTTATGGAGCTGAGCAAGAACTGCTGACACAAGCGGTGAGCGGTTCAGGAGCCCGTTATTCAAATGATAACGAACCTGTCACTGAGTTCTGGAGTAAGGGTAACGAAGCAGATATTACCTGGCGTGGCCAGGACATGCCGCTGTGTGTGGAACAGGGGGCCTTGCCCAAACACTTTACTGCTAAAGGTAATGAACCCTTCTGGCAAGTGGCAGTAAACCCTCAGCATATGGCCTTAACAACCCCGGAAAGCGAAGCCATTATCGATTTAAAACCTGCGCAAGTGGTATCAACCCAGCCTTACGAATGGCGTATAGAGTCGACCACAGATAAACACCTGATTGTTATTGACCGGTTATGTCGCGATTCAATGAGTGGCCGTTTATATCCTTATCAGGTGGACTTACAGGAGTCTGACCGGATGTATTCTGGATGTGGCGGAGACAGCGAATGGTTGCTTCAGGGCGTCAGCTGGGAATTATCAGAGTTTGAGGGGCATGCAATTCAGTCCAAACCTGCCACCATCCAGTTTTTAGAGGACAATCAACTGGCGGGCTTTAATGGGTGCAATCGCTACTTTGGACATTACAACATGGGTGGCGAGCTTGCGCAGATCCGCTTAACAGGCAGCACGAAAATGGCCTGTAGTGATACAGCCAACGCTTTGTCGCGTGAGTTTAGCGATGTACTCGAGCGTGTTTATCAAGTGAATATTGATGATAAGGAGCGCCTGATATTGAGCACTCGTGGCGGTCGTCAACTGGTCTTTAAACAAGAACCCCGATAAAGGTAATACTCACGCATGCAATTAAAAAAGTATACAGACTACGGCTTGCGAGTGCTGATGTATCTGGCAGCGAAAGAAGACAATGAAAGAGTCACCATCGATGAGTTAAGTGGCATATTTAACGTGCCAAGAAATCATTTAAATAAGGTGGTTCATCAGCTTGGGAAAGAGGGGCTGATAGAAACTCGCCGTGGCAAAAACGGAGGTTTTTTACTGGCGGTTGACCCTGCCGATGTACGTCTTGATCAAGTGATTAGGCGACTGGAAGGCGATGAATACTGGATAGACTGCCATAAGCCCGAGTGCGCTATATTTCCTGTCTGTGAGTTGAAAAGCTTAATCAACCAAGGCAAAGAAACCTTCTACAACTTCCTGTCGAATTACACCTTAGCTTCGTTGTTGAAACATGAGTCTGAAATTAGAGAGCTCTGGGGAACCCCAATTCAGGTAACTGTCGATAAAGATTAACCTTTGGTCGCAATAGTGATCGCTGGCGTTGCAATTCGTAACGGTTCGGAGTATCACAGACCATAAAGAGTAAAATAAAATCAGGGGGAAGTATGTTGAAGAAAATAGCTATAGGTTTAACGGTAGCGTTAGCAGGACACACCGCTCAGGCTGGTGAATGGCTGCATTGCGGAAATGTGTTTGACAGTGAAAGCGGTCGTCTTGCCGGTGAGCGCTATATTGAAGTCACTGACAACAAAATTACTGCCGTTAAAGTGAATGCCCCCGGCGGTGATGCTTCGGTTACGGATTTAAGCGCACATACCTGTCTGCCTGGCTTGATTGATTTACACGTTCATCTTGATGGCCAGTCCGGGCCTGACTCTTACATAAAACAGTTTACTGAAAACCCTGCTGATCTTGCTTTAAAAGCTCAACACTATGGCATGAAGACCTTGGAAGCTGGCTTCACAACGGTAAGAAACCCGGGCGACTCCGACAACGTCACTATTGCCTTACGTAATGCGGTAAATGCTGGTGTGGTTGACGGGCCAAGAATTTATTCCGCAGGGAAATCTTTAGCAACGACCGGTGGACATGCTGACCCGACAAACGGCTGGAAAGAAGAACTGATGGGGCGTCCGACGCCTAAAGATGGCGTTATTAATAGTGCCGCAGATGCTCGTGAAGCAGTACGTCAGCACTACAAAGACGGTGCCGACTTTATCAAAATTACCGCAACCGGCGGTGTTTTGAGTATGGCCAGCAGCGGCGACAACCCTCAGTTTACTGACGAAGAGCTAAAAGGTCTGGTTGATATTGCCAATGACTACAACTTTCATGTTGCAGCACATGCCCATGGTAAAGCAGGTATGCTGCGGGCAGTGAAAGCCGGCATTACTTCGGTAGAGCATGGTACTTACATGGATGACGAAGTAATAGCGGCTATGAAAGAGCACGGAACCTATCTGGTACCCACCATTCTGGCCGGCAAGTTTGTTGCTGAAAAAGCGGAAATTGATGGTTACTTTCCGGACGTTGTCAGACCGAAAGCGCGCGAAATAGGCCCTAAAATTCAGGACACTTTTGCAAAAGCCTATAAAGCAGGGGTTAATTTCGCATTTGGTACCGATAGTGGCGTATCCGCTCACGGTGATAACGCGTTAGAATTCCAATACATGGTAGAAGCAGGTGTCCCCGAAGCTGAAGCGATTCAGTCAGCAACGTCCATAGCTGCCAAGCTGCTAAAAAATGATGATATTGGTCACATTGAAGAAGGTAAACTAGCGGATATCGTGGCTGTAAAAGGAAACCCGTTGGACGATGTTACCTTATTGCAAAATGTCAGTTTTGTGATGAAAGACGGTAAGGTTTATAAACACCAATAAGTCTTTTTAAGGGTCAGTCGAAACGGACTGACCCTTCTAGTTTTAAGGAAACATGATCGCTGCTTCTTACTTCGTATTTGGTTTTATCCTCTTCTTCTGATGCCCAGAGCTGTACCCGAGCCGGTAAAATAACGGGTCGTTTGAACGTAACGTCAATATAAGTAACGGCTTTTTGCTGGCGCTTTTCAAGTTCAGCCTGAGCTCTCGCCATCATGTACATGCCATGGATAATAGGCTTCTCAAACCCAAACCAGCGCGATACCAGAGGGTGCAGATGAATCGGGTTAAAGTCACCGGAAATTCTCGCGTAACGCCTGCCCATACCGCTGCCCAACTGCCAATGGCTGATGTTTTCCCAGCCAGCTTCCGGTTCAAATGGCTTTATCGGTGTTGCTGCTTTTTTCGAGGGAGCCTGGCTTTGGCCACTCATGACCTGATAGACACTGGAACAGGTGGCTACTTTTTCGTTGTTTTGCCAAAACTCCACCACGAACTGCGGACGCAAACGGCGTGGAGAAACATCAGGGCCACGTTTAGGGACTTTGACTTTTGAAATCAGTTGAAAAGGAGCTTGTGCAGAAATAACCTGATGTCGTTCGACTTTATTGCTGACATGAACGAGACCGGGTGCGGGCCAGGGAAAACTGTCATCCAGCATTTGAGAAAGATGTGCTCTTTGGGCTATACAGTAAAGCATAGCTAAAGGGACATCGCTGACAAAACCATTAAACGCTTGATGATAACGACTCAGGTGTTTTTCTGTAGGCGCAGGAATAGAGTAACTTTTGCATAAAGTCTCTGATTCGGCCTCAGACTCGTCACTTCGCTGCAAGGTTAGCAGTGAGCGCAACAGCATGCTTGGCATAGGTGCCAGCTTCTGAGTAGGTGTATCAACACGTTCCATAGTGACCATTAAACTCCATACTGATAATACGGCTATTCTCGCACATGTCTCGTACTATCAACAGTCCGACCACTGAAAGGCCGCTCCGTAGAGCGACCTTTTACACTCCTTTTACTTCTTTGTCTCAAGGTCGTCGTTCAAGTCCTCGTCATGTTTCTCAAGATCCCAGGGTAAGACACCTGGACTATGATGACGAAAATGAAGGTAGTTCTCAAATTGATTGATCACGTCGTTGATAATATCTGTTGTCTCATAACCATAGAGATCGTACGACTGACCACCTTGTCTAAGGAAAACCTCTGCCCGATAGTAAATTTCTCTATTTTTGTCATTAGTTAAGGCAAACTCTGGTAACAGATAGTCTCTTAAACGAATCTCATAAGCAAAATCGAGATCATCTTTTCGTTCAACACTAAGGATAATTCGGTTGTGTTCGTCATCAGCCCTGAATTCAGCAGGCCAGTCCTGGCCTTTCAGTTCGTCACGAACATTTTTAAGACTCTCTGTGGCAGGCCCGCTAATAAAGTCCAGTACCGGCTCCTTCTTCGGGAAATCTACCAGCCCGGCCAGACGTTTTTTCCAATAGTCCGGGCCTTCGTTAACACCACGGCGGTGAGAATGACGGTGACTCTGGAGGCTGTTTGACTGGTACCCTTCAATGACCAGAGCACGCCACATACCCACTGCTGATATCAAAATAATAACGGCAAAGGGTAAGGCGCTGGTAATGGCTGCCGTTTGCAGAGCTCCCAGACCACCTGCTACGAGCAGTACTGCGGCGACAATACCCTCCGTACTGGCCCAGAAAACACGCTGCCATGTAGGCGTTTCCATCATGCCGCCAGAAGATAGGGAATCAATGACGAGTGAACCGGAATCTGACGACGTTACGAAGAAGGTAATAATTAAAAGTACCGTCAGAAAGCTCAATATGCTGGTCATTGGCAGGTTTTCGTAAAGCTTAAACAGTGCGACTGCCTGGTTGTCCTGAACTTCTGAGATTAAGGTTGTATAACCTTCGTTCATTATCATGTTGAGTGCGGTGTCGCCAAACACTGCGAACCAGAAGAAAGTAAATATCGTAGGCACCAGCATGACCCCGAAAACAAACTGGCGAATGGTACGGCCGCGGCTTATTTTAGCAATAAACAACCCGACAAAAGGCGCCCAGGCAATGGTCCAGCCAAATATAAATAAGGTCCAGTTACCAATCCAGTCGCTGCGTTCATAGGCTTGCAGGTTAAAGGTCCGCTCGACAATGCCACTTAAATAAGCCCCGGTGTTTTGCAGGAAGGTTTCCAGGATGTGTATTGTTGGTCCTACCGCGAAAACAAACAAAAGCAAGAAGATAACCAGAGTCATGTTAATCAGTGATAACCGTTTTATCCCTTTGTCCATACCGGCCACCACTGAAGCAATAGCGGCTAGAGTAATGAGTCCAATGGAAATAACCTGAACCATGGTTCCGACGGGAATATCTTCCCATAAATAATTGAGCCCTGCGTTAATTTGAATAACGGACAGCCCCAGAGTCGTTGCAATACCAAACATGGTGCTGAGAATGGCGAAAGTATCTATGGTATGCCCAATGGGTCCATTTATTCTGTCGCCAATAAGCGGGTAAAGGGTTGAGCGCATGGTAAGTGGTAACCCGTGGCGAAAAGAAAAGTAAGCCAACACCAGGCCTACCAGGCCATAAATTGCCCAAATATGGAAACCCCAATGGAAATACGCAATTTGCATGGCCTGCTTGGCAGAACCGACGGTTTCAGCCGCTCCTGCAGGAGGCTCTGCATAATGTAATATGGGTTCGGACACGCCGAAAAAGAGCAATGCAATGCCGTAGCCAGCCGAGAACAGCATGGCAAACCATGAGGTAAAGCTGTATTCCGGCTCGCAATGGTCGGGACCCAGTTTAATCTTGCCCCAATTGGAAACAGCCACACCAATAATGAATATAAGAAACAGTGCGACTGCCAGCATATAAAACCAACCGAAATTGTCAGTAATGCCTGCTAATGTCCAGTCGAATAGCTCCCCGGCTTTGTCAGGCGCACTCAAAGTGCCTATAACCAGCAGTGCAATAACGATTACTGCAGGGAGAAATACTGGCACTAAAATCGCAGAATGCCATTTGCTCTTTTCGGCCGACATAAAAGCTCCTGTTTTTTCTAAGATTTATTTATATATAGACTACTCAGAAAGATTTGTAATGGGTCACTTTGTATTAATTTGCTGTTTAGTTTCTGGCCACTGCGGTATTATGAGCACTGTTGTTGCAGTAGATAAAAAGTGACTTAGTCGTTATGAATACTGATAAAAGCCGCGTGAATTTAGAGCTCTTAGCAAATGCTGTTCCAGGCGCTCTTTACCAACTTGAACGTTCGCCAGACGGGGAATTAAAATTTAACTATGTGAGCCAGGGCGTGGAAGCTATTTTCGGATGTTCCGCCGAGGCATTGAGTCACGATATTAATTTGCTCAGCAACATTATCCACCCCGATGACTTACAGTCGGTACTGAAAAGTATGCACGACTCCGCCCGTTACAAATACCGCTGGATAAAAGAATACCGTGTGATTAGAAACGGTAAAGAAGCCTGGATATACGGACACGCGGTAACGATTCAACAAGATGACGGCAGCACCTTGTGGAATGGGCAAATGCTCGACATTACCGAACGAAAAATGCTGGAACTGAAAGCTGAAGAGAACCAGCGGAATTTAATGTTAGCTGAACGAGTCGGGGGGCTGGGTCATTGGCAGCTGGATTTAAAAACCGGGTTGTCTAAATGGTCCGATACTATGTACGACTTACATGGTCTGAATAAAGCAAAAACCAAACCGTCTTTAGCATTGGTTATGGATAAGACCCACCCGGAAGACAGACAAGCGCTGACTGAAGCTATTGAAGCGGTTAAGCAGTCGGGTGCGCGGGACGTGGAGCATCGCATCATGTTAGCGGACGGCGAAATTCGATGGTTACGGGAATCTGGTATTTACCGGACGAATGACAATGGTCAGGACATTATTTTTGGCACCACTCAGGATATTACCGACTACAAAGAACTTGAATTGAAGTTACGACAAACGGGGGGCAGCGATGAGAACACGGGGTTTTACAATCGGCGCCTTATGCTGCAGTCATTGCAACGCCGCTTTAGTCTATTTCAGGCGCATTCCGAATACCAATATTACGTTCTTGTTGTAAAAGTGGCTGATGATGTTGCGACGTTAAAAGCGACAAGCCATATATTGCGTAATAGCATTCGTGACTACGACATTCCGGGTAGCTTAGGGAATGGCCTCATTGTTGTGCTTATGTCGACTCTTTCTGCTGATCGTAATAATGAGTGTCTGAACGCTGTTCGGGAGCAGTTAACACAACAGAATGTAAAGCATAAAATTGCTTTGGAATGTGCCCAGGTAACGGATCTACGCTTTGACGATGTACTCGTCAGAGCGCTGCATTAATTGAGTCGCTTAACGTTTATCGATAGCCCAGTCACAGGCCTTGCCCATGGTATTAAGCGGTAACTGCTTACCAAAGCTGATGTGCTGAGGGACTTCGGCCGCAAGTAAACGTTCACTTAGCCAGTTTTTTAGACTTTGCTCAGTCATGGCGTTTTCAGAATGCCTTTGTAAAACAATAAACGCCTTTAAGCCTGTTCCTTCGTCCGCTACGAGTGGCCTGACAGTGGCATCAGCAATATCAGGGTGCTGGCGTAGACAATCAGCAACATGGTCGGGAAATACATTGGTTCCCCGTATTGAAATAGCTTTATCAACACGCCCTTTAATCTGAAATTCACTGTCGTTTTTCCAAGCTGCGCTATCCGGTAAATCAAAGGTTAATAGCGTTTGTCTGTCGACGATACACTGCGGATTGCTGTCGTGGCTGCGCCAGCGGGGAAGCAGACGATAATTATCTTCTGGCTCGCTGCGATAACCCACACCTGCGGTTTCTGAACTACCGTAAACCTCGACAGTTCTTGCGGCACCCATAGAGTAGAGCTGATGCAATGTGCCCGGTGGGCAGTGGCCCGTTGAACTCATAAAAAGCACTCCCGGCGGTAATGGCGGGATCTCTGTGGAAAGCTGAGTCAATAACTCGGGGAAGCCAACAACGATGTCGCCTGCACGCAAGCCGCCATTGCGAACATGGCTATAGGCTTTGAACCCTCTTATAACAGGAATATCGACGAGATTAGGTAATAACACAGTAAACAAGAAGCCATAAATATGATGGCTGGGAACTAAGGAGACCACTCTGTTAGGCGATATGTCGTATTCATTATTAAAAATACGGATAAACGAATTCGCTTCTTCAACCAAAGTGCTCCAGGAGTGCTCACAAGCTTTAGGCTGCCCGGTAGTGCCAGAAGTCGTTACGGTTAAATTTTGAGAGTGAACTTGTCGTGACTTAAGCACCACTTCAGCCCATTCGGACAGACTGTGACGACGTAAGAGGTAGTCCTCAACTCCGCTGTCTCCCATGTGGAAAAACTGGACAACCCGCCCGGCCAGAGCAAGCCTCTCCAGTGAGTCTACCGCAACAGCTTCGTCGCCATCGTCTTTTGTGACCTGGTTTTTCGATATCAAATAATCGTCTTCGTGCCACTGACGTCGCTTCCAGTGCTCGCTTTCAGCCGGGCGCATTCTCGAGAGCTCATCGGCGATAAGATCGCCGATGACAGTTACAATGAAGTGGTGATTAAGTGAGATTGTCACGTTATAGCCGCTTAACAAACACCCAGTAGGTATCCCCGGTCAGAGCTTTTTTCATGTGAACTTTGACCTTAGTCGGTTTCATTTCATAGTCAAAAACGTACTCGAACATGGTGTTCAAGTCGCCATTTTTTACGCCCTCATCGAAGCGGCCTTTAAACTCAGGGCTGTTGGTACAAGGCGCAACTTCCTTGAAAAAGTTTTTACCAACAACAGCCCCCGGGTCGCGACCTGTAATATCGCCTTCAGCGGCATTGTACTGAATGATTTTTCCACTGCCGTCGAGCTGAATCGCACCAAACGCAATGTCGTTTAATTTGTCATCTGACATTTTCGCCAGAGTATTTTCAATATCATCGGAACCGAACTGAACAATTTCCATAGTGTTACCTTTATTTGTAATGTTTCTTCTAATAGTCGCTCCCGAAACCTTTGGATCATAATTCTTAACACTTCTTAAAGTGAAATTAGGAACAAGCAGGTCTATACTTGCTTGCAGGTCAATAATTAAGGATAAAGAAAATGCCCAGAACGCCTAAATTTCACCGGGAAACAGCGCTTAACAATGCGCTCAAGCTTTTCTGGCGCAAGGGATATCATGCGACCTCGATGAAAGACATCGAAGAAGAAATGGACATGAGGCCAGGAAGTATTTACGCCGCCTTTGGTAACAAGGAAGCGTTATTTAAAGAGACACTGGAAAAGTACGCTGTGCTTGCGACGGAAGAGTTTGAACAGACATTGGCTCAAACTTCGTCTATTTTGCAGGGTATAAGCTTGTACCTTCGCAATATAGCGGTAATGACGTCTAGTGAGTCGCCGACGAAGGCCTGCATGTTAGTGAAAACTTTGCTTGAGTTCACTCCGGAAGACAAGGCGTTTAGTGAACCTGCCAAAGCTTATCTGGACGAGTTTGAGCGCGGCTTCACCGATGCTTTCAAACTGGCGCAGCAGCGTGGAGAAATTGGTCGGGCTCAGTCTCCCGAACGTCTTGGTCGCTTGTTGCAAACGAATGTTATTGGATTGCGCACCATGGCGGGACGAGGTGTACCTCAGCAGCAGCTAGAGACTTTGGCCGACGACATTATTGCGAGAATCATTCCCGCAAGTTAAATAACCCATTGTAGTCTTTGGGGTTAAAACGCCAGGTTATAAGCAAAATTAATAAGCCAACAATGATGTGTAATTGCCAGCCTAAACTGTAGTTGCCTGAAACATCTCTGAACCATCCGGTTAAAAGCGGCATGAGGCTGGCAAACATAAAGCCTATACCTTGCATAAAGGAAACCAGACGTCCGGCCTGCACGGGGTTATCGATATGGTCCAGTGCCATAACAATGCACAGCGGAAAAGCGCCACCTAAACCAAAACCGCACAGAGCGGACCATAACCACGGAGCCGCTGTCGGAAACCAACTGAGCCCGGCAAACCCCACCATTTGGGTGATAACCGCTAGCATTAGCCAAAAGCGCCTGTCTTGTGTTCGAGATAAAGCCGGCAACAATAAAGCCCCAATAACCTGAACTAAAGAAAACAGTGCCAGTAAATTTCCGGCTTTTTGTGCTGGCCAGTCAAATTCTGCGTAAAAAGGCGCTATCCAGGCAATGAACCCTGCATAACCTGCATTAACCAGGGCAAAGTAAATACCGAGCAGCCATGCCCGTGGATAACGATGAGCGCGCAGTAGCAGGTGTCTTGGAGGGATGCTGGCTACCGGAACCCGGTTAAAAGGGAGGTACCAAATGACGAGTACCAGTAAGGCCAACAGAGACCAGCTTCCCAGAGCCTGGAATCGTTCAGGCAGTAAGTTTGCAGCCCAGGGGGTGGCAACAGCGCCGAGTGCAGCACCGCCCATCAGTGCAGCAGACCAAAGACCGGTGACCATACCTAAGCGGTTCAGGTATTTTTGCTTGGTTAGCTCAGGGATCACAATATGAAGCAGTGCAATACCAACCCCTCCAACCAGGGCACTACTGATTAAGCTTATATTTGTCGGCTCAAATAAGCGTACTAGCAGGCCTGCGCAAAGCACAAGAAGACCAAGACCTATGCCCTGCTTATAACCTAATGCTGTCGTTACCCGGCCAGCGAATAACGCCATTAAACCAATCATTAAAATGGGCAGTGTGGTCAGTAGCGAAACTTCACTAAAAGACAGTTTGGTAATGCTTTGCAGTTCGTCGGTAAGAGGCCCTACCGAGGTTAGCAGTGGGCGTAGATTGAGCCCCAGCAATACCAGAACCAACAGGCCGAAAAAGAGGGGAAGTTTTGATGGTTTCGCCACAGGCGCTGATGAAGTCTGCAAATTAGTACCGCTGCTGCGTAAAAGCCATACTCTACTCAATTTTCATCGCGGTGTGAAACCGTGTTATTATTTCGCGCCAACAGTGATCGTCCGTTTCTTAAAAAGAGAACCCGTTATGACCGCGTCTCCGGTGTTAGGGAATTTGTTTATCATTGCGGCCCCCAGTGGCGCAGGCAAGTCGAGCCTGATACGGGCTTTGTTGGAAAAACACCCCGATCAATCCATGCAGGTATCTGTATCGTCCACCACGCGTGCTCCGCGCCCGGGTGAAGTGCAGGGCGTCCACTACCATTTTCTCAATACCGACGAGTTTGAACAGCGTATTGATGCGGGTGAGTTTTATGAATGGGCACGTGTGTTCGGCAATTATTATGGAACCTCTCGTAAAGTCGTCGAGTCCTTATTGGCAGAGGGTAAAGACGTTTTCCTCGATATTGACTGGCAGGGCGCGCAACAAGTTCGTGAACACCACCCCGATGTTCGTTCGGTTTTTATTGTCCCCCCCAGCCTGGAAATTCTGGAAGAAAGGTTGCGATTTCGAGGTCAGGATTCCGACGAAGTTATTGCCGAGCGTATGGCAAAAGCTCAGGCGGAAATGTCGCATTATCATGAGTTTGACTACTTACTGGTAAACGATGACTTTGATAATACTCTAGCATCGCTGGAGCATATTGTTTTTGCCCAACGACATAAAATGCCGCACCAACAAGTAAGATATTCAAAGGTATTGAAGGAATTGCTTGGATCATAGGGCTTAATTCCGTATAATTCTTAGCCTTTCGAAAAATACGACTCACGCTTTATTTGGAGTAAAACCATGGCTCGCGTAACTGTAGAAGATGCTGTAGACCGTGTTGGTAACCGTTTTGATTTAATTTTGTTAGCTTCACGCCGCGCGCGTCAGTTGGCTAATGGTAAAGAGCCATTAGTTGAAACAAAGAACGAAAAGCCAACTGTTATTGCTTTGCGTGAAATAGAGCAAGGTCTTATCGACAACGAACGTCTGGACATCGAAGATCAAGCCGCTCAAAAGCAGCAAGACGCTGAAGAACTGCGTGCCGTAGATGCGCTGCGCGGTATCGAATAAAAATTTCTATTCGCCAACGGCATCAATGCCGTTGGCAATTCTATCAAATCCCCTTATTCTGAAAGTATATTCATAAGTCCGGTGTGACCCGGGGAGTTATCTGGTGTACTTATTTGAAGGCTTAAAGGCTCAAGTTAGTGAGTATCTTCCATCTGAGCAGGTGGAGCGTATTCGTGATGCCTTTGTTGTAGCAAATGAAGCCCATAGTTCGCAAAAACGTAGCAGTGGTGAACCTTATATTACTCACCCGGTTGCCGTAGCCAGTTTGCTTGCGGATATGAAGCTGGATTGTGAAACACTCATGGCTGCCTTACTGCATGACGTGATTGAAGATACTGAAACCAGCCGGGAAGACCTGGCCGAGCGCTTTGGCGCAACGGTTGCCAGTCTGGTCGAGGGGGTTTCTAAACTGGATAAACTTCAGTTTAACTCTAAAGAAGAAGCTCAGGCCGAAAACTATCGCAAGATGATTATGGCGATGGTGCAGGATATTCGGGTTATTCTGATTAAACTGGCTGACCGCACCCATAACATGCGCACTATTCAGCACCTCCGCCCCGATAAACGTCGTCGCATTGCCCGCGAAACCTTAGAAATTTATGCGCCGTTAGCGCACCGTCTGGGTATGCACGATATTAAAAACGAGCTGGAGCAATTGGGCTTTTGGGCGCTGTATCCCTGGCGTGGGAAGTTGCTGGAATCGGAAGTTAAACGGGCACGGGGTAATCGACGCGAGTTTACTGAGCGTGTACAGAGCGAAATCAACTCCCGGCTTGAAGGCAATAATATTAAAGCGCGGGTGTCCGGCCGTGAAAAGCATCTGCACAGTATTTACCGCAAAATGCAGGCCAAAGAAGTTAAGTTTGAACAGGTTATGGATATCTATGCTTTCCGCGTCATTGTCGACAGTGTGGATACCTGCTACCGGGTTCTTGGCGCGCTGCACAATTTGTATAAACCCATTGAGACGCGGTTTAAAGATTACATTGCAATTCCTAAGTCAAATGGCTATCAGTCGCTGCATACCTCTTTAAAAGGACCACACGGGGTACCAGTAGAAATTCAGATCCGCACCGAAGAAATGGATCTTATGGCCGACAGGGGTGTCGCGGCACATTGGATGTACAAAAAATCTGATGACTCCAGTACTACCGCTCAGGTGCGCGCCCGTAAGTGGATGCAGAGTCTGTTAGAGCTGCAGCAAAGTGCCGGTAACTCTTTTGAGTTTATTGAAAGCGTCAAATCTGACCTGTTCCCCGATGAAATATACGTATTCAGCCCTGACGGGCGTATTACCGAGTTGCCTCAGGGGGCAACAGCGGTAGACTTTGCTTACGCGGTTCATACCGATGTTGGTAACACCTGTATTGGAGCGAGAGTTAATCATCGTACTTATTCGTTAAGCAAGCCGCTGGAAACCGGACAAACGGTTGAGATAAAAACCGCACCGAATTCTCGGCCCAATATTGCCTGGCTCAACTTTGTGGTAACGGGCAAGGCCCGCGCTAAAATTCGTCAGTACCTGAAAAGTCAGGAAGCTGACGAAGCGCAACAGCTAGGTGAGCGTTTGCTGCGTTCCGCCTTAGGCCAGGTGAGTTACGACGAGATACCAGAGTCGGAATTTAACCGGGTGCTGCAGGAAACAAAAATGGATACCCGTGAGAACCTGCTGAAGCAAATTGGCTTAGGTAACATGATGTCGATTGCCATTGCGAAGCGTTTACTGGGCGATTTACAACCGATAAAAGATGATAATGCATCGCAAAAAAGCCTCTCGATTAAAGGAGCTGAAGGTCTTCTGGTAAGCTTCGCGAAGTGCTGCCGACCTATTCCTGGCGATGATATTATTGCCCATGTCAGCCCGGGTAAAGGTTTGGTTATTCATCGTCGTGAGTGTAAAAACGTTCGCGGACATGAAGACGATCCCGGTCGTTACTTCCCGGTTGAGTGGGATAACAAACCCGACGCCGAGTTTATTTCTGAGATTCGCATTGAAATTGTTAACAATCAGGGTGTGCTGGCCAAGTTAACCTCGTCAATTGCCACCACGGGTTGTAATATTGATGGTCTGCAGACCGAAGAAATTGACGCCAACATTTATTTCATTGATGTGGCTTTAACCATAAAAAACCGTAAGCACTTAGCGGATGTGATACGTCACATTCGTAAAATGCCGGATGTTCAGCGCGTGACGCGCTTAAGGAAGTAATATGTCTAAAGTAATTATTTCAACGGATAAAGCGCCTGCTGCCATCGGCACTTATTCGCAAGCAGTAAAAATTGGCACGACCGTTTATCTTTCCGGGCAAATTCCGCTGGTTCCTGAAACTATGGAGCTTGTCAGTGAAGACTTCACGGCTCAGGCGGAGCAGGTGTTTAAAAACCTGACTGCAGTTTGTGAAGCATCCGGTGGTGAATTACAGGATATGATCAAGGTTCAGATTTACCTGACCGACCTGGGTCAGTTCGCTATTGTGAACGAAGTGATGGCAAAACATTTCAGACAGCCGTATCCAGCTCGCGCGGCTATCGGCGTAAAACAATTACCGAAAGGCGCGCAGATTGAAATTGACGGCATTATGGAACTGCCCAGCACCAACTAATTTAGGCTGACTCTGGTGTCGGCTCTCTGTCCTCCAGAGGTCGGCGCCAGATGATAATGGCAATAGCCACTGCTGCCAGAATAAAGCAATAACCGGTATGCAAACTGACTGACAGTGGGGATATTTTAAAGCTGGCCCCCATTAGCAGTGCTTGCGCCCCATACGGCAACGCACCTTGTACAACACAAGCAAAAATATCTAATAAGCTGGCGCTTTGTCGTGGTGCTAAGTTACCCACTTTGGCCAAACGCTTGCTGACTTCACCGGCTAACAGAATACTGACGGTGTTGTTGGCAACACAGAAATTGGTCAGCGCGGTCAGTGCGGCAACGCCAATGGCGGAGGCTCGTTGCTTGTGTTTACTCACTTTGTTGGCTGCACGTTCGACAAAAGCGGCTAAGAAAGCCAGCCCGCCCTGCTGACGGATTAGCGCTGATAAGCCACCAATGAGTAACGACAGCAGGAAAATTTCCTGCATGCTGCCAAAGCCTTCGTAAATATCCTGACTGAAAGCAACCCATTCATAGTCGACCGTGAACATGCCAAAAGCAGCGGCTAAGACAATACCAAGGCCTAATACGGCAAAAACGTTAAGCCCCATTACCGCCAGTACAATAATGGCGAAGTAAGGCAGTGACAGCCAGAGGTTAGCTTCCGGGATCTCCAGAGGCACCTGACTGGTATCGTAAGTGATCAGCCAAATAACGGTGAAAATAGCCGCCGGTATCGCGATTTTTAAGTTAGCGCGGAATTTATCGCGCATGGTACAGCCCTGTGTGCGAGTTGCTGCAATGGTAGTGTCAGAGATGATGGATAAGTTGTCACCAAACATCGCGCCGCTAACCAGCACTCCGGCCAGCAATGGCAGACTGATATCGGTTGCTTCACCAATACCCAGAACGACCGGCGCCAGTGCCGCCAAGGTACCCATTGAGGTGCCCATAGCTGTGGAGATAACGCCCGCTATGATGAATAGCCCGGGTAGCAGAAATGATGGAGGGATAATGTTTAAACCTAAAGCCACCATGGCATCTACACCGCCGGTTGCTTCTGCGACCGTGGAAAAGGCACCGGCCAATAAGTAGATTAAACACATGGTAATGATGTTGTTGTCGCCGACACCACCGACGAAGGTTTCAATACGTTCTTCAAAAGCCTGTTTGCTGAGCAGTATACCCAGCACTATTGCCGGTAAAATAGCCACCGGGCTGGGCAGTTGATAAAACGCGTACTCTACGCCTTCGCTTTGAAAATACAGCCCTGTTCCTAAGAACAAAACTAAGAATAACGCTAGAGGTAACAGCGCCTTAGCGCTAGCCGGTTGTGGCGAAGCATCTGTCATGTGTCAGCCTTTTATTTTTATTTGGACGTCCAGAAGTTTATACAGCTAATTATCCTGATGCAACCTTATTCCAATTACGTGTAGACTGTCGGTAAAGTTGTTTTAGATCAGGATAGAGATAATGAGCCCGGATGAACTGCATTTGCAAATACGAAATTTGCGCCTGGAAGATTACGAACAGTTGAAAGCGTTAATGGATGCGGTCTATAAAGATATAGGCGGCTCCTGGAGTCAGTTTACGATAGAAAAGCTGATAAAAGATTTCTCGGAAGGCCAGTTTTGTCTGGAGGACAATGGACGCATTGTCGGGGTCGCCTTGACCGTAAAAGTTGAGTACACCAAGTTCTCTAACCCCCACACCTACGACGACTTAATTGGTCACAGAGAAGCCATTCTTAATAATAAGAAAGGCGATGCGCTCTATGGCCTGGATGTTTTAATTCACCCTGAATACCGGGGTTACAGACTGGGCCGCCGTTTGTACGATGCGCGTAAAGAGCTTTGTCGACAGGCGAACCTGAGGGCTATTCTGGCAGGCGGTCGTATCGTCAATTACTATAAGTACTCTAACGAACTGACGCCAAGCCAATATTTGGATAAGGTGCAGCGCCGTGAAATTTATGATCCCATTCTGACTTTTCAGCTGGCCAACGACTTTAGCGTAAAACGCCTGCTGGGTAAGTATTTACCCGAGGACGAGAAGTCGCGCGGCTTTGCGACTTTGCTGGAATGGAATAACTTTCTGTACGAGCCATCGGATAACATTCTCACCACCCGTATTCAAAACGTACGCGTGGGGGCCGTGCAGTGGCAAATGCGCTCGGTTGAGTCGGTAGAAGAGCTGCTGAAGCAGGTGGAATACTTTGTTGATGCTTTGTCGGGTTATCAAAGTGACTTTGCTGTCTTTCCGGAGTTTTTCAACGCACCGTTAATGGGGCTGACTGACCAGAGCCAGCAAATGGATGCGATTCGTTTTCTGGCTGGGTACACCGATCTGTTTAAGCGTGAAATGTCGCAAATGGCGGTCAGTTACAACGTCAATATCATTACTGGCTCTATGCCGCTTCAGGATGGCGATACAATTTATAACGTGTCGTATTTATGCCGTCGCGATGGCTCGGTGGAAGAGCAGTATAAGTTGCATATTACGCCACACGAAAAACGCGACTGGGTTATTGAAGGCGGCAACGAAGTCAAAGTTTTTGATACCGACGCCGGACGTATTGGTATTTTGATTTGCTATGACGTCGAGTTTCCTGAGCTTGGCCGCATAATGGCCGATGAGGGTTTGGAAATTCTGTTTGTGCCGTTCTGGACCGACACCCGTAACGCCTATTTGCGCGTACGCCATTGCGCTCAGGCTCGTGCGGTGGAAAACGAATGCTATGTGGTTATCTGTGGCAGTGTGGGTAACTTACCTGAAGTAGAAAGTCTGGACGTGCAATATGCACAGTCAGCTGTGTTCTCACCGTCTGACTTTGCTTTCCCGCATGACGCAATTATGTCGGAAACGACACCGAACACCGAAATGCTGATGTTTTCTGACTTAAACCTGGATGAGCTGCGTTATTTGCATCACGAAGGGTCGGTAACGAATAAAAAAGACCGTCGAACGGACATCTATGAGGTATCGCGTAAGCTTATAGGTTAAGGTTCAAAATAGCGCTAAACGGCACCATTGGCTGGCATCGATATAAAGCTGCCCAATATCGGTGCCGTTTAATTTTTGTTTTAAAGGGTGCTTATCCAGAGCATCCCACTCGCCGCGCTCATAGAGCTCCGTCATTTGAAGTAGATAGCCCCATACGCCTTCGCGAGTTTTCAGCGCCTTTGTTATTTCTGAAGAAAGTGGCAGTTGTTTGAGAACATCATCCATCGATACCCCCAGTATAATATCCAGTAACGAAAGCATACCGGCTAGGAAAGCACTGGAGCGGTGTTTTTCATTGAGAATTTCGACCGTGACTAACTCCATAAAACGAGCCCGGGTCACTGACTTAATGGTCAGCTCTTCAGGTTGCCCTGCCGAGACATTGGCTAACACCACCAAGGTAACAAAGCGGCGAATTTCGGCGTCGCCTAAATAGACTAAAGCGTGCTGAATGTTTTCTATTTTCTTACGGCCGCCGTAAAGCGCGCTGTTCACCAGTTTCAGTAAGCTGTATGTCAGCGACAAGTCCTGCTCGATGATCTGCCTTATGGTATTTAAGTCGAGTTCTTTTTTATGAACCTCAGATAACAAGGTGAGCATACTAATGCGGTTAGGTGACAGTGACTTTTGCTGCACAACTTGTGGTTTCTCAAAGAAGAATCCCTGGAAATAGTCGAACCCTAACTCCAGGCAGCGCTCAAACTCGTCGTGAGTCTCAACCCGTTCGGCTAAAAGAGGAATTCCCTTTTCTTTGAAGAACCGAATTTTACTTTCGAGGTTTAAGCCCTGCTCCTGAATATCAACTTTCACCATGTTGATCATCGGAATAACCGGATCCCACTGCCCGTCAAAGTCGTGATCGTCTAACGCAATGCGGTAGCCTTTCGACGTAGTGCTGCTGCAGGCTTCAAGTAAAGGTGCATCAACGCCAACAGTCTCCAGCAGCTCCACCCATACCGTTCGGGCATTTAAAAAAGAAGGGAAGTCGTTTAACAAAGTGCGGGCATGGAAATTAATAAACGCCTGCTTTCCCATGCACAGCGTCTGAATATCACCCAGTAAGTGCTGCTCCAGAAGCAATTTGGAGGTTGCCTCATTTGGGTCAATATTAGGAAAACTGTTGGAGTTGCTGTCGCGGAAAAGCAGCTCATAACCATAGACTTTTTGATCTCTGGTGAGTATCGGTTGCCGGGCAATATAGGAGTACGACATTATTATTCTTGTCTTCCTTGATGAAGCATAGGGTTAGTTCTGACCGATTCTCTCGGGTATACTGCTTATATCTAGTCCTATTTTTATAAAAAAGCAATGAGTCCTGAACGATATCAACGAATTAACCAGATGCTGGACAAACGCCAGCCAGACCTGACCGTTGTCATGGAGAACGTGCATAAAAACCATAATTTATCTGCGGTGGTTCGCTCGGCAGATGCGATAGGCGTCCATGAAATGCACGCGATATGGCTGACCAAAAAGGCGAGGTTGTCCGGCGGAACTGCTTTAGGAAGCCAGAATTGGGTAAAAATTCACAATCATAAAACCATTGGTGAAGCGTTGGAGGCAACTCAGGGACAAGGTATGCAGGTGGTGGTGACTCACTTGTCAGAACACTCTGTAGACTTCCGTGAGGTCGATTACACCAAGCCGACCGCTATTTTACTGGGTCAGGAAAAATATGGCGTAACCGATGAGGCGCTGGATATTGCTGATCATCATGTGATGATTCCTATGGTGGGCATGGTACAGTCACTGAATGTTTCTGTAGCTGGCGCAGTGATGTTGTATGAAGCGCAACGTCAGCGTGAACTGGCTGGTTTGTACGATAAAACGCACGTGAGTGCCGAAGAACGACACCGAGTGCTGTTTGAAGGCGGTCATCCGATTTATGCCAAGGCATGCAAGCGTAAGAATATGCCTTATCCGGAGTTGGATGAAAATGGACAAATTGTCGCGAACGAAGCCTGGTGGCTGGCGATGCGTGCAAGATAAGGAGTAAAGGTGGCGGTAAAAGGACTGCAGCACATTCCACTGACGGTACTTAAAGGTGTGGGCGAAAAGGTTGCGGTTAAGCTGCGCAAGCTGGGCTTAGCCTCTGTCAGCGATGCACTGTTGCACCTGCCGCTGCGATACGAAGACCGTACCCAAGTGACCGACGTTGCAAATTTGCGTGCTGGTGTGGCAACCAATGTTTTGGTCACGGTGCGGCATGCCGATATTAAGTACGGCCGTAAGCGCATGCTGATTTGTCAGGCCAGCGATGAAACCGGCAGTATCAGTCTGCGCTTTTTTCAGTTCAGCGCAGCGCAGTTGAAACAGTTTGCTCAAGGCACGCATTTATTAGCTTTTGGTGAAGTGCGCCGCGGCATGACCGGCTGGGAGATGATCCACCCGGAATACCGGGTGGTCAAAGCCGGTGAGCCATTGAATATGCAGGAAACCCTGACACCAGTCTACCCAATGACAGAAGGTGTGACTCAAGGGCTATTGCGTAAGATCATTGAGCAGGCACTGACGTATCTTCAGCCTGGCTCTTTGCCCGAGCTTCTGCCGGAAAAATTAAGGCCCCATCAACTTTCTCTCGAACAAGCGATTTTAACTCTGCACAGACCGCCGGTAGATGTTCCTTTGCATCAGTTGGAGCAAGGCGAGCATCCGGCGCAGCAGCGACTGGCGTCGGAAGAACTTATTGCGCATCAATTAAGTTTGCTGCAGTTACGCCAGTCCCGACAGGCTCAGGCGGGCTTTACCATAAAAGGCAATGGTGCGTTACAAGAGGCATTTTTAAAGCAGTTGCCGTTTTCACCCACTGGCGCGCAGGCAAGAGTGGTGAAAGAAATTACCAGCGATATGGCCCGAGGCCAACCAATGATGCGTCTCGTGCAGGGCGATGTTGGTTCGGGCAAAACTCTGGTTGCGGCGCTCAGTGCCCTGGCCGCGATTGAAGCCGGATACCAGGTGGCTTTAATGGCACCAACCGAGCTTTTATCTGAGCAGCACGCTATTACCTTTAGTCAGTGGTTAATGCCGCTGGGCATTAATGTCGCCTGGTTGAGCGGTAAATCAAAGGGTAAGTCCCGTCAGGAGTTACTGGCACAGTTAAAACAAGGTGAGATCCAGTTACTGGTTGGAACCCATGCGCTGTTCCAGGCGGATGTTGAATATCAGAGCCTGGCATTGGTGATTATTGACGAGCAGCACCGTTTTGGTGTGCATCAACGGTTAAAATTACGCGAAAAAGGCGTTCAGGCTGGTGTGCATCCTCATCAATTGATTATGACCGCAACACCCATCCCGCGAACTTTAGCTATGACGGCCTATGCCGACCTGGCCACTTCGGTAATTGATGAGCTACCACCAGGCCGCACACCGGTCACGACGGTGGCCATTCCGGATACCCGGCGGGAACAAATTGTGGAGCGTGTGCGGGAGGTCTGTGCCACTGAAGGCCGTCAGGCGTATTGGGTCTGTACGCTTATTGAAGAGTCCGATGTACTTGAATGTCAGGCAGCAGAAGACACCGCCAATGACTTGCAGGAGCAGCTGCCAGGTTTAAGTATTGGCCTGGTGCATGGCAGGCTTAAGCACGAGCAGAAAGAACAGGTGATGCAGGCGTTTAAAGCGGGTGACATTGACTTATTGGTCGCAACGACTGTCATAGAGGTTGGGGTGGATGTTCCTAATGCGTCGCTGATGATCATTGAGAACCCGGAGCGGCTGGGCCTGGCTCAGTTGCACCAGTTGCGCGGACGAGTTGGTCGTGGCTCGGTAGCCAGTCACTGCGTGCTGCTGTATCACAGTCCGTTGTCACAAACGGCGCAGCAGCGACTGGGCGTTTTACGGGAAAGTAACGACGGTTTCGTGATTGCACAGCGAGACTTAGAAATTCGCGGGCCGGGTGAATTGCTGGGGCACCGGCAGACCGGCCTGGCCGAATTGAAAGTGGCTGATTTAGAGCGCGATGAAGCGTTAATACCAGAAGCCCAAAATATTGCTCAGCACGTATTAGAGCACTACCCACAAAGCGCTGAAGCGTTAATTGAGCGCTGGTTACCGCGTCGTGACCACTATGCTCAGGTGTGATCATCAAGTACACTAGTACAAAATCAGTTCGGGATAGTTAAATGAACGATAAAAACGAAGAATCCATTGACTTTGGGTACCAAAAAGTTGCCCGCAGTCAGAAGAAAAGCCTGGTCGCTGATGTCTTTCAATCGGTAGCGGCAAAATACGATGTCATGAACGACTTAATGTCGTTTGGCATTCACCGTTTATGGAAACGTTACACCATTGACTGCAGTGGTGTTCGCCGCGGTATGAAAGTGTTGGATATTGCCGGTGGAACCGGCGACTTAACCGCGCAGTTTTCACGCCGTGTCGGGGCTGAGGGCGAAGTTGTACTGGCCGATATTAACGACGCTATGCTGAAAGTAGGCCGTGATAAATTGCGCGACAGTGGCGTTATTGGCAATGTACGTTATGTGCAGGCTGATGCGGAAGAGCTTCCGTTTGATGACAATACCTTTGACGTTATTACTATTGCTTTTGGCTTGCGCAATGTCACCGACAAAGACAAAGCTCTGCGCTCTATGCTGCGGGTACTCAAACCTGGCGGACGTGTATTAATTCTTGAGTTTTCTAAACCGGTATCGGCTACGTTGAACCAGGTGTACGACTTCTATTCGTTCAACATTTTACCCAAAATGGGACAGGTTGTTGCTAACGACTCTGACAGCTACCAATACTTGGCGGAATCCATTCGCATGCACCCTGATCAGGAAACACTGAAGTCGATGATGAGCACTGCCGGGTACGAAAAAGTCGATTACCAGAATATGACTGGCGGCGTGGTTGCACTGCACCGAGGGTATAAATTCTGATGACGCTATTACCGCTTATTCCAACTTTGTTGGTTGAAAAGGTAGCGAATAATCTGTTGCACCGTGACCCGGAGTCGGTGGAGCGTTTGCAGCGTCTGGACGGAAAGCGTCTGCGCTTTCATCTGAAAGAGCTGCCTTTTGAAATTACCGTGAGTGTGGACACCCACGGTGTGCAGCTCAGTACGTCGGATGAGAGCGATGTAGACTGCCGAATAGCAACAGAAATGGGTGTACTGCCCGAGCTGCAGGATACAGCCAACCTGACGCGACTGATCAAAGCGGATTTACTGGATATTGACGGTGACCCTATGCTGGCGCAACAGGTGGTGAGCTTGTTTAAGTCATTAAACGTCGACTGGGAAGCGGAACTGGCGAAGACCATAGGCGACGTGCCTGCACACTGGTTGGGTAAGCTTTGGCGTCGCAGCCGCGAGCAAGTAAAAACACAATGGCAACAGCAGCAGCGCTGGGTCCATGGTGTGCTAACTGAAGAGAAAAAACTATTACCGGTAAGAGCTGAATTTGACCAGTTTAAAACCGATTTACAACAGCTGCGGGCTCAAATTGAGCGCCTTGAACGTCAGTGTCGTGAGAAGAAGGGTTAATGATGCGGACGCGTCGCTTTTATAAAATTACCAAAACACTACTGAGCTATGGGTTAGATGATCTTATCCCTGCACGCTGGTTGCCCTGGACCATTCGTTTAGGACGTCATGCGTTGTTTTGGTTACCCAATAAGCACAAAGACAAGCCTGCGGGTGTGCGGTTAAGGCTGGCGCTCGAAGAGCTTGGTCCGGTGTGGGTTAAGTTTGGTCAAATGCTCTCCACCCGCCGCGATCTATTACCGCCTGATATTGCGATTGAACTGGCACGTCTGCAGGACAAAGTCCCTCCTTTCGACGGTCATGCAGCGCAGCGTATTATCGAAAAGTCCTTAGGTTTACAGAGTATTAGTGACTGCTTTGCTGATTTTGACACAACCCCTTTGGCGTCGGCGTCAATTGCTCAGGTGCATACCGGTAAACTGAAGAAAAGAGACGGCGAGTTAACGGATATTGTTATAAAGGTCATTCGTCCGGATATCCGCGAGACTATTAATGCCGATTTGGAGCTAATGGAAACTCTGGCGTCGGTAGCTGCAAACCATTTACCGGATGGGCGGCGCTTAAAGCCGAAAGAGGTGGTTAAAGAATATCGGAAAACCTTGCTCGATGAGCTGGACTTAATGCGCGAAGCGGGTAATGCAATACAGTTAAAGCGCAACTTTGAAAACTCAGACATGCTTTATATTCCGGTGGTTTACAGTGACTACAGTCGCCATAACGTGATGGTTATGGAGCGCATTGACGGTATTCCGGTAAGCGACATTGCGACTCTGCAAGCTCGTGGTGTCGATATGAAAAAGCTCGCTGAACGGGGCGTTGAAGTCTTTTTCACCCAGGTATTCCGCGACAGCTTTTTTCATGCGGACATGCACCCGGGTAATATTTTTGTGGCGAAAGATGACCCCAGAAACCCGCGTTATATCGGTATTGATTTCGGTATTGTCGGAACCCTTAACCGCGACGATAAGCGCTATTTAGCCGAAAACTTTCTGGCCTTTTTTAACCGTGATTACCGCAAAGTTGCGGAGCTTCATGTTGACTCAGGCTGGGTACCAAAGCACACCAATATTGAAGAGTTTGAGTCTGCCATAAGAACGGTTTGTGAGCCTATTTTTGAGAAGCCACTGGCGGAGATCTCGTTCGGGCATGTTCTGATTAATTTGTTTAATACAGCCCGCCGTTTTGAGATGGAAGTGCAGCCGCAGCTGGTTTTACTGCAAAAAACCTTATTGTACATTGAAGGTTTGGGTCGCCAGCTATACCCGGAACTGGACTTATGGAAAACCGCTAAACCATTCCTCGAGCGTTGGATGAATGAGCAACTGGGCTGGCGTGCTATTGTCCGTTCGGTGAAAGAGAACGCGCCGTACTGGGCTGAGAAATTGCCTGAAATGCCAATGATGCTGTATGAAAACCTACGACAGCAACACAATATTGATGAACGGGAACGGCAACTGCGCAGGCAACAGCTTTTAACTCAGAAGCAGGCTTCAACCTCTCTGTTCTGGACGGTATTAACCGGCAGCGGTTTAATTTGTACGACATTACTTTGGAACCAGTCCGAGTTATCTGAGGTTACTATTGGTTCCGGAGTCGTCACTGTCATTCTGGGAATTATGGCCTGGCGTACCCGGCCTAAAACGACAAATAGTGAACTTATTTAACGTAAACGATAGGAAATAAAATGGGTATATCACCTTGGCAGCTCCTCATACTGTTAGTCATTGTTGTCTTGCTGTTCGGCACCAAGCGTCTTCGCAATCTGGGCTCAGACCTGGGAAATGCGGTAAAGGGCTTTAAAAAGTCCATGGGCGATGAAGCGGATGACAAAGATAAAGACGATGACTCGCTGCAACACAAAGAAGAGCATGACGACAAGTCAGATTCGGATAAAACCGGGAAGTCGTAGATGTTCGATATTGGTTTTTGGGAGTTATTGCTTATAGCGATAGTCGGCTTGCTGGTGCTCGGTCCCGAGCGCCTGCCGTCAGCTATTCGCGGCTTTCAGAGAACCTTATCTGGTATCAGGCAATACTCCCAAAAAGTGCAAAGTGAGCTCGATAATGAGCTGCGCATAAAAGAATTGCACGAGCATTTGAAACAAGCTGAAAGTCAGGATTTGGAAAATTTAAGCCCGGAGCTGCAGCGCTCACTGGTTGAGCTAAGGAACGCAGCAGCCGATGTTCAGCGACCTTATTCAAAAGCCAAGCCGGAAACTGACGACAAGCCAAAAACGGACACGGATAAAGGTGCGGAATGAGTGACTCGCCTTTATTAGACCACTTACTTGAACTGAGAAACCGGTTACTGCGCTCTATACTGGTAATTTTGTTGGTGTTTGCTTCACTGGCTTACTTTGCCAATGACATTTACCACTTTGTTGCACAACCTTTGCTCAGTAATATGCCGCTCGGCACGCAAATGATAGCCACAGACGTCGCCGCCCCTTTTTTCACGCCCTTTAAATTAACTCTGGTGGTAGCCCTGGCGCTGGCGGTTCCTTATTTATTATGGCAAGTGTGGGGGTTTATTGCGCCGGGCTTGTATGGACGTGAGAAGCGCTTAGTGATTCCGCTTTTGGCCACCAGCACGTTACTTTTCTATGCCGGCATTGCTTTTGCTTACTTTGTGGTTTTACCTGTTGCTATGGCGTTTTTTACCGGCGCAGCACCGGAGGGTGTCACAGTAGCTACAGACATATCCCGTTACCTCGACTTTGTTTTAGCTATTTTCGTCGCGTTTGGTATTGCGTTTGAAACGCCAGTTGCCATTATGCTGCTTATTTGGACGGGAACCTGCAGTCGGGAGTCGCTGGCGAAAAAACGGCCTTATATTATTGTCGGGGCCTTTGCTATCGGAATGTTGTTAACACCTCCGGATGTTATTTCTCAAACTTTGCTGGCAATACCCATGTGGATGTTGTTCGAGTTGGGCTTACAAGTCAGCCGTTGGTATACGCCGGGTAAAAAGGAAGAGGACGATGTGGTTTGATGCGGGCGTAAACTTAACTAATAAGCGACTGCTGAAGGACCTGGATGGCGTCATGCTGAGGGCTCAGCAAGCAGAGGTACGGAAGCAACTGATCATATCAACCTCTATTGATGAGGCTGAACAGGCCATTAAATTGTGTCAGCAGTTTCCTGAGCAATTGCTGATGACTGTAGGTATTCACCCTCATGATGCCGGTGAAGCGCCCGCGGACTACAAACAAAAGTTAAAAGAGTTAGCCCAGCACCGTGGCGTGGTTGCTATAGGAGAGTGCGGACTCGATTTTAATCGCAACTATTCTCCCAGGCCCGAGCAGGAAGCTGTATTTGTTGCGCAAATTGAACTGGCTAATGAGCTCAACCTGCCGCTTTATTTGCATGAACGTGACGCCATTGACCGACAAATTGAGCTGCTTAACCAATACTGTGCTGATAACACCTTATGTTTAACGCATTGCTTTACAGGCGGTGCCGATGAACTGAAACGCTATGCTGAGCGCGGTCACTGGTTTGGTATTACCGGTTGGCTGTGTGATGACCGGCGTAATCAGGAGTTGGTAGCGGCGCTGCCTAATTTGCCACTCGACAGATTGGTTTTAGAAACGGATGCGCCGTTTTTATTGCCCAGAGGTATTAAACCGCGTCCTAAAATGAACGAGCCTGCATTGTTACCTGTTATCGGTGAAACGCTGGCAAAGCATCTGCAGATATCAACGCAAAAGTTAGCAGAGTTAACCTACGCAAACACTGAGCGTTTTTTTGGGCCGGGAGAACAAAGTGACTAAAGCATTCTCGCTGAATGTGTTGAAGTGGTTAGTGACAGCTTTCGTTCTGCTGGTGGTAATGATGCCCGCAGCTCAGGCGCAACTGTTACCGACAAGCCAGTCGGAACTTTCCATTGAATATACTCACAGCGAGCAAAAACTCGACCTGGAAACAGCCCGGAATCTGTCAGCCAGCCAATGGTCAAAACTGAAGAGTGATCGGGCATCCTTTGGTTATACCAGTGACGAATATTGGTTTCGTTTTCAACTTGAAAATAAACCCTACGATCGCATTCTGCACATTGCCTACCCGTTACTCGACGAGCTGACCATTTATATCATTCAGCCTGAAGGGGTCAGAACTTACCAGATGGGTGACACGGTGCCGTTCGGTGAGAGGCCGATACCCACTTCAGAGTTTGCTGTCCCATTACCTGAAAATACCAACGGTGAGATTTACATAAAAACCAATACTCAAAGCTCTATGCGTCTGCCTATTGCAGTGCGAACTGAAATTGGTTTCTTTGAAACGCAAATGAACCGACGGATAGCCGAAGGGATCTACTTTGGTGTTTTGCTTTGTATGGCGGTATATAACTTGTTTGGTTTTATCGCTTCACGGGAACCGGAGTTTGGCGTTTACTCACTTTATACCTTATTTTTTGCCGGCCTTATGTTGTCGCTGGAGGGTCTGGGTTTCCATTACCTTTGGCCTAATTCCCTGTATTTGCAAGATAAAGGGATTCCCATATTCGGGAGTTTAACCTTTTTAACGGCTGCCTTATTTGCTTATCAGCTGCTTGAACTTAAGCGTTATCGGTACACATGGGGCCGCGGCCTCATGGTCATGGCGTCTTTGTCCGCTATCAGTCTGTTAATTGCAATTTTTGCCAGTTATCGAATCAGTATCCACGTGCTGCTGAGTCTGGCTGTGCCGGGTTGTCTATTCCTGTTACTTGTCGGCGCCTACATGTGGCGTAAAGGCTTTGTCTACGCCCGTATTTTCACGCTGGCCTGGTGCAGTTTACTGGTCTCGGTTGTTGCTAACTCGCTGGGATACCTTGGCGTTATTGACAGCATGTTCATTCAACGCCATGCCATTATGATAGGCTCCGGTATTGAGATCCTGCTGCTGTCCTGGGTTCTGGCTGTACGTTATAGCGAACAACGCAAAGAGCGGCTGCTGGCCGAGAAACGCTATAACCGTGAGCTTGCAGAAAGCGTCGATGAACGTACATTTGAGCTGCAAGTCGCTTTAAGAGAATTGCAGGATGTAAATACCGAGCTGGAGCAAAAGAACACTGAAGACCCATTAACGGGGCTTTATAATCGCCGTTACTTTCAGCAGCATCTTGATAGAGAACTAAGACGAACGTTACGCCGTGAGTTGCCATTGGCGTTATTAATGATTGACGTTGACCACTTTAAGCCTGTTAATGACACCCATGGGCATTTGGCAGGTGACCAAATCTTGCAGCAGCTGGCAAGTTTAATGCAGAAACATGCAAAGCGTGCTGCTGATATTGTGTGCCGTTATGGTGGAGAAGAGTTTGCCATCATTCTTCCTGAAACCGACTTACAGGAAGCTGAGATTTTTGCAAAGCAATTGCTTGAGCAAGTTCGTGAAACTGAGTTTGAAACCAATGCCGGCTTGCTTAAAATTACCTTGAGTGTTGGCGTTATCTCCACCAGTGCACGTATTTTTGATAACGTTGATGAACTCTTTAAAGCCGCAGATGACGCATTGTACGCCGCGAAACATGACGGTCGCGACCGAGTTGCGGTGCAGTAACTAATTAGGAGTCAAAGATGATAAACCAGGGTGCTTTTCCGGGCAGACGACTGCGACGCTTACGCCGTCATGAGTTTAGCCGGCGGCTTGTGGCGGAAAATCAGTTAAGTGTTGATGATCTCATTTATCCGATGTTTGTACTGGAAGGTGACAATCAGCGCGAACAAGTTAGCTCCATGCCTGGTGTTGAACGCGTCAGTATCGACTTACTACTTAAGGAATGTGCAGAGCTGGTCGGCCTGGGTGTTCCTATGGTCGCATTATTCCCCGTTACGCCGGCATCGGCAAAGTCGGAAATGGCAGAGGCTGCTTATGACGATAACGGATTAGCACAGCGCGCGGTTAAAGCGATAAAAGCGCAGTTTCCTGAACTGGGTGTTATGACCGACGTTGCTCTGGATCCGTTCACGACTCATGGCCAGGACGGCATTATCGATGATAGCGGCTATGTACAGAACGATATTACTACCGACATTTTAGTCAAACAGGCCTTGTCTCATGCGCGCGCCGGCGCTGACGTTGTGGCGCCGTCGGATATGATGGACGGCCGCATTGGTGCTATTCGAAGCGCGCTGGAATCTGAAGGTTTTATTAATACTCAAATTATGGCGTACTCGGCTAAATATGCCAGCGCGTTCTACGGTCCGTTCCGCGATGCTGTCGGCTCTGCAGGTAACCTGAAGGGTGGCAATAAAAAGACCTATCAGATGGACCCTGCAAACTCAGATGAAGCCCTTCAGGAAATAGCATTGGATATTCAGGAAGGCGCCGACATGGTTATGGTAAAACCGGGAATGCCTTATTTGGATATTGTGCGCCGGGTTAAAGACAACTTTGGGGTACCAACTTTCGCTTACCAGGTGAGCGGTGAATACGCCATGCTGCAGGCTGCCATTACTAACGGTTGGTTAGGTCAGGATGTTATTGAAGAGAGTCTGTTAAGCTTTAAGCGTGCAGGTGCCGACGGCATTCTCACTTATTTTGCAAAAACGGTTGCCCAACACTTAGCTGAGAAGAAACGTTAAGCTGTGATTTCATCTGCAAGCTGTGCGAGTAGCCCCTCGCGCAGCGCGCCTGTAGTAACCTCAAATTTATCGACATTGAGTGTTTTTAGCACGGCAAACAGTATGGTGATTCCACCAACTAGAACAGCACGACGGTCATCCCTTAAGCCGGCAAAATTAAGGCGTTCCACTTGTCCCTGTTCAATACAGCGCTGAATCAGTTGACCTAACCAATCCCGGCTTAGTACCTGCAGGCCTTCTGCTGTCGCAATTTCACTGATTGCACGAAAGGTACCTGACGCTCCCAGTACTCTTAACCAGCCATGCTTTTGGTAATCATCAACATAGGGAGCAAGTAACTGCTCGGCGGTTTTTGATGCTTGCTCAATGCTTTCGCTGTCAATGCGCCCCTGTTTAAAGAAGCGATTTTGAAAAACCACACAGCCCATATCGAGACTGTTGAGAATATTGGCCCGGGGACCGTTGCCTGCAATAACTTCCGTGCTGGCGCCGCCAATATCAATGACAAGGACCTTGTCTTTGCATTGAGAGGCACTGCAAACGCCGGCATAGATCAATTCGGCTTCGCGTTCACCGGTAATGATTTCAATGGGAGAGCCCAGCACAGCTTCAAATTTCGCAAGAAGTTGTGCTTGATTACTGGCTTTACGCAAAGCAGCAGTCGCCACTGCTTTAACGGCATGTGGCTGAAAACGTTCAAGCTCTTTCGCAAACAAATTCAGGCAATGTGCACCGCGTGAAATAGCCGGGTCGTCTATGCTGTCATTCTCATCGAGTCCGTCAGCTAAACGAACCTTTTGCTTATGACGCGCTAAAATGCGGGGTTTAGGGAAGAACCCTGTCATGGAAACTTCTGCCATCAACAAATGAAAACTGTTGGATCCCATGTCGATGGCAGCGAGTTTGCGCTTTTTTGCAGGCATATTACGACGCGTTGCGCGGTGGTCCTGAGCGACGACCACGAGGCTTACCCTTGCCTCCGCCGCCGGAGTTGTGGCGACGGCGACGCTGTACAGGACGAGGGCGTCTTAAGTCTGACAATAAAGCATCAGGGTCGTATTTGGTTACCGCAATTGTATGACCAATATAGTCTTCAATAGCCGGTAAGTTGTAGACGTACTCTTCGCACGCCAGGCTGATAGCTGCACCACTGGCGCCGGCACGTCCGGTACGGCCTATACGGTGCACATAGTCTTCGCAGTCGTCAGGCAGATCGAAGTTATACACATGCGTCACTTCGGGAATATGCAGACCGCGGGCCGCAACATCGGTTGCGACTAAAAAGTCGAGTTTACCTTCGGCAAAGTCTTCCAGAATGCGTAAGCGCTTTTTCTGCGGGACATCGCCGGTGAGCAGACCTGCGCGGTGTTCATTCGCAACCAGCCAACCGTGTACTTTCTCACAACCATGTTTGGTATTTGCGAAAACAATAGCTTTATCCGGCCAGTCTTCCTCAATAAGCGTAAGCAATAGCGGAAATTTCTCTGGCTTAGAAGGATAGAACAGCTCCTCCGTTACTCGCGTTGCCGTTTTTTGCGACGGCTCAACTTCGAGCTTTGTTGGGGCATTCATGTGCTCGTAAGCCAGTTCCTGAACACGATAAGACAACGTGGCTGAAAACAGCAGGTTCAAGCGCTTGGCCGGTTCCGGCATTTTCTGCAACAAATAACGAATGTCATCGATAAAGCCAAGGTCAAACATGCGATCGGCTTCATCCAGAACCACAACCTCAATGTCGTTGAGACTGAACAGACCTTGCTTATAAAAATCAATAAGTCGGCCTGTGGTACCAACCAGTATGTCGGGTTGTGAAGCTAGCTGCTCTTTTTGGCCTTCGTAACCTTCGCCGCCATAGATAACGCCCATTTTTAATCCACAGTGCTCAATAAGAGCATCGGCGTCGTGCGCTATCTGAATAGCCAGTTCGCGAGTAGGAGCCATAATGAGTGCGCGCGGCCCCGATTCTGTTTTTTCGGACGATTCGTTCTGCATTAAGCGGTTGAAAGTAGCCAGCAGAAATGCCAAGGTCTTTCCTGTACCTGTCTGGGCTTGGCCGGCAACATCACGCTCAGAGAGAGCAACAGGCAGACTTAACGCCTGAATTGGAGTACAATACTCGAATCCGGCACTGGATATTGCTTGCTGGATTTTGGGGTGAAGCGCCAAATCAGCAAAGCGAGTTTCTGTAAGATGTGTTTTAGTCATAAGTTATAAGCATATCAGTTTGCGCTTGTATTCAAAAACAGAAATAATACTATTCTAATATTTCCACGCGAAGAAAGTAGCGGAGAGTACCATGAGTGACGCAATAGTTCAGCTAAGTGATGACAGTTTTGATGCTGATGTCATTAATTCCGATAAACCCGTATTAGTCGACTTTTGGGCTGAGTGGTGTGGACCATGTAAAATGGTAGCGCCTATTCTTGATGACATTGCCAGCGAATACGCTGACAAATTGGTTATCGGCAAGCTGAATGTCGACCATAATGAACAAACACCACCTAAGTACAACATTCGTGGCATTCCAACGTTATTGTTGTTTAAAGGCGGTGAAGTTGTTGGAACCAAAGTGGGCGCATTATCACGTGCTCAGTTAACCGAGTTCCTTGAGCAGCATATTTAATGATTGTCAAAAAGCGGCGCGTTATGCGCCGTTTTTGTTGAGAAAACTGGACGGATTGCTTTTTTGGTGATAACTTCTGCTCATTAACTGTTCATACGGGTTCACCAACTCCACCGGTTAGCCTGTTTTAAAATGAAACTTCTGTTTCTGGTTTCGCACTTCGCGAATTCCGAAAGTTCCAATTGTTTTACTTTCTAGAGTCAAATTAAAAAAGGCTTTGTGTTCAATCGATAACTCGAAAACCCTCCTATGAATCTAACAGAACTTAAAGACAAACCCGTAAACGAGCTAGTTCAGCTCGCGGACTCAATGGGCCTTGAGAATATGGCCCGCTTGCGCAAGCAAGACATCATTTTCGCTATTTTAAAAGCGCATGCTAAAAGTGGTGAAGACATTCACGGTGGCGGTGTGCTGGAAATTCTGCAGGATGGCTTCGGCTTCTTGCGTTCAGCCGACTCGTCTTACCTGGCTGGTCCGGACGATATTTACGTCTCCCCAAGCCAGATTCGTCGCTTTAACCTGCGCACGGGTGACACTATCGGCGGGAAAATTCGCCCACCGAAAGACAGTGAACGTTATTTTGCCCTGCTGAAAATTCGCGAAGTTAACTTCGACAAGCCTGAAAACTCCCGCAATAAAATCTTATTTGAAAACTTAACACCGCTGCACGCGGAAGAGCGTTTTCATCTAGAGCGTGGTAACGGCAGTAAAGAAGATATCACTGCACGGGTACTGGACTTATCTGCCCCTATCGGTAAAGGCCAGCGCGGTCTTATTGTTGCGCCACCAAAAGCGGGTAAAACCTTACTATTGCAGAATATTGCGACCTCAATTGCGGCGAACCACCCGGATGCTGAACTGATCGTTCTATTGATTGATGAGCGTCCGGAAGAAGTTACCGAAATGCATCGCCTGGTGCATGGTGAGGTGGTTGCCTCAACCTTTGATGAACCTGCCAGCCGTCACGTTCAGGTAGCGGAAATGGTTATCGAAAAAGCGAAACGCCTGGTTGAGCACAAAAAAGACGTGGTGATTCTGCTGGATTCAATTACTCGTTTAGCCCGTGCTTATAACACCGTTATTCCAAGTTCCGGTAAAGTGTTAACCGGTGGTGTGGACGCTAACGCATTGCATAAGCCGAAGCGTTTCTTTGGTGCGGCTCGTAACGTGGAAGAAGGTGGTAGTTTAACCATTATCGCAACGGCTCTAATTGATACCGGTTCGAAGATGGACGAAGTCATCTACGAAGAGTTTAAAGGTACCGGTAACATGGAGCTGCACCTGAATCGTAAGCTGGCTGAACGTCGTGTGTTCCCGGCAATTGATTTCAACCGTTCAGGTACGCGTCGTGAAGAGTTGTTAACGACTCCGGACGAGCTGCAGAAAATGTGGATCCTGCGCAAAATCATGCATCCAATGGGCGAAGTTGAAGCCATGGAGTTCTTGATTGACCGTCTGCAGATGACCAAAACCAATGACGAATTCTTCGAATCGATGAAACGTCAACGCAACAGCTAAGCGGCGTATGAAATATCAAGATTTGCGTGATTTCATCGCGCTCCTGGAGGAGCGCGGTGAACTTAAACGCATCCAACAAGAAATCGACCCCTACCTCGAAATTACCGAAATATCAGACCGCACCTTAAAAGCCGAAGGCCCTGCCTTATTGTTTGAAAACGTGAAAGGCCACGATATGCCGGTATTAGCTAACCTGTTTGGTACGCCAGAGCGGGTGGCTTTAGGTATGGGGCAGGAGTCGGTGACCGCTTTACGGGATGTCGGTAAGTTACTGGCGTTTTTAAAAGAGCCGGAGCCACCTAAAGGCTTTCGTGACGCACTGAATTTACTGCCTAAGTACAAAAAAGTGCTGAGTATGTCGCCGAAAAGCATTAAAAAGGCGCCGTGTCAGCAAGTGATCATGAGTGGCGATGGCGTTGACTTAACTAAGTTGCCGATTCAGCATTGTTGGCCGGGCGATGTAGCGCCGTTAGTGACCTGGGGGCTTACGGTAACTCGTGGTCCGCATAAAGAGCGCCAGAACTTAGGCATTTATCGCCAGCAGCTTTTGGGGCCGAATAAGCTTATTATGCGCTGGTTGTCGCATCGCGGCGGCGCGTTGGATTTCCAAGAGTGGTGTCAGCAGCATCCGGGTGAAAAATTCCCTGTGTCGGTAGCCTTAGGTGCTGATCCTGCGACCATTTTAGGTGCAGTAACACCGGTGCCGGACAGCTTGTCTGAATATGCTTTTGCCGGGCTGCTGCGCGACAGCAAAACCGAAGTGACGCAATGCATCAGTAATGAACTACAAGTACCGGCGCATGCAGAAATCATTCTTGAAGGTTACATCGAGCCGGGCGAAATGGCGCCGGAAGGGCCTTATGGCGACCATACCGGGTATTACAACGAAGTGGATGAGTTCCCGGTATTCACCGTGACTCATGTGACTCATCGTAAAGACCCAATTTATCACAGCACTTATACCGGACGTCCGCCGGACGAACCTGCGGTGCTGGGCGTTGCTTTAAATGAAGTTTTTATTCCGTTGCTGCAAAAACAGTTTCCTGAAATTGTCGATTTTTATTTGCCACCGGAAGGCTGTTCGTACCGTTTAGCCGTAGTCACTATGAAGAAGCAGTACCCGGGCCACGCCAAGCGCGTGATGATGGGGGTCTGGTCGTTCCTTCGTCAGTTTATGTACACCAAGTTTGTGATTGTGTGCGACGACGATGTGAATGCGCGAGACTGGAAAGATGTGATTTGGGCCATGACGACCCGAATGGATCCGGCACGCGACACTACCTTGGTTGAAAACACGCCAATTGATTACCTCGACTTTGCCTCTCCGGTGTCTGGTCTTGGATCAAAAATGGGTATGGATGCAACCAATAAGTGGCAAGGCGAAACCGACCGCGAATGGGGCGAGCCTATTGTCATGAGTGACGATGTTAAGCAACGTGTCGACCAGCTTTGGGACGAACTGAACATTATGGAGTCGTGAATGAGTCAACAAATGACCTGTAAAGCCGATATTTCGCGCCAGTTAGCGGACGCTGTTTGGGAAGTGCGTTTGCAACTGCCGCAACCGGTTGAATTTAGAGCAGGCCAATATCTGATGGTAGTCATGGGTGAAAGAGACAAACGGCCTTTTAGCATTGCTTCATGTCCTTCAGATAAAAGTGAGTGGTTACTTCATGTTGGTGCTACGCCGGATAACAGCTACGCAATGGAAGTTTTGGATAAAGTGCGCGCCGACGGGGAACTAGAGATTGATGCACCGGATGGTAGTGCCTTTTATCGTCAGGAAAGTACCCAGCCTGCGGTTTTAATTGCCGGTGGTACAGGGTTTTCTTATGCTTACTCTATTTTGCAGCAGCATTTACGCTTGTCACCAGAGCGCTCACTAAGCCTTTATTGGGGAGCAAAAAGCCTAAGCGACCTGTATTTGCATGACGAATTGGAACGTTTAGCAGGCCAGTACGAACATTTCGATTATCATCCGGTGGTCGAAGACGCGGATAACGACTGGTCTTATTCAATTGGCTTAGTACATCATGCGGTTATGGCGAGACAGAAAAACTTGCCGGACTGTGAGGTCTATATGGCTGGACGTTTTGAGATGGTGCGCGTTATCCGCGACGACTTTGTGGCTAAAGGCGTGCCGTTAGAGAATCTTTACGGCGATGCCCTGTCCTTCATTTAATTGTACTGAAAGTAAATTTGTTTAACGAATAAGCTGCGTTATACTGACGCCGCTTTACCAAGGGGTGCCGGCAACGGCTGAGATGCATTAGCGAACCCTTAAAACCTGATCCGGTTAATACTGGCGTAGGGATGGTAGAAAACCCGTCTAATACAGCCTTACCGGATCGTTTCTGACTCTGTTGTTTTGAGGAAATGATCCATGAAAATAATCCATTCATACCTGGCGGCCAGCATAAGTACTGCGCTATTCACGTCACCTGTATTTGCTGATGTTGCAGAAGACACTCAAGATAAGCAAGACATAGAAATTATTGAAGTGAGTGGTGACTTTCACCGCCGTACCTTAAATGAAACCACCAGTAGTGTTTCTATTATCGATAAAGACGCCATGCAGCAGCGTCATTCTCAGCATTTGCAGGACACCCTGAATAGCTTTGCCAACGTAAACTTCTCAGGTGGTACCTCCACGGCTCGTTTCATTCAAATTCGTGGTATTGGCGAGCGTTCTCAGTTTGTTGATCCGGTGACACCGTCTGTCGGCTTATTGATTGATGGCATTGATTACAGCGGACTAGGCAGTGCCGCGTCGCTTTTCGATATTAATCAGGTCGAAGTTTTCCGTGGTCCGCAAAGTGGTCGCTTTGGGGTGAATGCGATGGCCGGCTTACTGTTGCTTGATAGCACGGCACCGAGCAGCGATTTTAACGGTGAGTTTCAGTTATCGGCGGGAAATTATTCTGAAGCCATGGGTGGTTTAGCCATGGGCGGTAGCCTGGGAGTATTGGGTAACGCGCGTTTCTCAGTCAGTCAGTTCCAGCAAGACGGCTATATGGAAAATACTTACCTGGATAGGGATGACACTGAACAGCGCGATGAGTTAAGTGCCCGCTTCCTGTTGGATACTGAGCTTAGCAAAGACTGGTTGCTGCAGACGGTTCTGCACTATAACGATGTCGATAATGGTTACGACGCTTTCAGTCTGGATAACACGCGCGAGACTCTGTCTGATGAGCCGGGTTTTGACCGTTTAGAAAGTCAGGCGCTGCGTTTGCAGTTGAGTTACCTGGGCTTTAATAACAGCCGACTGGAAATGTCCATTAACCAGCTAGATGCAGACACGGGTTATGCCTACGATGAAGACTGGACTTACGAAGGTATCGCTCCCGGTTGGGAATATTCTTCTTTTGACGCGTACTTCCGTGAACGTGACGACAAAACAGCCGAAGTTCGCTGGCTTTCAGATGATCCTGAAGCTCTTTTTGGCATTGACAGTGAATGGGTCCTGGGCCTGTATTACTACGATAAGTCGGTACAGTTAACCCGCGATTACTTTAATTGGGACTTAGGCGTGCCGGCCATTTTTGAAAGCGATTATGACAGCAAGCACGGTGCGTTGTACGGCGAGTTGACCCAACATTGGACTGACCGTGTTAGCACCATTACCGGTTTGCGGGTTGAGCGTTATAACAATGACTATCTGGACAGTCGGGGCGTCACGGCAGAACCAGAAGACACTATGGTTGGCGGGAATTTCAGTCTGCGCTACCAAGCTTCCGATGAGAGTTACCTGTACGCAACAGTAGCTCGAGGTTATAAAGCCGGAGGTGTTAATGGGGAAGCCCTGGGTAAAGCTGAAGATCAGGGACTGGAAGAATTAGAAAACTATCTATTAGAGCGAGCAACTTTCGCGCCCGAAATTCTCTGGAGTACTGAGTTAGGTGTTAAAGGTAGTAGCCCCGATGGCCGTTTAACTTCACGGGTTAGCGCGTTTTACCACTGGCGCGACGATGTTCAGCTAAAAGGTTGGGTGAATCGCGATCAGTCTTTTGTCGGTTATATCGAAAATGCAGCGGAAGGCACGGGCTATGGCCTGGAAGCAGAAATTCGAAATCAGTTTACTGACTGGCTGGCTGTTTTCGCTTCCGCCAGTTGGTTAAAAACCGAAATTGACGGTTTTGTAACGGAAGACGGTATGGACATGACGGGCCGTGAACAGGCGCAAGCACCTAACTACCAGTTTAATATTGGCCTTGAGGGCTGGGTCGGCGAGAACTTCCAGTGGGTGATTCAGGCCGACGGCAAAGATGAATTCTATTTCTCCGATTCGCATAACCAAAAAGCCGATAGCATGGCAGTATTGCACCTTGCGTTGAACTATCATTACCAAGACTGGCGTATCAGTTTCTGGGGTCGTAATTTAACAGATGAAGACTATGAAGTTCGTGGCTTCTATTTTGGTAATGACCCACGTAAAGAGTACATCCCCGAAACTTACGTGCAGTATGGTGAACCCCGCCGCTTTGGGGTTACTGTCAGTAAGTCGTTTTAAAGGAGGGTAACATGCAAGTTTCAGTGGAAATGTCGTTGTATCCTTTAGCTGACAACTATCTGGATACCATAAAAGACTTTATTGAGCGCTTAAACCAGCATTCAGAGTTAACGGTTCTGACCAATACGATGAGCACCCAAGTCTTTGGTGAGATGCAGGACGTTATGCGTATTTTAGGTGAAGAAATGGAACTGCTTTTTCAAAATGTGCCTTCGAATGTTCTGGTTTGTAAGTTTATTAATAAGGATTTAAGGCCGGAGAATGCTTGAGTCTTCGCTCGAGTTCTGGCTTGAACAGCTAATGGTCAGTTCCCCCTGGGAGCTGACCGCTTTAGTTCTGGCGCTTGGCTATCTCGTACTGGCCGCGCATCAACGACAATGGTGTTGGGCTGCTGCCGCGGTCAGCTGTACTATTTACGCCGTATTGTTTTGGCAGGGCCGGTTGTATATGGAGTCTTTGCTGCAGACTATATACATTGCTTTGGCCGGATATGGCTGGTGGCAATGGCAACGTCAGCAAAGCGCCGCAAAAGAGAGCCCTGACGGTGCAAAGTATCCGCTGCGATGGCACCTTATACAATGGGCCTGGTTAGTTCCCCTGGCCGCTTTAATTGCTTATTTGTTGTCGGTCTACACAGACGCGGACGCTGTGTGGTTAGACACTTATACAACCGTATTCAGTTTGCTGGCTACCTGGCTGGTAACCAAGAAGGCGTATGAAACCTGGTGGTACTGGCTGGTCATAGACAGTGTTTATGTTTATTTGTACGCCAGCAAAGGCTTTGTTGCTACTGCTTTGCTTTTTGTTGTTTACCTTATTCTGGTTGTTTACGCCATGTGGCGCTGGCGCCATGACACCCAGTTAAATTCCGTAGGCGAAGTTGGGTGATAGATAAGCCAGAAGAAATACAGCTTTTAGCGTCCGGGCAGTCCAATCAGGCCTTACGCTTAATAACGGACACTGACGACTACGTATTGAAACGTTGGCGGAATGAAGAAGTATTTGCGGTTGATAGAGAGCGGGAAGTATCGCTTCAGCAGCAGCTGGCCAGGCTCTCTTTAGCGCCGGAAGTATTGGATTACCACACTGGGCAAGGTTGGCTATTACAACCTTATTACAAAGCCCCTTCGCTAGAGCAGGTCACTTTATCTCCGTTAATTAAAGCCACAGTGCTGGCTGAGACACTGGCCAAAATTCACTCCGTGCGCGTTGATGTTCCACCCTGGTCAATGGCGGAGCGGATTGAGCATTACTTGCAGCAACTGCAAGCTTTTGACGCACCCTCTGTAACTGTTATGCGACAGCAGCTAAAACCCATTGCCTCAGTTCTTGATGACTGGCTCAGTTTTCCTGTGTTGTGTCATAACGACTTATCGATGAACCACATATTGATGACCGACCCAATGAGAGTCATCGACTGGGAATATGCGGGCATAGGGAATCCGCTGTTTGATATTGCCAGTACCATAAAAATTAATCAGTTAAATAGCGAAATGGTTGAGCGTTTAATTTCTGATTATGAAAAACGAACTCACTACCAGGTTGATCGGCAACGTTTGTCACAATGGTGTGAGTTTGTGGAATGGCTGAACAAAGTGTGGCAGCATTTGTTCCGACATACCTCTTAATGTGAACACATTGCCATGACGGAAAAAAAATTGACCGAACGCGTGTACGGCTATTTAGCGGAAGACGAAGATGCCCGTGTATGTAAGGACATTCCTGAATCAGCCTGTAATGAGCAGCCTCGTTCGTTTGTTTTAATGTTGCTATCGTTAATGTTAACAAAGTTGGGCGATAGCCTCGTCAGCGCCCGTCTGGTACTGCCGTGGATGCTGAGTTCGCTCGGAGCCCCTGCTATATTCATTAGTGCGCTGGTACCACTACGCGAATCATTAGCTCTATTACCTCAGCTTTTTGTTGCTCAAAAGCTTCGTGAACAACCAGTACGCAAATGGTTCTGGGTTGCCGGTAGTATCGGTCAGGCGCTGTCCCTGTTGGCCATGTTGTTTGCAGTAGCGACCTTAGATGGCGATATGCTGGGCTGGTCGGTCGTTATATTGTTGGCGCTGTTCAGTTTGTCGCGAGGCATTTGTTCGGTGGCCAACAAAGATGTGACTGGAAAAACGGTGTCTAAAACCCGCAGAGGGCGCATGTCGGGTGTCGCGGCTTCGGCTGCCGGGCTGCTGACCTTACTCACTGCACTCGTCATCATTTTTGCTCCGGAGATGGATGGTCAGCGGCCTCTGTTTGTTGCTCTTCTAGGAGCGGGAGTTGTGTTATGGGTGGTTGCTGCACTGCTTTATGCAGGGATCCCTGAAGTTGCGGGGGCAACAGAAGGCGGCGGCAATGCGTTGACCGAAGCAATAAAATCAATGTCGCTGCTTTGGCAGAATCGTCAGTTTGGTCATTTTGTAGTATCACGTGCGTTATTGGTAGCGGCTGCTTTCGCCATTCCTTACATTGTGGTTTTAATACAGCGAGAAGGCGAAGCCGAGTTAACAAGTTTAGGCAGCTTAATGCTGGCCAGTGGGCTTGCCGGTTTACTGGCAGGGCGTTTTTGGGGGCGTTGGTCCGATTCAGCCAGCCATCACGTTATGGCTGCCGCTTCCGTTATATCGACCCTGGTTATGGGCATAGCTTTAGCCCTTTATTATTGGGCCCCTGATGCGCTAGGTATGCAATGGGTGGCAGCTGCTTTGTTGTTCAGTTCAGCTGTGGCTCACCACGGCGCCAGAGTTGGGCGAAAAACTTACTTGGTGGATATGGCAACTCAGGATAATAGAGCGCAACTGACCGCCGTATCTAACACAGTAATGGGTGTTGTGCTTTTAGCGGGTTTATTGTTGGGCTGGGTTGATGCTGCTTACGGCGTAGCTGCGGTACTGTGGGTGCTGGCGGCTATAGGCGTTATTGCAACCTTTGCAGCATTGCGATTGCCAGACGTATCAGGTTGATACGCCCGGCTAACCGAATCCGTTATTTTCCGCGAATTACCGCGTAGAGGCCAACAATCACAGCGGCAACTCCACCAATTAAATACCAAATGGTGTTGTCAGTTGGCTCATTTGTCGCCATTTCAGACATTTCAGAAGCCAGAGACTGAGAAGCTTCATAAGAAAAATACAGTAAAATAGCACCAACAACTAATAGAACAATACCTACGATACGAGTCATAAAGTCTTCCTTTTGTTGTGTTAACAACTTATCAATATAAAGCAGTGAGCAAGATCTTCAAGTTTCCTTACGAAATTTTGATCTATGTCATCTGATATATTCCCAAACCAGAAAAATGTCGGTAATTGTTAAAGGGCTGATCGCGTTTAAAACGAAAATAACAAAAGTAAGGCGGAACTATGAGCAGAGCATCTTTCAAGCTGGGTTATTTAGCCCTTTCACTGTCTGCCGCGTTAGCAATTCCGAATACCGGTTTTGCACAGCAGGCAGACGTTAATGCAGAGTCAGACGAATCGATGGAGCGCATTGTTACTCTGGGTTCTCGAGTGAACGGCCGTACAGCAACTGAGTCGGCATCGCCTATCGATATTATTTCCGCTGAGCAACTGGTGAATACCGGTGCAACGGAATTAGGTAAAGCTCTGCAAATGAGTGCACCGTCTTTTAACTTCTCCAGTACCACTATCTCTGATGGCTCCGATATTATTCGTCCGGCTACTTTGCGGGGACTTAACCCTGACCAGGTATTGGTGCTGGTTAACGGTAAGCGTCGCCACCAACAAGCTCTTGTGAACGTACAGGAAACGATTGGTAAAGGCTCTGCTGGTTACGATATTAACGCGATTCCTATTACAGCGGTTGCGCGTGTTGAAATTCTTCGTGATGGAGCCGCCGCTCAGTACGGTTCTGATGCGATAGCTGGTGTCATTAACATTACGCTGAAAAGTTCTGACGGCGGAAGTATTTCAGCGGAAGTTGGACAAACTTATGAAGGCGATGGCGAAGTTAATACCGTTGGTATCAACTTTGGTAAAGAGTTTGATAAAGGCTTTTTCAACGGAACGTTAGAATACCGTGACCGTGGTATGACAAATCGTGCGGCACCAGCTGAAGCCTCATTGATTGGTGACTGGTCGTCGCCCAGTGGCGACCCTGTGGTTCGCCTGCATATTGGTGACGCAGACTCTGAAAACTTATACGCCTGGTTTAACTCCGGCTTTAACTTGAACTCCAGCACAGAACTCTATGCCTTCGGTGGCGTTTCAACTCGCGATGGTGGATCTTCGGGCTTTTTCCGTGGTAGAGGACACCCCAGAACAATCGAAGCCATTTATCCGGACGGCTTCTTACCAAAACTAGAAACCGAGGCGGATGACCAGTCTCTGGCGGTTGGTATTCGAGGTGATCTGCCGAATGCCTGGTTATGGGACGCGAGCGTTGTCTACGGTAAAAATGAATTTGGCTTTAATTCATCGAACTCAGCGAATGTCAGTTGGTACTATGAACCTCACCCAGATGGCGGCATTTACGGTGAAACCCCTACGTCAGCCTTTGACGGTGAGTTAGTGTTTGAGCAAACTACGTTCAACTTAGACTTTAACGGAACCGTTGATATAGACAATGAACTGCTTTATTTAGCTTTCGGCCTGGAAATGCGCCAGGATGGTTATGAGATAAATCCGGGTGACCCTGTTTCCTGGGCTTATGGCCGGACCAATGATCCCAGTGTGGAAATCGTAACCCCATCGGGAGCTGGTGCAGAGGCTGGTATACAAGGCTTCCCGGGCTTTAGCCCAAGCCAGGCTGTGGACGCAACTCGTGACAGCTATGGTGCTTATGTCGATGCAGAATATTATGTGACTCCTGACTTTTTGTTAGCCGGCGCCTTGCGTTATGAAGACTACGATATTGCTGGTGACAACATTTCCGGTAAGCTTTCTGCACGTTATGACATCGATAACGACTTTTCTGTTCGAGGAACAGTCGCAACAGGTTTCCGTGCACCAGGTGTTCAGCAAATTTATTACAGCCAGGTTTTAACGAACATTGTTAACGGAACATTGGTTGAAACCGGCACCATTGCTAACGATGACGAGGTTGCGCGCCAGTTTGGTATTAACGCACTTGAAGAAGAGACATCAGAAAGTGTCAGTTTGGGTCTTATTAAGCGCTTTAATAACGGCTTTGACCTGACTATGGACTTTTACCAAATTAATATTGATGACCGTATTGTGTTGTCTGAGTCGTTAACAGCCTCTGTTGGCGCTGAATTTGGTGAAATTCTTGAAGAGAACAACCTGGGTGCGGCGCAGTTTTTTACCAACTCTGTTGATACTAAAACAACAGGTTTAGATGTTATCGCGTCTTATCCTACTGAGTTGTTTGACGGTAACCTGAACTTGACCGCGGCCATGAGTTTTATGAACACCGATGTTGAGCAGGTGAATTCGGTTTCGTCGTTAATTCCCGGCGAACAAATCTTTAACGATACCCAAGTGTTGCGCCTTGAAGAAGGACAGCCTAGTGAAAAAGCAACATTAAGTGGTGACTGGACTCGAGATGCCTGGAACGTCAATTTAGCCTTAAATTACTTCGGTGCTGTTGAAGGCCAGGCTTTCACAGGTGTTCGTCATGAGTGGGGTGGCAAGTGGTTAACCGACCTTTCTGTTGGTTATGACTTTACCAGTAACCTGAACGTACGAGTTGGTGCCAATAACTTATTTGACACTTACCCGGATGAATGGGGCAGTGCAGGCTCGCCATTCTCTGATGCCGGCTTTAAATACGGTTGGGAAACCTTCCCGTTTGGTATCAATGGTGGTTATTACTATGCACGTCTGAACTACACGTTCTAGATGTTGCATGATCTACCAATAGAAACGAAAACGCCCCTTTCAAAGGGGCGTTTTTTATTTGGTATTTATTGTCCCAGTCGGCCAACTCGTTTCATGGCTCCCCAATTGTGTCGGCGACCGCTTATAAATTGCCAGAACCCCCGTAAACGCCACCAACTGTTTAATTGTCGATAGCCAAAGTTTTCCAGTATTGCGGCAAAAATAAGCCACATAAGTTCTTTTTTTGACTGGTAAGTCCTAAAGGTTAATTCTTCTAGAATAAGAGAAAATATGGAGATAAAAACACCGAGTCCAAAAGCCGCAAGCAAAAAAGTCAAAGTAAAGTCCAGGTCCACCAGGCCGGCAAAGAAGAAGTAAGCGGTAAGCAAATAAGCCAATACCTCAATGAGCGGGCCAATACCCTCAAAAAACAGCATAAAAGGGTAAGCTATCCAGCCAGCAGTTTTGCCTCTCAAAGAAAAAGGAAGCCCCACGTTTTTTGTTAAACTTTCCAATAAACCTCTTTGCCATCGAATACGCTGGTTTTTTAAGGTGGTTAGATCTTCAGGTGCTTCGGTCCAGCATACCGGGTCAGGTATAAAGGCAATGCGGTAACGAAGTTTCTCTCTGTTCATATACTGGTGCAGCCTGATAACCAGCTCCATATCTTCGCCCACTGTATTTGCTTGATAGCCACCACACTCAATGACCCGCTGTTTGCGGAAAACCCCAAAAGCACCAGAAATAATGAGCATACCGTTAAGTGGTGACCAGCCCATTCGGCCAAATAAAAAGGCGCGTAAATACTCGACAATTTGTAAGCGGGCTAACCAGGAGCCAGGTAGGCCAACTTTGGTGAGAAGCCCATGACGAATTGTCGATCCATTGGCTACGCGAATTGAGCCGCCAACGGCGACAGTTTCTGGCTCGTCTATAAATGGGCGGACAATTTTATCCAAGCTGTCACGTTGTAAAATGGAGTCGGCATCAACTGCACAAAATAAGGGGTTACGCGATGCATTTATCCCGGCATTTAGGGCATCGGCTTTACCGCCATTGTCTTTATCTATGACCCTAAGCTGCGGGTACTTCTGTGAGCGGTACACTTGCCGAATGGGCTGCGTCATTAGCTGGTTGCGGTAGGCCTCATGATAGACCTCAAGGTCAAATGCCTGGATAAGTGTCGTCATCGTTTTATCACGTGATCCATCATTAATGACAATGATTTCGTATCTGGGATACTCTAATTGTAAAATACTTTTAATCGACGAGACGATACCAATTGCTTCGTTATAGGCAGGAACAATGACGGAGACTGGCGGTAGCAGCGGACCAAAACTCATAGGGAGTAACTGATTGTCGTAACGGTGCATGTATTTGCGAATAACAACGAAGCTGATGATGTTAAGTACCAGATAGACTGCGGTTAGTGCGACGAAATAACCAATAAAACTTAGTTGTGCTATGTCAATCCACGGTTGCCAGTTATCACGCATCAGTTATCTCCAAATCCATTTCATTAGCGACTTGCATCAACATGTTCCTGGCAAAAGGATCAGCCAGTTCAGTCAGTTTTTCTTTAAGGTAGGCGGGTGAAAATTCCGGGTGTAAGAAAACGCCTTGAGCGGCCCGGTAACGAACCCACCAAACAGAGTCTTGTAACAGTTGCCATAGGCGTTCTAAATCTTGTTTGTTGCTTGCCAGCTCTCCCAGCATTCGGGTAGCCTGAACCCGGACACTTAGTTGCGCTGAATGTGTCAAGCGTCGAACTAAGGGCAGATGGTGGGGATGATCAAGCAATGGTATCAGTTGCGCGATGGCTTCGTGTTGCGACTTGAAGTGTCGGACCAAGTGTTCAGCTTCTCGGCTGGAAAGCGGTACATCGATTCCTTGTAATACTTTAAGAAGGTAAACTGCATGTTCAGGCGTGGTTTGAAGTAAAGTTTCCTGCGCTTGTTGGATCAGGTAACGTGAATCGCATTCTTTGGCTATGGTTACCAAGCGTTCTGGAGCAACGAAGCTGTTCAGTTTGAGCAATATTGGTACAGCGATTGTCTGGTCATTGCGCATTAAGGCGCGCAATGCCGTAAGAACGACCATGCTGCTGGAGTGCTGGGTCAGTTCCTTTAAACGTTTTATTGTTTTAGGAGAGAGCTTCTGTAAATCGCCCATGGCGATAGCGGTGGCAATCAATGTTCTGACATCCTGACCACGCATCAGTTCAAGTGCCTGACGTTCTAAACGAATGTTCTCGGCTAAGCGTTCAAGACCATCGTCTGCATCACCGCGGACATAGCGATGCATTAAAGACCATAACTGAATGAACCATAAAAAGGCCCGCGTATCTTGCCACAGTTGCTTAATCTGTGTCGGATGGGGCAAATCGGCTTGTGGGTTTGCACAAAACTCGAATAAAACGAAACGCCAATGTTGTTGTAATTCCAGTTGCTTTTTGTCACGTCCCTGATGCACAAGCCGCAGGATGAACAACCACGACCAGACTAAAATGACTAGGATCGTGATAACCAGCAGGGCACCGTGCATCCATTGCAGGAGCTCTTCAGAATCGATAGCGAAGTCCAAACAGTACCCCCCGGCGATCGTAAAAGTGGCCCTGTTCATTGAAGCTGAGCGCCCAACGCACGCCCCAATCTGCTGACAACTGATGTAAACCGTAAAGGCTGATACCTTTGACATCTGTTATTAAAACCCTCTGGGGGGCGACTTTTTCCGCTTCCTCACCTTGGTTAAGTGCTATCGTTATGTTGCTCCAGTCATTGTATAAATAGCTGAGGGTTGTGGCATGAGACAGGGCTGACTCACCACCTAAAAGGTGATCCCGACGAATTCGGTAAGACCAACGCCATTGCTCAAAGTAGCGTTCCAACTGAAGGCTATAGCCTTGGCTGGAGCTTATCGTCCAGTTGCTTCTGTGAGTGCCTGCGCTAATTAGGTAACCATTGCTAAGTGCCCGGCTCAGTATGATCTGTCCCTGCAGTTCAGGACGCACTCGGGAGGTTCCTGAGCCACCAATTTCTCCGAATAACTGCCAATTTTCATTAAGTTCGGTATAAAAACCGGCTAAAAGCTCATTATCGCTAAGGTCAAAGCGGCGGGTTTGGTTAAAACGTAAATAGCCTAAAGTTTCATTTGAAAGAGTTTGCTCGTACTGAAGGTAAGTATTCTGCCAGTTGTCGTAATTGCCCGATAAACCATCGAAACCAATACCCGCTTCCAACGCCTGATCGTACGTCTGAGCTGACAGGGCCGCGCTAAGCAAGAAGCTTACCCCCGCAATCATACTGCGTTTCATGACAGTCTCCTCTTTTGATTGCGGATATTAAGCAGCTTGCGGATTCGGGCTTGCAACTCTTTTGGTTGAAACGGCTTTACCATGTAATCGTTCGCACCTGAATCCAGTGCGTTGGCAATATCATCGTCCTCCTGCAAGCTGGTTAATACCAGGATGGGTAGATGTTGGCTGGACTCGCGATCGCGAAGCCATTGAATCAATTCTGCTCCTGACACTATGGGCAACTGCAAGTCCAGCAGCACCAAGTCGGGAGTATACGTCTGCAACTGCTCTTGAGCTGTAGCGCCGTCATTGCAACATTTTGTTTGGTAACCTTCCCGCTGTAACAAAAACTCTAACAGTTCGCGTAAAACCGTATCGTCCTCAATAATTAGAATCTGGAACTTGCCCATGTAAGCCTCCTCGCATAGCTCAAGCATAAGTAGCTTCGGCTTTGGGAGCAAGAAAAACTCTGTTTAGAAAACAACCGGTAAGCTTCCTTTAGGCAAAAAAAGACCGAGCGCATAAAATACCCCGGTCTTTTTGCTTAACCAAATTTTAAGGCTGAACGAATCAGTCATTAATTTCCCAAGTAAGAGGTCAGCATCCAGGCTGTTTTTTCTTGCTCTTTAATGTAGTCACTCATTAGTGCATTAGTACCTTCATCACCAGCTTCGTCAGAAATTTCAAGAATTTCACGCTGCAGGCGAATTGTAGTCTGATAGCTGTCCAGAATATTAGCTACACAGGCACGGCCTTCGTGAACGTCTTTTACTTCTTCTATTTCGCTGTTCTTGATATAGGTCGAGTAAGCATGCTGAGGGCGTTGACCCAGAGTCAGAATACGTTCTGCAATTTCATCAATTTTCAGCAGTAAGTCATCGTAGGTTTCTTCAAACTTAGCGTGCAATTCGAAGAAACGTTCGCCTTTAATGTTCCAATGGAAGCCGCGAACATTCATGTAAAAAACTTGGTAGTTTGAGAGCAACTCATTCAACTTGTCGCCAAGCTTCTCTGCTTTTTTCTGGTCTAAACCAATAACGCTTAACTGTTTCATAAACCCTCCTTTGTCATCGTTATGCCTTAACAATAGTTGAATCATAGAGTTAAAGAAAGCGATGAAAACCGATAAAGCCGACAGTTAAAATCGATAACTGTCAGCTATAGCTTACATAAAGGTTACGGAGTTGCAGTGAGGCAGATCAACTGAGGCTTTCGACTTTACCGTCGCGAATGTGTTTCTCGCCGCGGGCTTTCGCCAACTGAATTTGACGTTCGCGTTCTGCAAAACGCTCTTTCTGTTCGGCGGTGGTTTTATCAAAGCAATGCGGGCAGCTGACACCCTTCTGGTAGTGCTCAGACTGCATTTCTTCTTTGGTTATTGGCATACGGCAGGCGTAACATTGGTCGTATTCACCGGGTTCCAGGCCATGCTTAACAGTAACCCGTTGGTCGAAGACAAAGCATTCGCCATTCCAGCTGCTTTTCTCTTCGGGCATCATTTCCAAATACTTAAGAATGCCGCCCTTTAAGTGGTAGACCTCGTCAAAGCCTTGTTCTTTAAGATAAGCGGTCGACTTTTCACAGCGGATGCCGCCAGTACAGAACATCGCGACCTTTTTGTGTTTTTCCGGATTCAGGTGCTCTTTAACGTACTCAGGAAACTCACGGAAGGTATCGGTTTTGGGGTTAACAGCACCTTCGAACGTACCTACGGCATATTCGTATTCATTACGGGTATCAATAACCAGAACTTCCGGGTCGGCAATTAAGTCATTCCACTTGTCGGGGTCAACGTAAGTGCCAACAGAGCTTTTGGGATCAACCCAGTCAACGCCTAAAGTTACAATTTCTTTTTTAAGCTTAACCTTGGTGCGGTAAAAAGCCTGGCCGTCGCTGGGGGACTCTTTGTGTTCAATATCCGCAAAACGTTCGTCCGAACGTAAGTAATCGAGCACGTTATCAATACCCTCGCGAGTACCACAGATAGTGCCATTAATACCCTCGCGGGCTAATAAAAGAGTGCCTTTTACATCGTTTGCAATAAGCGTTTGATACAGCGGTTCACGCAGCTCTTTATAGTCATTGAGCTCAACAAACTTGTACAATGCCGCACAAATATACATATCATGTTACCTTTTTCAGCGGTCCGGAACGTAAATCCGGAGCCCTATTTAAAATCGCGCGGATTATACCGTTTTGATCCTGATCAGCGCAAATCAGGTTTCCCGGGAGCAGTAAAGCCATGGTAAGCGACGCTTTGTTTTTTGGTTTAGTTCTTTTGTCGGCCGCAACCTCGTTACTGACAGCTGTAGCTGGTGCAGGTGGTGGTGCGGTATTGATAGGTATGATGGCATTAGTCTTGCCGGGGAGCGCGGTGATACCGGTACACGGACTGGTGCAAATGGGTTCTAATGTGGGCCGTACCGGGTTGTCATGGAAGCACATTCACTGGCCTACCGTTGCCTGGTTTGTCCCTTTTGGTCTGCTGGGAACCTTTATTGGTAGTCTACTATTGGTTCAGCTTCCCACGCATTTTTTGCAAATTACCATCGCGTTATTTTTAATCTGGCTGACCTGGGGGCCTAAGTTGCCGCAAAGCTTCCGCGGCCGGGCAGGCTTAGTTGGCGGAGGTTTGGTAACCGGTTTTATTTCGCTATTTGTCGGGGCGTCAGGGCCGCTGGTAGCGGCCTTTGTAAAAGCTCGTTTTAGTGAAAGGTTGCAAACCGTCGCGACATTTTCTGCGGTGATGACCATGCAGCATGCCCCTAAAGCGTTAGTTTTTGGCATGGCAGGCTTTGTCTTTCAGGATTGGCTGCCGTTGGTGCTGGCAATGATTGCCGCTGGCTTTGTTGGTACCTGGGTTGGTCTGCATTGGTTGAAAAAAATCACCAACCAACGCTTTGACCAATTGTTTCGGTTAATCATTACCTTGCTGGCTCTTCGCCTGCTTTGGGTCGCGCTTGAGCCGTTTGTCCCAGCGTTGGCGAGCATAGCGGCGTAAGCTGGCAATGTTATCGGTTTCATCCATTATGGGCGTGCCCAGTATGGTTTCGATAATATCTTCCAGAGTAATGAGCCCGAGCCAACTGCCGTGTTCGTCGTAAACCAAAGCAAGATGCTGGCGCTCTTTGATGAGATGACTCATTAGCGCTTCCACGCTCACAGTTTCTGTTACTATTTCCACGGGTCGGACAATGTCACTTAATGCGTCTGACTCGTCAGCATCTAAAACATCACTTCGGAAAATGATGCCCTGAGGTTCCTCTTCGCTGTCAATAACCGGGTAGCGTGAAAAAGGTAACTTGCGGATCTTCTCGCTGACTTCCAGCATACTTAAACTCGGGTTAATCGACTCGCAGACTGTGCGAGGTGTCATTACTTGACGCACGCGAATTTCATGTAAATCAAGAATGTTTAAGATTACCCGGCGCTCGTCATCGTCTAAAGCTTTTTCTTCGTGACCAATAGTTGCCATGGCTTTAATTTCCGAGCGAACATCAATGTCCGCTTCACCGCTGCCAATACGTTTTGTAATTTGATCAGAGAGCCAGATAAAAGGCTTAAGTGATAAAATCATAAAGTTAAGTATGGGAGGAAGCGAAGGTGCAATGGGTCGCCAGAACTTGGCCCCGATAGTCTTAGGAATAATTTCAGATAACACCAAAATAAGCAGCGTCATAACGGCTGAAGCGACACCCAGGTAGCCATCACCAAAAACCACTCCGACTTGAGCGCCAACACCGGCGGCTCCGGCTGTATGGGCTATCGTATTGAGTGTTAGTATAGCCGCGAGAGGTTTATCAATAGAGTCTTTTAGCTTGCGTAATTGCTGATGGGTTTTAGGCCTGCTCTCTTTTAATTGTGCAACATAACTAGGCGTAACCGATAAAAGAGCCGCTTCTAAAACCGAACAAACGAACGAAACACCCACCGCAATGATGGCAAAAACAATAAGTAAAAACATTAATACCCTAAATGCTTACAGAAATTGCGTCAGTAATAACATAGTTCCTGCCAGAATCAGAATTGACCAGCCGACAGGACCTGCGTACTTACCCCATAAGCGCTCAGTATAAGGCCCTAACCACAAAACGATAAGCGCTAATACATAATATCTTAAAGCGCGCGCTGCACCTGCGGCGAATAAAAACAGAGAAAGTGGGTAGTCGCCAGCTCCGGCAGCCAGCATGGCAACCTGGAAGGGGACCGGAGTCACACCAACTAAGAAAATCGCGACAAAGCCGTCTTCTTTTAGTGTTTCCTGAAACTCTTGATAATAGTCCTGAATGGACAAGTAGCTAATAAACCATTCGCCCGCAGTGTCGAACAGCGCAAAGCCAATGTAGTAACCGCCAACGGCACCTGCCATGAAGCCAGCTAAAGCAACCGAGGCTACTAGCCAGATGCGTTTGCGCTCAAGCACCATGTAAGGTACGAGTACTAACTCTAAAGCAATGGGGAGTAAGGTTGCTTCCATAGCAGAAAGAAAAAAGAGAAGTACCAGAGCATGAGGGGAACTGGCAAGTTTCTGATACCATTGCTGCGTCTTTGTGTTTTCTGTCATTGGTGCGTCAATTTATTAATTTCGATAGTATTTATCGGTTTAGTGTAGCGTTATTTCTTTGCAAATAGGGATCGAAGCCGTTAAAACTTACGTAAACTTTGCATTAAGCGTATTGTTAAAAGGTAACTGAAAATGAAATATCGAGGAAGCCCTGCATTTTCTCATGGACAGGCAGATAAAATAGGGGTGCTGGTGACTAACTTGGGCACTCCTGAAGCTCCAACGAAGGGCGCGCTCAAGCCTTATTTAAAAGAGTTCCTGTCTGACCCAAGGGTGGTTGAGGTTCCTCGCCTGCTTTGGTACTTCATATTAAACGGCGTGATCCTTCGATTTCGTCCGAAACGTTCAGCCGAGGCTTATGAAACTGTTTGGACAGAACGCGGCTCGCCGTTGCTTTTTCATACTCAGGATCAAGCCGCTGCTATTGAGAAAAAACTGAAGGAAACCTGGGGCGACAATATTGTCGTCGACTTTGCCATGCGCTATGGGAATCCGGCGTTGGGTGATGTGGTCGAGAATATGATGCAAAAAGGGGTACGGAAATTACTGGTTCTGCCGCTCTACCCGCAATATTCAGCATCTACCACAGCCTCAACTTTTGATGCTCTGGCAAAAGATTTTACTAAACGACGCTGGTTACCTGAGCTTCGCTTTATTACTCATTACCATGACTTTCCGCCGTTTATTGAAGCAGCAGCAGAGCGTATTGAGAGGCACTGGGAACAATACGGACGCACAGATAAATTGCTTTTTTCCTACCATGGTATTCCGTTACGCTACTTGAAAAATGGCGACCCTTACCACTGTGAGTGCTACAAAACCTCGCGTTTACTGGCTGAACGTCTGGGACTTGGTGAGGAAGAATACCTGACAACATTCCAGTCGCGTTTTGGTCGCGAGGAGTGGCTACAACCGTATACTGATATGACCATGAAAGCGCTTCCCGGAAAAGGCATTAAGTCTGTTCAGGTATTTTGTCCGGGCTTTTCTTCAGACTGTTTAGAGACGGTTGAAGAAATTGGCGAGGAGAACCGAGAATACTTTATGGAAAGCGGTGGTGAACGGTACGAGTATATCTCAGCCCTAAATGCCGAAAGTGATCATATTATTGCGCTGACACAGCTTATTGAGAATAATTTGCTGGGTTGGTCAGTGGAAGAGGTTTCTGGGCTGCGACAGCAAAGAGCTGATGAAGTTAAGAAGCAAGGCTTGCCCTACGATAACTGAGGAGAGAAGCATGGAAAAAGAATTTTCTGTTTCAATGGAACTGGTTGATAATTATAAGTTTCTTGTCGACTTTGGTAGTTATGGTGAGCTTGTTTCAGATGAGCCAGAGCCGCTAGGAGAAGGTCAGGGTCCAAATCCCTCTCGTATTTTGGCTGCGTCAGTGGCTAACTGTCTAGCCGCTAGCTTAATGTTTGCTTTGCGTAAGTTTAAAGACGAACCGGGTAAAGTAAGTGCCAAAGTTAAAGGGCATCTTGACAGAGTTGATGGTCGTTGGCGTATTGTCAGTATGGACGTCGATATAAAATTGGGAAATGCCTCGGCAACGCTGAGTCATCTTGAAAGAGCTTTGGAGCAGTTTGAGGACTTTTGTGTGGTCACTCAGAGTGTCCGTAACGGCATTGATGTCAATGTCAAAGTTGAAGACAGTGACGGAAAATTAGTAAAAGGATAAAAGTGGCTCGAACGAATTCATTCGGTAAGCCTTTCATGTTTATTGCATGGGGGCTTGCTATTGCTATGCTGGTTTGGTTTTTTGAAGACAAACTTCAGCAACAGTTTAATCCTAACTCTCAGGTTCAAAGTCATGTAGACAATGGGCAGGTCACAGTCGTGCTGGAACAAAACCGTATGGGCCATTACGTAGCCCGGGGAAAGGTTAACGGGCAGTCGGTGACATTTTTATTAGATACCGGAGCTACCCTGGTCGCTATTCCCGAAGGTTTAGCGCAAAAGCTCGGACTTCGTAAGGGACGTCAGGGAATGTCCCAAACCGCCAATGGACGTGTTATAACATACCGTACAGAAATTGATCGTTTGCAGCTGGGTGATATTCAGTTGAGCAATGTTGCTGCTTCAATTACACCCGGGATGGACGGCGATGTCATACTTTTGGGCATGAGTGCATTGAAAGAATTTGAGTTAATGCAGAAAGGCGATACTCTTACTTTACGTTATTAAAAATTAGAGCAGGACGGATGTATGTATAGAAAACTACTAGGCGCAACGTTATTCATTATTGCCGGTACGGCCGGAGCGCAACAGGAAACAATGAAGGAATGCGCGGCGATTGAAGACTCACTGGAGCGCTTGGTGTGCTATGACAACTTAGCCAAGCGTCAGCAAGGTGAACCTCAGGACGAAAAAGCTAAAGGTAGAGCTAAAGCGGAAGAGATGAAAGCCCGGGGACAAAGCAAGGCCGAAGAGATGAAAGCTAAGGCTAAGCAACGGGGCAAGCGGAGCGACAATGCCGCAGAGCAGAACTTTGGTATGGAGCACAAAGGTAGTCAAAATAATACGCTTGAAAGGTTAGAAGTAGAAGTTGCCAGCAAAAAGCAGGACCCTTACAAGAAATGGCAAATTGAGCTGACTAATGGTCAGGTTTGGAAGCAAATCGATAGCCGGGGTTATTTTTCCTGGGACGATGATGATACCTATTACATTGAGCGCGGTGCGTTGAACTCCTTTTTCTTCGGTCGAGAAGATTCAAATCGTCGGCTTAGAGTGCAGCGAATTAAATAAGCCAGGAACAATTATGCAGCGGACTAATGCAAGATAACTTACTCAGTTATAGTCAAATAGCGACAGGAGTCGTGCTGCTCCTGATTACTGCGACAGTTTTTGTCAGCGTGGTCCGTAAAAGAGCGGATAAGAAGTACCAGGGATTAAATCAGTTAATTCAGGCTCATTATAATACGTTTAATGCCCTGGCCCAGCAGCGGGATATTGAGGGCCGCTTGCTGGGTATTTGTCACCTAATTGAATCTCAAATTGATGGCGCCATGTGTTCTATCATGGTGGCAAATAAAGACAACAAAACTTTATCAACGGCTGCTTCAGCTTCATTACCCCGCTCCTTTTCTAATGAATTAAATGGATTAAAAATTGCTGATGGTTCAGGCGGCTGCGGTACCGCAGCCGCCATCGGTGAACCCGTTCTGGCTGCCGATATGAGGAACGATGAGCGTTTTGAGGCGTTCATGCCGTTAATTAATCAGTACGGCTTAGCTGCTTGTTGGTCTCACCCCATTTTTGGGGCTGCAGAGGGTGAAGTTATAGGAACTTTCGCTATCTACTTTGCCCAGCCGAGAGTGCCAACCGGGGGTGAGCTGGAACTGATTGTACGTAACCGCGACTTAGTTGCCTTAATCCTCGAGCAAGAAGAGCAACGAAAAGCGCAGGTTCGTTTAGAGCAACATCAACGCTCCTTATTTACATACAACCCCGATTCAGTTTTTACACTGGATTTAAACGGAAACTTCACCAGCGTTAATCGTGCAGGTTGCGAGCTTTTACTTCTTAGTGAGGAAGAGTTGCTGGGGCAGCATTACGAGCTGGCGGTTCCGGAAACCGAGCGGGAAAGAACGCTAACGTACTTTGAAACAGCAAAAAAGGGCACCCCTCAGTCTTACGAAATTAAAGTTGCGGACAGAATGGGGCAACTGCATGACTTATCAATAACCAATATCCCAATTATTATTGATGGCGAAGTTACCGGGGTGCATGGTGTCGCTAAAGAGGTTACTGAGCATCGCGCGAATGAGGCAAAACTTAAAGTTTTTCGAAGTAGCGTGCATGCTAGTGTTAATGGCGTCGTTATTAGCGAAGCTGATAAAAAAGGTTTCCCGGTTCTTTATGTGAACCCCGCTTTTGAGAAAATGAGCGGTTACTCTCTTACCGAAATGAAAGGGATAAGTTGCAACATACTGCAAGGCCCAGATACGGATCCAAAGGTAATTAATGAGATTCGAAAAGCTTTGCAGGAAAAACGAGAAATAAAAAGTGTTATTCGGAACTACCGCAAAGATGGAAGCATGTTTTGGAATGAGCTCTTAATAGCACCGGTTAAGGGCCCGGATAACAAAGTAACGCATTTTATTGGGTTACAAAGCGATATTACGGAACGAGTCCAAAGAGAGGATGCTTTAGCTTTTTATGCCTCACATGACAGTCTAACGCAGTTAGCCAACCGAAGTGCCATGGAAGAGCGACTACAACAGTTAGTATCCAATGATACGAACCAAGCCGTTTTTGTGTTGTTTATTGATTTGGACGGGTTTAAACCGATAAATGACAGTTTAGGGCACTACCTTGGTGACGAGGTGTTAATTGAAACTGCGCAGCGTCTGCAGCAGGTAATCCGTGAACCTAACCTGATTTGCCGCTTTGGCGGAGATGAATTTGTTGCTGTTATCCAAAGCATGGGGTCAGCAGAGCAGATTAATGTTTTATGTACCGAAGTATTAGCTATTTTCGACGAACCATTTCGTATCGATGAGATTGAAGTTTCCTTGTCGGCAGCCATTGGCGTTGCCGCAAACGATATTCAATATAAGCATCCCATGGAACTGACTCAGCGCGCCGATGTAGCAATGTATGAAGCGAAGAAGCGCGGCGGTAATGCAGTTTGTTGGTACTCCGAAAAGCTTGATGAGGGGCTGGGCTACAAGGTTGCTCTGCGGACACAAATTCAGGAAGCGCTGGCCAAGAAGCAATTTGAGCTGTTTTATCAACCCATCATGACCAGTACAGGGCAAATTTCAGGGGCTGAAGCGTTGATTCGCTGGCACCACCCAACCAAAGGCTACGTTTCTCCAGCGGACTTTATTCCGATTGCTGAGCGTACAGGTCAGATCATCCAAATTAGTGAATGGGTTCTTAGACAGGCTTGCCAAGACTTAAGTGAGCTGAAACGTTACGGTATTAACACTGTTTCTGTGAATTTTTCACCCATTCAGTTTTATCGTGACGACTTTATTAGTAAAACCAAGTTTGTGCTCGAAGAATTTAATATAAAGCCGGGTGAAATTACCGTTGAAATAACAGAGAATGTGCTGGTTAACGACACTCAGCGTATCGCTGAACTTTTACAACACCTGCGCGAGTTAGGTCTTGATGTTGCAATTGACGATTTTGGAAGCGGGTTTGCCAGTTTGCGATACCTGAATGTCCTGCCCGTAAATAAACTGAAGATTGACCGCAGCTTTATTGAGAACATTGACCATAACAGACATAACGCTGCAATAACGGGTGGCATCTTAAATATGGTCGAGCACCTCGGTATACAAACGGTTGCTGAGGGTGTCGAAACTGAAAACGAATACCGCTACCTGGTCGAACACGGGTGTCCATTAATGCAGGGCTTTTTATTCTGTAAACCGAAGCCGCTGGGCGAACTACTCGTGTGGGCAGAACGCCAGCAGTCTCTCGAAAACGAAAGTTAAAGCTATTTGATATCGGTCAGACGCAAGTATGGGCGCAGCGTTTTCCAACCTTGCGGAAACTTCTGTTTTGCGTCTTCATCGCTTACTGTCGGGCGAATGATAACTGAGTCGCCAGGAACCCAGTCCGCCGGACAGGCAACTTCTTCGCGATCGGTCGTTTGCAGCGCATCAATAACACGTAAAATTTCATTAAAGTTACGACCTACCGTCATGGGATAAGTCATGATAAGCCGAACCTTCTGGTTGGGATCGATGATGAAAACTGAACGTACAGTCGCGGTTGCGCTCTCGTTTGGGTGGATCATGTCGTAGAGTTCAGCAACTTTACGATCTTTATCCGCTACAATAGGAAACTCTAAGACGGTGCTTTGAGTGTCGTTTACATCCTCAATCCAGCCTTTGTGCGCTTCAACAGTGTCAGTGGAGAGTCCCAGCGGTTTGACATTGCGCTTTTCAAATTCCGGGGCCAGTTGTGCTGTTCTTCCCATTTCGGTGGTGCAAACAGGGGTGTAGTCAGCCGGGTGACTGAAGAAGAACACCCAGGAGCCCTTTGCCCAGTCATGAAATTTTATCGAACCCTGAGTGGTATCAATGGTAAAGTCTGGTGCAGTATCGCCAATACGTAATGTCATAAAGTTACTCCTGGAGTCATTGTTGATAACCTTTATTGGTAACAACTAAATAGTAGCTTAGTAAACGCATTACAAGGTAATAGGCTTAGAACCATTTACTCTAATATAGACTCATGGATTATTAGTAATGACTTTATTTATTGATGCCGATGCCTGCCCACTGGCTATAAGAGAGATTCTGTTTCGAGCGGCGCAGCGTAAGCAGCTACACCTTTATTTAATCGCAAACCAGCGTATTCAGACACCAAAATCGAAGTTTATCCATATGGTTCAGGTAGGCAGTGGTTTTGATGTGGCTGATCATGAAATTGTCCGTCGCTGTGAAGCCGGCGACCTGGTGATAACCAGCGACATTCCTCTGGCGGCAGAAGTTATCGAGAAAGGTGCAAAAGCTCTGAGCTCCCGAGGCGAACTATTTACGCCGGACAATATTCGTCAGCGTCTCAATATACGCGACTTTATGGACACCATGCGAAGCAGCGGCATTCAGTCGGGAGGCCCTCCGCCTTTAACCAACGTTGATCGCAAAAATTTTGCTGACCATTTAGATCGGTTACTTGCGGGGAGTTGAATTTGGGATTTATTGCAGCATTACCGGCAATTCTCTGGGCCTTGGTTGCCTGGCTTTATCCTGAATGGTTGACGCAAATTCAGCTGCCGGTGCCGGGTGCCGTTTCTGCGGGCCTGGGTATTGTGTTTTTACTGGCCGCCTTTTTCCGGCAATGGCACTGGTTTTATTGGTGCGCCTGGGTTGGAGGTAGTTATGCAACGATTCAACTGGGGTTGCAGCAACCACTGGCGCAAAAAGAAGTGTCACAACTGTATCAGGCATTGCCTGTTTGGTTATCGGTCAGTGCCCTGTTATTAGCCTTTATAAAACAGCCAACCTTACTGACGCTAAAGGGTGTTCTTCTATTTATTGTTGTGGGAATTTTACCCTTAGCTTTGCTTTTGGGGCCGGTTGCTAACTCAGTTGCAACCCTGAGCCCAGTTGAACTGCTGACTCTGCCTGACTGGGAAGACACTGGACTTGCTGTTGGTTTGCTTCTTTGGATTGTTGCAATGGGAGGAAGTTGGGCAACTTTCCTATTGTATAAAGGCTCATCTTCCTTTGCCTGGAGCCAGTGGGCTTCATGGCTGGCACTGATGGTTTTTTTGCTCGTTGTTGACCATCGGGATGCGTCAACCTGGTCCTCGGTCGCGGCGGTAATTGGCCTATTATTGGCACTGGCCGATCAGATGTTGAAGTTGGCTTACATTGACGAGTTGACTGGATTACCGCAACGCAGAGCACTGGTCAGTCAATTGCAGCATTTACGCAGGCGCAGTGCGGTGTGCATGCTCGATGTCGATTACTTTAAGAAGTTTAATGATCGTTACGGGCATGAGGTGGGTGATCAGGTATTAAGGTTGCTTGGCAGTATTTTGAAAGATCATCGGGGTTTTAAAGCGTACCGTTATGGTGGCGAAGAGTTCACTCTGGTTTTTTCTCACAGCGACCCGGACAAATTGAAAAGTACATTAGAAAGTGTGCGCAGCAAAGTGGCGAATTATCCGCTTAAATTAAGGGAACCCTCGCGACCTGACAGTAAACGCAAAGGCAAGGACGCTCGCGGAAAAAAAGATGCTGCAAAAGCCGTAAAAATAACGATCAGTTTAGGAGCGACTTTAAAAGAGCCCGGGGATACACCCGATAGCATATTAAAGCGCGCTGATGAGAACCTGTACTCTGCTAAAAAGTCGGGACGTAACCGGGTTGTCTTAAAATAGTGGCGATCTAAACTCACTGGTATACGTTATTAGTAGGTGCAAACCGTAAATCATGCTCTGTACACAATAACAGGTAGGTCAATGAGCTACATAAAAGAAACCATTGAAAAATTAAAACAAACGAGCCCCGCTCAAGTTGAGTTCTATCAGGCGGTAGAAGATGTGCTGGAGTCGATAGAGCCACTTCTGGAAGAGCGGCCTAAATATCGTGAGCATTCTATTATTGAACGCTTGGTTGAACCTGAACGGCAGATTATGTTTCGGGTTCCCTGGATGGATGACGACGGTAATATTCAGGTGAATAAAGGCTATCGAATTGAGTTTAACTCGGCGCTAGGCCCCTACAAAGGTGGTTTACGTTTTCACCCAAGCGTCAATGCCGGCATTATTAAATTCCTTGGGTTTGAGCAAATTTTTAAGAATGCATTAACCGGGCTACCCATTGGTGGCGGTAAAGGTGGTGCCAACTTTAACCCGAAAGGAAAGTCCGACGCTGAAATTATGCGGTTCTGCCAGTCTTTCATGAGCGAGCTTTACCGTCATATTGGGCCCAATACGGATGTGCCTGCCGGGGATATTGGCGTGGGGTCGCGCGAAATTGGTTACTTATTTGGTCAGTATAAGCGTTTGGCAAACCGCTTTGACGGCGTGCTCACGGGAAAAAGCCTGCTGTGGGGCGGTTCACATGCCCGTAAAGAAGCCACCGGGTACGGTGCGGTTTATTTTGCGCAGTGCATGATGGATGACAAAGGTGACTCGCTGGAAGGCAAGCGCTGTTTAATTTCCGGCTCTGGCAACGTTGCTATATACGCTATGGAGAAGCTGTATGACTTAGGAGCCAAGCCCGCAAGCTGCAGTGATTCCAGCGGTACGATTTATCATGAGCAAGGTATTGATCTTGACCTGGTTAAGCGCATTAAAGAAGAGCAAAAAGGGCGGTTGGAAGAGTATCTTGAAACTCATAAGAACGCCGAATATACGCCCAGGGACGATTACCCCAAAGACGGTCATACGGTTTGGCGTTATAAAGCCGACTTAGCTTTCCCTTGTGCAACTCAGAACGAGCTGACCGAAAAAGATGCACAGTCACTTTTGGAGAATGGCTGTAAATGCATTGTAGAAGGCGCGAACATGCCCTCAACGCAGGCCGCCGTTGATCTCTTTATTGAGAGTGGCGCCGCATATGGTCCCGGGAAAGCCGCTAATGCCGGCGGTGTTGCAACAAGTCAGTTAGAAATGGTGCAAAATGCCAGTATGCTGCGCTGGGACTTTGAAGAAGTGGACGAAAAGCTCAAAGACATTATGCGGAATATCTATGAGGACGCAAAACGCACTGCAGAAGATTTTGGGCACCCGTCCAACTTAGTTCTTGGCGCAAACATTGCGGGTTTCCGTAAAGTTGCTGACGCCATGATAGAGCAAGGTGTGGTCTGAACTTATTGGCCTCCTGCATTCTGGGTCAGTCGTTTAATGGCTTCATCATTTACCGGTATCGATTGTGCGTTTAGCATAACGACAGCCCTTGAGCCATCGAGGTAAAAGCCAACAAAACTGCTGAACCCGGCTGTTTGTCCGTTGTGCCAGGCGTAGGCTTTACCGTTTTCGTCTTCGCTAATAAGCCAGGCTAAAGCCTGCTGGCAGCAGCCTTCAATGTTTTTTTGTGGGGCAAGTAACTGCTCCACAGTGGTATCGCCTTCTGCACTTTTTCGCATGATTGCTCTGGTGTAGTTGGCCATATCATTCAGTGTAGAAACGACAGCTCCGGCGCCGGCCAGAGACTGAAAGTGCCAGTGAGGTACTACGTCGCCCAAGACATTATGTCCTTTTGACAGGGAGCCTGAAGTATTTTCTTTACGGGTTGCCACATAAGTATCCGGCATACTGAAAGGTTCAAACACAACGTCATTTAACAGCTCAGGAAAAGCTTTTTCTGCACTCTTAGCGAGTGACTCTGCAAGTAAGCCATACCCGAAGTTGGAATATTCGTAATTGTTGGCACCGGGCTCTACCTCAGCCAAGGCACTTTCCAATTCTGACTGACCATAATGAGCGTAAGGGTCTGTCTGGTCGGCCTTACTTAATAAATTTTCAGGAAGTCGGGGCAGCCCGCTGTGGTGTGTGGCAAGCTGTCCCAGAGTCACTGTATCGGGTGCTTGCGGCCAAAACTCGCTGACCGGGGTATCAAGGGTTGTAGACTCATTAACTACTGCATGAGCCAGTAGATAAGCCACCATGGTTTTTGTGACCGAGCCAATTTCGTATTGTGTATTATGATCATGCTCGCCATAAAACTGGGTTTTGATTTCATCCTGGTCAATGATGGCAACCGCTGCACCGTGCTCGCCCAACTCGGGTGTCGGGGTGCTGGCCTGTTTCTCATCCGAACCGGCTTTTTTGAAGGTGAGAGGAAATTCCTGCCCCTGTTTGAAAGTTCCTTCGTAGCCTTCTGTTGTCTTTTTCCCGTTAAAGCTCGCCTGAATCATCGGCGACTTAAAGCTGAGTGTGTTGTTATCAATATGAACGTCAGTCAAAGGTATACCAAAGCTTTGCTGAGCCGGACTGTCTAAAGTCGCAATATACCCGTCGTGCACAACGGCAATATTCACTTGTAAGGGTAAACTCGAGTTTTCACTGACGGGCAAATCACCTTTGTAGGTTGCTTCGTAGGTAAGGCGGGCTTTGTCTTCCTGAGTTAGCTTATGCATGGTAATACTGCGTTCTTTACCTTGTGTGAATGTGCCCTCTAACTGACCATCATTCAGAGCACCCTGATAACTGGCCCTGAGGCTTGTATCGGTGAACTCTATCTTATTATCCTTAACTGAAAACTTCGTGGGTTGGTGGTCAAACATGCCCTGGTTCGGGCTATCGAGAGTTAGCTGGCCGTTATCGACATTAATACCAAGGGTAATGCTAACACCTTCTTGAAGGACAAGCTCTCCGCGCCATACGCCTTCCAGTTCCTCCTGATACTCTTTAGCTTGTAAAGCATGGTGGCAGAAAGCTGCCACCATAATAGTTGAGTAAATAAACCACTTAGTAAAGGTCTTCATGTTATTGCCTCATTGGTTAATTACTGCTTTTTCATCTCCTGCTGGAATTCCGCCAGGTCAGAAATTACCGTTTGATTCGGTAAATCTGCGTATGGTTCATCAGCAAATTTAGTGCCGCGTAGTTGTACCGAAATACGAGCAGCATCCGGGTTTAACAGAGTTTCCTGATAGAAGGCTTTTGCGTTTTCCAATGTGACACCCTCAACAGCCTTAATCAGTTGCTCTTTGCTATCAAACTCAAAGCGTTGCAGTCTCAAATCGGCCAGAAGCGGAGACACCTCCTCGTTAAGGTTCTTTGGTGTTTCGTTCAAGGTAATGAGCGTGCTTTGCTTAAGTTGATTGAACTCTTCCTCAGTCATACCCTGCAGGTCTTCCCAGTATTCTTTCTTGAAGCTGTCAAAGCGTTCCTGCATATCGACAACATTTTTCACCGGAGTTTGGATGTATAACCCAAAGCCGGCGTACTGGTCTAAGCTTGGAGCAAAGGCGCCAACTGCGTAGGCTAACTGTTCTTCTGTACGCAGCGTATCGAAAGCAACGGTACGGAAGTGACTTTGTAATACCGTACCGGCAGCTAACGACTCAAAACCGGGCTGTGGATGGATGTGTGCATCAACCAGTGCAACATCAGCGACCTCTAAGTCACGGCGCAGCACAATAGATTGCTCTGGTTGAGGTTCCCAGAACTGAGCCTGCTCGAAGTCTGTTACTTCCCGATTCTTCGGTAAGCTGTCCTTGATGCGTTTAACCGACTCATTAAGCCCTGCTTCGTCGTAGTTACCAAAAGCGAAAATGCGAATAGCATTATTACTCAGCATGGTATTCATGTAGTTCGATAAGTCTTCTGCACTTACAGAGCCTGCTGTTTCAACTAACTCTTCCTGATTAAACCCACCTTCGCGGATCAACTGCCCGTAAGCATCGAAGCTTTGGTAAATAGGGAATTGCTGCCCCTTGTTGTTAAGCTCTCTAATATAGCGGTCAACTGCTTGCTCAAAAGCTTGCTGTTCAACTGTAAAACTCAGGTTGTTAATTGCCCTTTCCAGCAGTTGAGGCTGCTTATCGGTGAAACCTGACACCGTCAGCGTGAGGCCGGTGCTGTCGCTTAGGCTGATGTTCATTCCGGCAATATTTGCTTCGGTATCAAGCGCGCTAATATTCATATTGTATAAGTCGCGCCACAAAGCGGTTAAAACATTCGCTTTCGCACTTTCAAGCGGGGCCGCATTATTGATTTGAATGTTGAATACACCCCGAGGTTGATCGCTGTATAGTTGACTTGGGTACTGCCACACCTGAATACCATCGTCTTCAATAACCACCTGAGGTTTGTCAAAAGCATCGTTCTGTTTAATGGCAAAGTTTTCGGGTAAAAGTGTATTTACCTTAGGCAGATTAATCGCCATTTGGGGCTCCTGGTTCCAGCTTGCGATTTCTTCTTGCGGTATATCGACAACTTTGTACTTACCTTCGTAAAAGTCGAGCTGACTGTCGTGCGGTTCATCCTGGCTGATGTACCAAACACGCAAATGCTCCGGAGTTAGCTGAGACAAAACAGAGCGTATGGCTTCAGGGTCAAACTCCTGATACTCGTAAGGAGCACTGATAGCGTATTCAGCCGGGAAATTTTGCATGGCTTCAGCCAGGTTAGAAACGTAACTGAATTCGTCACCTTTTTCTAAGAAACGGAAGCGATTGCTCAGGCTGGTTTTAATTTCGTTAAAGTACTTCTCATCAACGCCTTCAGCACGAACTTTATCAATGTACTTCATAATGAGAGCAACAATTTCTTCACGCTGCTTCATACCGGCATTGGTTAGCTCAACGTCAATTGCCAGAACGCCGTAGTTGCCGTAGAAAGTAGGCTGTGCCGATGCGTTCAAATTAGCAATAAGACCGGCATCTTTCAGTTGCTGTGCCGGGGTGCCCGGCATTTCAGAGCCAAGCAAATAGCTGACATAGCGGTTTGGTTTAACCGCGAACTGGTCCTGGTTGTCGTTAATAATGAACTCAAGTTTCAGCTGTTTAACATCTTCATTCGGCACATAATGAATGCGTTTTTTCCCGACATCGTCGAAGTTAATTTGAGCAGTAACCTCAGGCTCTTCAATACCGTCATCTTCAATGCTGGCAAAATGCTTGCGGGCCAGCTCTTCCATTTCTTCTAACGAACGGTTGCTTATCATGGCAACTTTCATGATATTGGAAGAATAAAAACGGTTATAAAAATCCACAGTTTCCTGATGAAGCTCGCTGCCTTCTTTGTCGCTCAGGCTATCCAAATTACCGATAAGGAAGCGGTTAGACGGGTGTTCGCCCAAAAGCAGTCGGCCAAGCTTGAACTGCCCGAAAAAGTCCATCTCGCGGCGCATAGACCACTCGGCATTGACCGCATTACGCTCTTTGTCGACGTATTCAGGGTACAATTTAGGAGCTTTGAAAAAGTCAGAGAAGCGATCCAGGCCCTCATTGTAGGCATCGTTATTGACTTTAAACATGTAGTTGGTGATATCCAGCCAGGTATAAGCATTCTGACTGCCACCGTTATTACTCATAAATTCGCTGTAGCCATTAGTGTCCGGGTATTTCTCGGTGCCCAGGAACAGCATATGCTCCAGATAGTGCGCCATGCCCTGCTGTGTTTCAGGGTCCTGCAGTAAGCCGACACCGACACTTAACGATGCGGCAGACTTATCCGTATTAGGATCAGACACCAACATAATTTCAATATTGTTATCCAGAGTTAATACACGATACTCACGCTGATCGTTGGGGCTTTTAATAACTTCCCCGGCTATAGCACTTTGCTGTGTGCTGGTTTCGGTCGCTGGTTGACTGCATCCTGCGGCTAATAAGGCGGAGCTAATAGCGCTCGCAAGTAGTAACTTTTTCATACAATATTTTCCTTTAACAAGTTATAGCCACATCATACCTAGGAGTAATGGGATAATTGAAGCGGCTCTGTTAATTATTTGTTGACTAATTTGTAACAGATTGTGAGAGTCATTTTATTAATGAAAAGACAAGGATGTTTAAAAGTGAAACGATTGATCGCATCACTGGCTTTGTTGGTAATAACCGGATGTGCTTCTCCGACAGTATTTTTAACAACTGAAAGGCTACCAGAGAAGGACAAGCAAGAGCTTGTAAAGGCATTATCTGAAAGTGGGTTTACCGTAGAAACAACCGCTGGTGTCAGAGTTCCGGAGGAATTCCCGAGTGTTGTTGTTGCTACCAACCCCGCGAATGAGAATCTGGAGTTTTTCGATAAGCTCGAGCAAGTTATTCGTCAGCAAAATTACTCTCCAATCACTTATCAAAAGTTTTATCAGCAAAAGCATTATTACAAAGGCCGTAATGTCGGGCTTTATATAAGAGGAGATGCTGAAGAGCTAATGCTTCCTCCTGTACTTCGTGGCAGTGAGAAAAGTTGCAATGATCAGCGCATGATTCTTGAGTTTAAAGGTAAAACAGAATTGAGCCTGGATATTGAAGATAAAGAGATTACCTCCTATACAGGAAGTTACCAGTCGGTATTGCCGGATACTGTATACGCCAACTTTGAGGATATGAAAGAGCCTGTGACATTTAAGTTTTCGCAGGTTGAGGTAAAAACTTATGCCGGTATGAAAACAGCAGATAAACTGGTGGTGACTAAAAGCGAAAACGCCGTACTACCGGTAGGTTGTGAGTTTATGATTATTAACTACTAACAACCCATGTTATCCACTTAAAAGTTTCTGTCGAAATTTAAACCACCTATTTGATTGTCGCTTTCTTCAAAGGACGTAAGCTCCTTATGTAACCGTTTTTAGTTACTTTTTAAAATGTAACTGAATTTAGTTACATTAAAGCGATTTTTGGGATGGTGAGGTGAGGCAGTCTTTGGGGGGAGAAAGCCCCCTGATTCATTCAGGGGGCTTAGAGTCGCAGGCTAGCGAAGCGTGACGAACTCCTCAGCGCTGGTCGGATGCAGCGCAACCGTAGAGTCTAAATCCGCTTTGGTAGCGCCCATTTTCAGAGCAACGGCGAAGCCTTGTAAGATCTCATCCATGCCTTCGCCAATACCGTGAATACCAACTACTTTTTCTTCTTTGCCGTGGCAAACCAGCTTAAAGTAGCTGAGCGCACGGTGTGGTGTGACGGCATTGTACATAGCCGCAAAAGATGACTTATAAACGCTAATATTCTCTTCACCGAATTTCAGCTTCGCGTCTTCTTCGCTTAAACCAACAGTGCCAATGGTTGGATGGCTGAATACAACGGTTGGAATGTTTTCAAAGTCCATGTGTGCGTTCGGCATGTTGTTAAATAAGCGTTCTGCGAGTAAGCGTCCAGCTTTTATTGCAACCGGTGTGAGCGCGGCTGCACCGGTGTTATCGCCAACAGCGTAAATGCTCTGTACGTTTGTATTCTGGAATTTATCGACATTAATGAAGCCTTCGTTATCCAGTTCAACACCGGTGCACTCCAGGTTGATGTTGTCAGTGGACGGCACGCGGCCTATAGCCCACACCAGACAGTCTACGCCGTCCATGGTTTTGCCGCCTTCAAAGTGCAGCGTTAAGGTACCATCGTCTTGCTTAACCACTTCACGAACGGTGGTTTCTGTATGAAGTTCGGGACCATCCTGCTTCATGCGTTCCAGCAAACCATCAGTAATGTCTTTATCGAAGGTGCGCAGTGGTCTATCACGACGTACCAGTAAGTGTGTGTCCGTTCCTAACGCGTGGAACACACCGGCAATTTCAACGGCAATATAACCAGCGCCAACGACAGCAGCCTTTTTAGGTTGCTCTGTTAATGCGAAAAAGCCGTCAGAGTCGATACCATGTTCAGCGCCCGGAATTTCAGGGATCATCGGGCGTCCGCCGGTGGCAATGGTAATATGGTCCGCAGTAATTTCTTCACCGTTGACTTCAACGGTTTTGTGGTCGACAAACTTGGCGAAGCCTTCAATAAATTCAACGCCGTTGCTTTGGAAACCACGGTGATAACCGCCATGAATGCGCTCTATATACGCTTCGCGATTATGAACCATGGTTGCCCAGTCAAAACCTTTTTGTTCAAGGTCGAAGCCATAAGACGGCGAATACTTGATAGCTTCTGCAATATGAGCGCCATACCACATGACTTTCTTAGGTACACAACCCACGTTTACGCAGGTACCGCCAACAAATTTTGCTTCAATAACGGCGGCCTTTGCACCACGAATGGCGGCACGGTTGGCTGAGGCAATACCGCCACTGCCGGCACCTATCGCCAGATAGTCATAATGTCTGCTCATACTGCTTAACTCCTGTGCTTAATTCAAAAACTGCGCATATCTTGAATAAAAACCCCGTATCTTGCAAATAAAGACACGGGGTTGTCATGTTTTTAATACCGATAGTGGCAATCGAAAGATCAGTTTACAGCACTGCTCTTAACGACCACCTGCCGGTAAGTTTTCTTTGACGAACTCGGTCATCATGGTGCGCAGGTGCAAAGTGGTGCCTTCACCCTCGTAAATACCATGCGAGCGGTTCGGGTAAGCAAAAAATTCAAATTGCTTACCGTGTTTAATCAGTTCGTTAACTAAGCGCTCACTGCCCTGGAAGTGGACGTTGTCGTCGCCTGTACCATGCACTAACAATAAGTCACCTTCCAGACTCTCGGCGTGTGTAATCGCCGAGGTCTCTTTGTAGCGCTCTGCTGATTCCGGCAATAACCCGGAGTAACGCTCCTGATAAATGGTGTCGTACAAGGTTAAGTCGGGTACTGGTGCCAGCGCCATACCCATGTTGTAGGCGTCCGGATAACGGAAAAGCGCATTCAGGGTTTGTGAACCACCGCCGCTGTGTCCCCAAATACCAACACGGCTTTCATCAATAAAGTCCCAGCGTTCCAGCATTTGTTGCAGCGCGTCGTACTGGTCGCGTACGGTGACAACGCCCAGGTTTTTGTAGATAGAACGGCGCCAGTCAAAGCCGCGTGGTGACTTAGTGCCCCGGTTATCAATGGAGGCAACAATATAGCCCTGCTGCGTCAGCATGGTGTGCCACAAATACAACGAGCCACCCCATTTATTGGCCACGGTCTGCCCCCAGGGTTCGCCGTAAACGTAGAACAAAATAGGATATTCTTTGCTCGGGTCAAAGTCGGTTGGCTTCATGATGTAGCCATCCAGCTCAAGGCCGTCGCGCGCTTCCACACGGAAAAACTCAACCGGCTGCTTCTCGACGTTTTCGACCGCTTTTTGGGCGTCAGTGTTATCGACGACCGTACGAATAACCTTATGGTCCGGCAGAGAAATCATCTTGGTTACAGGCACCTGATTTACAGAGTGAAAGGTGTGCTCTGCGTATTTGGCGTCTTGCGAAATACTGTAGCTGTGAGTACCTTCCATATCTGGCGTCAGACGTTCTAAGCGACCACTGCCGTCTAAGCTGGCGCGGAACAAATAACGCTCTAACGGTGTTTCAGGTGACGCAATAAAGTAGACCCAGCCGTTATCTTCGTTGACACGCAGCACTTCAACAACGTCCCAGTTACCGCGGGTAACGGCGGTGGTTCTGCCCGAGTCGCGTTGCACACGGTAAATATGGCGGTAACCACTGCGCTCGCTTAGCCAGGTAAATTCGCGACCATCATTTAAAAAGTGAATGTCGTCGACATACTCGGCCCACGAGTCGGTGCTTTCGCGTAACAGCTCCTGACTACGACCGGTTTCAATATCGCTGATAAAAGCGCGGTTAATATGCTGCTTGCGAGTTAGTTGTTGAATTAATAGTTTTTCGCTGTTGCCTGCCCAGTTCATACGCACCAGGTAATGTTGACGCGGATCACCTGGAATATCCATCCACTGCGTTTTGCCACCGCTGGCGGGCATAACACCAATGCGCATAGCGGCGTTAGTTTCACCCACTTTCGGGTAAGGAAACTCTTTAAGCGTAGGGTACAGCTCGTCGGTGTTATTAATCATGGTGAATACCGGCGTACCCTCTGTGTCCAGCTGCCAGTAAGCAATGTGCTTGCCATTGGGGCTCCAGCGGAAACCGTCACGCAGGAAGAATTCCTCTTCATTCACCCAGTCAAAGGTACCGTTCACAATGGTATCGCTGCCATCACTGGTCAGGGCATTAATTGTAAAGCTGCGAAGGTTCTGCACGTAAATGTTGTTCTGCATCACATAGGCGACTTTGGTGCCCTGCGGGTTAAACTTGGCAAACTGAAGGGTCGACTCGGGAGCATTACCGCCGAGCTTTCGCAGTTCGTTGTTGCTGCGGTCTAGTACCCAGTAATCGCCTAAAGTGTGAGTACGCCATGAGCGTTTGGTATTGGTGAAAATTAATACTTTGTCGCCACCGTCGGACCAGACGTAGTCAGCAATATGCAGTGCTTTATCTCTACCCTGTGGCGTAAGCTGCTCGGCGCTGACTAACACGGTGCGTTCGTTAGTCTCCGGATGATAGCGCACAATATCGCGACCATCGGCTGAATCAGATTGTTCCAGGGTGGTGTAACCTGAGCCGTCTTCCAGCCAACGCGTAGGGGCGGGGCGATCAATGCTAAAGATGTCGCTGGCAAAGATCTTTTCAGGTGTGAGCTGGCTAGTGCCGGTAACTTCAGCCGGTTTAGATTCATCGTCTGGTTGTGTACTACCCAGGTTACTACAGGCACTTAAGGTGATAATGGCCGTAACTGCTGCCATTAAACGCAAAGAGCGAAAAGAGGTGTCAGACATGACATTTACCTTTATTCTGATTTATTAACGATTTGATAATACCGTAAAAAACGCAGGAAACCACATAAGCGTGGTTGAAGACTAGCGCAAAGACCCAATATCTACCGTAAGCATTTTGAAAAAATTGAGGTAACAATGAGCCGTAATCCGCTATTAGAACAGAGCCAGCTTCCTGACTTTGAGCAAATTAAACCTGAGCACATTCAGCCAGCTTTGAAAGAGTGCATAGAGCATGCCCGGCAGACGATTGATGAGGTGCTGGCGCGAGGGGATTTCAGCTGGAATGGCTTGATTGAACCTTTAACCGACGCTGATGAAAAGTTAGAGCATATATGGGCGCCGGTGTCGCATTTAAACTCGGTTGTCAGTACGCCTGAATTACGTGAAGCCCATGACAGCTGCCTGCCGTTGTTGTCTGACTATGCAACTTATGTTGGTCAGCACAAAGGCTTGTTTGATGCCTACGAAACGCTGCGTAACAGTGACGAATTTGCCGAGCTGACCGAAGCTCAGCAGAAGTTAATTAACGATACTTTGCGTGACTTTCGTTTGTCGGGTGTGGATTTACCCGCGGACAAAAAGAAACGCTACGCCGAAATCTCGTCGCGGCTGTCTGATTTATCCTCAACCTTCAGCAACAACTTGTTAGACGCGACTCATGCCTGGACTTGCTTAATTACGGACGAAAGTCGCTTAGCCGGGTTACCTGACAGTATTAAAGAAGCGGCGAAAGAAACAGCGGCCGATCAGGAAAAAGAAGGTTGGTTATTTACCCTGGATATCCCCAGTTACTTGCCAGTGATGCTGTATGCCGAAGACCGGGAGCTTCGCAAGGACATGTATCAGGCATTTGTAACCCGAGCGTCAGAAACTGGGCCTAACGGTGGTAAGTTCGATAACTCGGCAGTGATGGATGAGACCCTGGCTTTGCGCCATGAAATGGCTAAGTTGCTTGGCTTTAATGACTACGCCGAAATGTCGCTAGCAACAAAAATGGCAGAGTCACCAGAGCAGGTATTGGGCTTTGTGAAAGACTTAGCTGACAAGTCGATGTCGCAGGCAAAAGAAGAATACGCTGAGGTGGAAGCCTTTGCCAAAGAGCAGGGCGTTGAGAAAATGGAAGCCTGGGACGTGCCGTATTTCAGCGAGCAACTGAAACAACAACGCTACTCCATTTCCGATGAATTACTGCGCCCGTACTTTCCGGAACAGCAAGTGTTAAATGGCTTGTTTGAAGTGGTTAAGCGCTTGTTCGGCATGACGGTGAGTGAGCAGAAAGACGTGAAAACCTGGCATGAGAATGTGCGCTTTTTCCGCATTCATGACGCCGATGGTCACTTGCGTGGCAGCTTTTATTTAGACTTGTATGCCCGCCAGGGTAAACGCGGCGGCGCCTGGATGGCGGACTTTGTTGGGCGTCGGGTTCATGCCGACGGTGAGCTACAAAACCCGGTGGCGTTTTTAACCTGTAACTTCAGTAAACCAGTGGGTGGTAAGCCTGCGCTCTTTACTCACGACGAAGTACTGACGTTATTCCACGAGTTTGGCCATGGTCTACACCATATGCTGACACAGGTCGATACGGCAGGGCTTTCCGGCATTAACGGTGTTGAATGGGATGCCGTAGAGCTGCCAAGTCAGTTTTTAGAGAACTGGTGTTGGGAGCCGGAGGCACTGGCGCTTATTTCTGGTCATTATGAAACCGGCGAACCATTACCACAGGAACTGCTGGATAAAATGCTGGCGGCACGTAACTACCAGTCGGCGATGCAAATGATGCGTCAGTTAGAGTTTTCGCTGTTTGATATGCGTATTCACCACGAGTTTGATGAAAGCAAAGGCGCACGTATTAGCGAAATTTTGAGTGAAGTTCGGGAGCAAACCTCTGTACGTATTCCGCCAGAGTACAACCGGTTCCAGCACAGCTTTGGTCATATCTTTGCCGGCGGTTATGCTGCGGGGTATTACAGCTACAAATGGGCGGAAGTACTGTCGTCAGACGCGTTCGCACGTTTTGAAGAGGAAGGTATTTTCAGTGCCGCAACCGGGCGTGACTTCCTGCAAGTTATTCTGGAGCGCGGCGGCAGTCGTAAAGCTGCTGACTTATTTCAGGAGTTTCGTGGTCGCGAACCCAGCGTCGAGCCGTTGCTAAGACATAGCGGCATTAAAGCTGCGTAAATGAAGTGTCATGCCGTAGTCTGGTGTTATTTGCGTCAGGCTACGTTCGCCATCACAATATTAACGAGACCAACTAAACCAAGTACAAACAAAATGGTAAGAATAACGCCAATGATGATGTAGGCTTTGGGGCTTCCGTGCTGGAAGTCGCGTTGGCGGTTTTTTTCAGTTTGCACACCCAGAAACGCAGCCAGGACACTTACAACCATACTGACAATGCCGAGCTTAGGTGCTTTGCTATCGGAGGAATCTGACATTAATCGGTGTATTCGTTTTGGTAACGTTTTTTGCTGCTATCGCTTGAGCTTGAGATTAACTCAACCAAATCGAAAAAATGGAACTGTACCGAACGACTGTCACCGGTTAACCAACTAAACCAGGTAACTTGCTCTGCTGCTAATTGGCACTGAGTTGAATTACTGTTTTGTTCGGATTCAGTCATAAGTTGTTGGCATTTTTGGGTAGCATTTTGTTGGGCCATAAGAGACGACGGGCTCACCAAAGCAAATGCGGTAAACGCAGCTAATGCCAGTGAAGTAATCATTGTGAGTAGTCGCATAAAGCCTCTCCAAAATCTAGATTGACCAATTTATCAGCGATTTTGTAAAAATTCTAGTCATCGATGCGAATTTTTTTGTCCGGGGTTAACTGCTACAATAACGCTCTTTTTTAATCAAGGTCGGGAAAACGAACGATGAAACCACTAATTGCGCCATCTATACTGTCGGCAGACTTCGCCCGTTTAGGTGAAGAGGTAGATGCGGTATTAAGTGCAGGTGCCGATGTTGTACATTTTGACGTTATGGATAATCACTATGTCCCTAACCTCACTATCGGGCCTATGGTTTGTAAAGCGCTGAGAGACTACGGTATCAAAGCGCCCATCGACGTACATTTGATGGTGAAGCCTGTTGATCGGATTATTCCTGACTTTGCAGAAGCCGGTGCTTCCATTATTACTTTCCACCCAGAAGCTTCCGATCACGTTGATAGGACTTTGCAGCTCATCCATGAAAGTGGTTGTCAGGCTGGGTTGGTTCTAAACCCTGCGACGCCGCTGCACTACCTTGATCATGTAATGGATAAAGTCGATGTAATTTTGCTGATGTCAGTAAATCCGGGCTTTGGAGGGCAGTCATTTATTCCTTCAACTCTGGATAAGTTGAGAGCTGTGCGTAAACGTATAGAAGAGAGCGGTCGTGATATCCGTCTGGAAGTCGACGGTGGAGTTAAGGTTTCAAATATTGGTGAAATTGCGGAAGCTGGCGCGGATATGTTCGTTGCGGGTTCAGCTATTTTTAATACGGATGATTACGCCAGTGTCATCCAGACAATGCGCGATGAAATCGCTGCGGTAACAGGTTCGTAGAGGAATAAGAATGTCTAAACCAATTGTATTAAGTGGTTGTCAGCCGTCAGGGCAGTTGTCTATTGGTAATTACATTGGCGCACTACGTCAGTGGGTGAATATGCAGGATACTCACGACTGCAAGTTCATGCTGGTTGATCAGCACGCAATTACCGTGCGTCAGGAACCTGAAAAACTGCAGCAGGCAACACTGGATGGTCTGGCTTTGTATTTAGCCTGCGGCCTGGACCCGGAGAAAAGTACCGTCTTCATCCAGTCGCATGTTCCTGAACATACTCAGCTGGCCTGGGTTCTCAATTGCTACACACAAATGGGTGAGCTCAACCGCATGACGCAGTTTAAAGATAAGTCTCAGCGTCACGCTAATAATATTAATGCGGGACTGTTTACCTACCCGGCGCTGATGGCGGCAGACATTCTGTTGTATCAGGCAAACGAAGTGCCGGTTGGTGATGACCAGAAGCAGCACTTGGAAATGACACGCAATGTGGCCGAGCGCTTTAATAATCTGTACGGCGATATTTTCACCATTCCAGAACCAATGATTCCAAAAGTGGGCGCGCGGGTCATGTCGCTGCAGGAGCCGACTAAAAAAATGTCAAAGTCGGACGACAATCCAAATAACTTTGTTGGCTTACTGGAAGAGCCGAAGAAAATTCTGAAGAAAATAAAGAAAGCCGTTACCGACTCCGATGAACAGGCACGCATTTACTTTAATCCTGAGGAGAAGCCTGGCGTTTCAAATTTACTCAGCATTATGTCCGCAGCTACCGGTAAATCAATTGACGAACTGGTTCCGGAATATGAAGACAAAATGTACGGACATTTAAAAGTCGATGTAGCGGAATCAGTGGTTGCTATGCTTGAGCCTATTCAGCAGCGATATCACGAAATGCGTAATGATCAGGCGTTCTTGCAGCAAGTTATGAAGCAAGGTGCTGATAAAGCACGTGAAGCCTCAGCAAAAACTTTGTCAGATGTTTATAAAGCGGTAGGTTTTGTACCTTACCCTGGGTAATCGTCATTATGGTGAGTGAGTCTCCGGAACAGCGCGAACAAGAATTGTTAACCAGCGTCGAGACCATGGCTAACATTGGTAGCTTTTGGTACGAACCGGCGACGGAACACCTATATTGGAGCCGCCAGTTAAGAGAGATTCACGGTATAACCGACAATGAGCCCATTAATTATGAAAAAGCGATGGCGTTTCATTTACCTGAGTACCGGGAAAACATAAAACAGCTTGTTGCACAGAGTCTGGAATTCAATAGAAGCTGGTCGGCAGAGAGTTGTCTGGAAGACACCGCTGGTCATATCCACTGGGTGACGATTACCGGAGTGACTAAGCAGTTAGAAAGCGGTGAGACGGTTCTGTTTGGTGCGATTCAGGATGTAACTGAAAAAAAACACCGGCTGCAGCAATTGCAGGAACAGACAAGCGCGCTTCGCAGTACTCTGGATAATTTAATTGACGCCGTTATTACAATTGATAGCAAAGGTATCATTACTAACTTTAGTGCTCCGGCGGAGCGGATGTTTGGATACAGTGAAGCTGAAGTTAAAGGTAATAATGTCAGTATGCTTATGCCTGAGCCCTACGCCAGGGAGCATGACCGTTATATTGAAGCTTATCAGGAGACGGGTCGGGCGCGTATTATCGGCATTGGTCGAGAGGTTCAGGGCAAACGTAAAAATGGTGAAGTATTTCCCATCGATTTAGCCATAACCGAGGTAAGCCGTGCCGGAGAAGCTCAGTATATAGGTGTTATACGAGACATTACCGAGCAAAAAGAGAACGCGCGTAAGCTGGAGTATCTGGCCAACTTTGATGAGCAAACGGGTTTGCCGAATCGCCATCGCTTTCTCGATTTGGTAGAAAAACGCCTGGAGAGTAACCGGGCGATAGTCGTTGCTGCGGTTAATATGGACTATTTTAACCGAGTAAATACTATACATGGGCACGAAGAAGGTGATCGTGTTATTCAGTTAATCGCGCAAAGACTGAGAGAGACTATTGGTGACTCGGGCTGGATAGCAAGAGACCTCGGAGACAGGTTTTGGGTGGGAGTCATGCGTGACTCTACGCAGGCTGGCCTCGAGGTTATCAGGAAACTGCATGACGCTCTGCGTGAGCCCTTTAGAACGAATTTTCAGACACACTATTTAACGGCAAGTATTGGGGTCGGTTTAAGCGGCGGCGATGAGAATGCATCCGAGCTACTGTCTCTGGCTGATACAGCCACCTCTAATGCGCGTCATAACGGGCGTGACCAAATTGCGGTTTACGAAGCGGAAATATCCGAGTCCGTTGTTGCCGACGCGAAAACCGAGGTTGCCTTGCGAGCGGCCCTGGGGAAAAGGCAATTTGAATGTTGGCTTCAGTCGAAAGTCGATACCCAGGGCGTTATTCGTGGCGCAGAAGCTTTGATGCGTTGGCGTAATGAGAGCGGTGAGCTCGTTTCCCCCGCTCAGTTTATTCCGGTAGCAGAGCGCTTACAGCTGATTATTCCAATGGCCAGAGAATTACTGCAGCAGGTAGCCTTTACACTGAACAAATTAAAAACACAGGGGCTGGATGACAATATCGCTGTTAATGTGAGCCCGGTTGAGTTTTTGCAAAGTGACTATGTGGAAACCGTACAGCAGATTTTTGCGGAGTATGATGCACCACTGAACCAGTTGACCATGGAAATTACTGAAAACCTGCTTTTAGCTGATGCCGAGAAAGTGCAGCAAACTATGGCCCGTCTTGCTGAGCTGGGCGTCGTGTTTTCAATTGATGACTTTGGTACCGGCTACTCTAATTTATTGAGGATTCAGCAGTTACCCATTACTGAATTAAAAATAGACAGAGAATTTGTTCAGCTCGCGGAAGTGAATGAAAAGCACATGGGCTTGCTAATGGCAATGTTAAACATGGCTCGTTCTTTGTCGGTTTCCTCGGTAGCTGAGGGGGTAGAAACCGCCGAGCAAGTTAAATTGCTTGGCGAAAATGGTGCTGATTTATTGCAAGGTTTTTACTTTGCAAGACCCGTGCATTATAAAACCTGGCTGGACGAGCGGTTGCCTCAGTAGCATGATCGTACTAATTGATAACTTCGACTCATTTACTCACAACCTGGCTCGCTATTTCCGTGAATTGGGGGAAGATGTTGTTGTTTTTCGTAACAATGAAATAACAGTTCCGGGCATTGAAGAACTCTCTCCGAAAGCTCTTGTGATATCTCCCGGACCTTGCACACCCAACGAGTCCGGCGTGTCTTTGGCCGCTATTCAACACTTTGGAAAGAAGCTTCCGATACTGGGCGTTTGCCTTGGGCACCAGGCATTAGCTCAGGTATTTGGTGCCAAAGTTGTTCGCGCCGAAAAAGTGATGCATGGAAAAACATCGGTTATTCGACATAACGGTAACGGACTGTTCCAACAGTTAGATAACCCTCTTGAAGTTACGCGCTACCATTCCTTGGTAGTTTGCCCCGCCAGTTTGCCAACAGATTTCTTAATTGATGCCGATACAGAGAGCGAGCGGGGAGTGATGGAGATTATGGCTATTAGGCATAAGGACTTACCTTTATTTGGCGTACAGTTCCACCCAGAGTCGGTAATGACAGCTCAGGGCCATAATTTGTTAGCGAATTTTTTACGTTATATACGATAATCAGTAAGTAGCATTTGTGGAATTTATTCAACATAATGCTGCCGCAGTTCAGTTAATATAGAGGTAATATGTTCCACTTTTTTGCGGGTACCACGGAAGGCGGCAGTAATGACCCGGCCCTGCGTTTAGAAAAACGTTTTATCAACTATTTGATAAGTTTTCCGTTTGCGCGCAAAGCTCGTTCAAAGGCTGACGGTACCGACGAGGAAGACAAAGAGCAGTTACGTAAACTGCTGGAAGTGGAGCGTCTGAACTATGAAGAACGTGACCGTAAGGCCCAGGCGCGGCAACGTTATGCTGACCGTATTTCTGACGAACTGCATGAAGAGATCTACCACCGCGCATTGAAAACGATAGATGACGGCGATTACATTCGCGAACGTCTGATACCGCTTCCTGAGAAACTGCCAGAGCTACTTGATACCTTAAGTCTGAAAGCCGCTTCTATGCGCCGCATTGAGTCAGTGGTGCAGGGTATGGACTGGTTTCACACAGGGTTGCTTCGAACGGTCAATCAACCTCCTTTTATCGATCGCAACAAGCAGGTAAAAATTGATAATTTACGTGTTGCCATGAGTTTTGTGGGCACCGAAAACTTGCGACTGTTAGCGCCCGCATACATCATGCAAAACTGGCTGCCTCCGGCTGCACAACCTTTCATGTTGTTCCGTCGTAAAATTTGGGAACACTCTTTGGGGACGGCTATTGCAGCGCATAACATTGCGGTAGAGCGTAAGCTGCGGGATCCGGTACTTGCTTATACTATTGGCATGTTCCATGAGCTTGGGAAGATAGCGTTAACCAAACTGTATCTTCGCTTATTCGACGACGTGCAACGTGAATTTGCGATGCAAAGCGTGAACGATAAATCACCTGAGCGGCATAATACGATTGTAAAACTGACTCCGGATGAGCGCTTTTTACGCGACTTAATGTTGGAGAAGGACAAAGACGTCAGTTACCTGGTGGCTGAAGGCTGGGGTTTGAAACGCGTTCCTGTCAGTAAACACCTGTTAGCTTTCACTCAAAGTAAGACCGCAGAGAATGAATCTGATTACGCGCAAGCTCTGGCGCAGGCAAACGCCTATTGTGAATTCAGAATGTTAAGAGAAGTGGACTTAGCCAGCCTGGAAGAAGGTAAACACCTGTTGAATAAGTACTCGATAACAGCAGACACCATTGCACGCTTAAATAATGTGAGTTTAAAGCGACCGCCTATTGTTGTGCCGGAGTAAAGCGTTAACACTCAAACTCTGTGTCTATCAACAGATGGTCGAATACATTATTAATATGGGCTTCATCATCAGTGAAGCGGACTCCAACACTGATCATCCCTCGTTCTTTGCGTTGGTTCATAATTTGGCCTGAAAGGCTCAGTGCTTCTTTATGCGCGCCAGAACCAATGCCCACCTTAATATTCATATGAGTAACATTACCGGCTTCATTGGGCGTGGCTTTAAAAACGATCCTGCATCCGGCGGAAGAGATATCGACAATGACGCCACTGGCGAGCTTTTTCTTAGTGCTTGCCTGGCTATTGTCCGCAGTGACATCAACCGGAATGTGGGTGCGTACTCGCTTTTGCGCTCTTAACGCCCTGTTCTCAACTTGCTCAGGGTATTCTAAGTACAACAACCTGAACGGGAAGTTAGTTACCGCTCTAATTTTCGTTTTAAACGCAATACACTCGCCAGTCTCTCCCTCTAAAACCAATCGGACAATAACCGGGTTACCCTCAAATAAAACATCTGAGTAGCTCCCTTCGGTACGGGGGTTGGGCTGTTTTAATAAAAGGTATTTGCCGGTGTCAAAACCGACCAGTTGGAGTTTTGTGCGTACTTTCGCTGCGGACGCAAACTCTACATCAATCATATCGCCTGGACGTAAGTAAGCCAGCTTTAGCTGTGGTTGAGAAGGGGATTCCAGAGTTGGGGTCTGATTGTCCATAGTATTCTCTGTCGCCGAGCATTCATTCAATAAACTTCAGGCTAAGGTAAGTGCTAATAAAAAGCAATGCAATTTTTCGTAGGTAAATGTTACAAGGTGTTTAACAAGTTATCTTGAGAAAAAATTATGACTAAAGATTCATTCTTTCTGCATGCATTAGCATAACTATTCGTATCTGATGCAAGAAAAGCGTAAAGCCCCGTTTTAAGTGATTTATAACGGAATTATCACAGACAAAGTGAACAAATTTTGGCATAATAGCGGGCTACTTTGAGAAATGAATTTGTTGACACCTTTGTTAACTCGCTAAGGCGATAAGGACGAGAGTAATGGCAGACAATATGACAGTAAACCGTGAAATGTTTAATGACGTAATGGTTCCCAACTATAACCCTGCATCAATGATCCCGGTGAAGGGCGAAGGCGCCCGGGTATGGGACCAGGACGGTCGTGAATACGTTGACTTTGCAGGCGGTATTGCTGTGAACTGTCTTGGTCATTGCCACCCGGCGATGGTGTCAGCTCTGCAGGAACAGAGTCAGAAGCTTTGGCATTTAAGTAATGTGTTTACGAACGAGCCGGCAATTCGTCTGGCGAAAAAGCTGACCGAGGCAACTTTTGCTGATCGTGTTTACTACGCTAACTCAGGCGCTGAAGCCAACGAAGCGGCATTAAAACTGGCGCGTCGCTGGGCGATTGAAAAGCACGGCGAACATAAACAAAAAATCATTGCTTTCACTAAAGGCTTCCACGGGCGTACTTTCTTTACGGTAACCGTTGGTGGTCAACCAGCATACTCTGATGGTTTTGGACCGAAACCTGGCGGTGTTGATCATGTTGATTACAACAATATTGATGCGCTAAAGGCGCTGATTTCTGATGACACTTGTGCTGTCATGATGGAACCGCTGCAAGGTGAAGGTGGCGTGGTTAGCCCTGACGTGGAGTTTGTGAAAGCGGTACGTGAACTTTGTGACCAGAACAACGCGTTGCTCATTTTTGATGAAGTGCAAACGGGTTTTGGCCGTACCGGTAGCCTTTATGCTTATGAGCAGTTGGGTGTTACACCGGACATTCTGACGTCAGCGAAAGCATTGGGCGGCGGTTTCCCTATTGGCGCTATGCTAACAACAACTGAAATTGCAGAGCATCTTAAACCAGGTACACACGGCAGTACTTACGGCGGAAACCCGCTGGCTTGTGCTGTGTCAGAAGCGGTGTTCGATATTGTTAATACCAAAGAAACGCTGGATGGCGTTAAGCAACGCGAGCAGTGGTTTAAAGAGCAGCTGGCGGCAATTAACGAAAAATATAACGTGTTTAGCGAAATTCGTGGCCAGGGTCTATTGCTTGGTGCGGCAATGAATAAAGAATACGAAGGACGCGCACGCGACTTCCTATTAGCGGGCCAGGAGCATGGCGTAATGGTTTTAATTGCCGGCGCTAATGTCGTGCGCTTTACCCCGTCACTGGTTATTTCTGAAGAAGACGTAAAAGAAGGCCTGCAGCGCTTTGAAAAAGCCGTTGCTCAGGTTGTCGGTCAATAACTGAGGCTGTTTTATGTTGCTAATCAGACCCATTAAGCCGTCAGATTACGAAGCGTTATATCAGTGCGCGATTGAGTCCGGTCATGGTTTTACTTCCTTACCGGTAGACCAGTCGCTGCTGGAGCGTCGTATCAATGCGGCGCAAAAAGCTTTTGCTAAAGACACCGTTGAAACACCCGGTGATGAAAGCTACCTGTTTGTTATGGAAGATACCGAAACTGGTACTATTGCAGGTGTTAGTGGTATCGAAGCTGCGGTGGGTTTGAATGAAGCCTTCTGGCATTACCGTTTGGGTAAAGTTGTGCATCATTCAGAGAAGCTCAATATCTATAATGCGCTGGAAACTCTTACTCTGTGTAATGACTACACCGGTGTTTCCGAGCTATGCACGTTGTTTTTGCGAGAACCTTACCGACACAACATGAACGGACGTACATTGTCACGCTTCCGCATGTTGTTTTTGGCGCAATTTAAGCAACGCTTCAGTGACTGGGTAATAGCCGAAATGCGTGGCGTCTCAGATGAAAATGGAGACTCGCCATTTTGGAACTGGTTGGAAGAGAACTTTTTCTCAATGGACTTTCCAAAAGCCGACTACTTAAGCGGAATTGGCGATAAAGTCTTTATTTCTGAGCTGATGCCTCGCTTCCCTATTTATACCAACTTGTTGAGTAAAGAAGCGCAAGCGGTGGTCGGAAAGGTGCACGACAATACGCGCCCGGCTCTTAAACTGTTGGAATCGGAAGGTTTCCGTTTCAGAGGTTTTGTGGACATTTTTGACGCCGGACCAACGGTTGAAGCGGAAGTTTGTAATCTCAACAGTGTGCGTAACAGCCGTTTAGTGCCGGTAGCAGTGCGCGACTCGGTAGCAGAAGGTGAGGGTGTTCCTCATATTGTGTGTAATACGCAGTTGAAGAACTTCCGCGCGACAAAGCTTTCTTTGCCAGAAGGCGGAGAAGAACTCATATTGACGACAGAACAAGCACAGGCAATGCATTTAGAAAGCGGCGATGAAGCCCGCATTGTTGCACTCTAAGCAGGAGTATTTGTATGACGAACAGTATTCAATTTATCGATGGTTGTTGGGAAGCAGGCGAAGGTCAGTTGTTTAAATCAATTGATCCGGCCCGTAATGAAGCTATCTGGAGCGGTGAATCCGCCAGTGAAGCTCAGGTAGAAAAAGCGGTAATGGCTGCTCGCAAAGCCTTTCCTGACTGGGCGGGCCGCAGCGTCGAAGAGCGCTTAGCCATCTGCAAAAAGTTTTCAGCGTTACTTGAAGAAAATAAAGAGCACTTGGCGCAGGTCATGGCAAAAGAAACCGGCAAACCTGTGTGGGAAACCCGTACCGAAGTGGGCGCTATGATGGGCAAAGTCGCGATTTCTGAGCGTGCTTACCATGAGCGCACGGGTACCGTGGAAAACGAAATGCCAGGGGCTAAAGCCTTTATTCGTCATAAACCACACGGTGTGGTTGCCGTCTACGGTCCTTATAACTTTCCGGGACACTTGCCAAACGGGCACATTGTACCAGCACTAATTGCCGGTAATACGGTAGTGTTTAAGCCAAGTGAACTCACACCAATGGTTGCTCAGGAAACCATTAAGTTATGGGAAAAAGCAGGCATTCCAGCCGGCGTTTTAAACCTGGTTCAGGGCGAAGTTGAAACCGGTAAAGCATTATCGGCACACCCTCAAATTGATGGCTTGTACTTCACCGGCTCATCAAACACTGGGCACTTGTTGCACAAACAATTTGGCGGTCGTCCAGACAAAATTCTTGCGTTGGAAATGGGCGGTAATAACCCCTTGCTGGTTACTAACGTTGCTGACATTGATGCGGCGGTTCATAACATCGTACAGTCGGCTTTTATTACTTCAGGTCAGCGTTGCACATGTGCACGCCGCTTGTTCATTGAAGACTCAGAACAGGGTCGGGCAGTGCTTGAGCGTTTAATTGAAGTGACTGAAAACATTTTGGTCGATGACTACGAAGCAGACCCTCAGCCGTTTATGGGCGCAATGATTTCTGCTAAAGCTGCGGGCGAAATGGTCGATGCACAAAATGAGTTGCTGCATAAAGGCGCTAAGTCATTAGTGCGCATGAAGCAGGCTGACTCAAAGAAAGGTTTTGTAACCCCGGGCATCGTCGATGTTACCGGCGTTGAAAACCTGCCGGATGAAGAGCATTTTGGTCCGTTACTAAAAGTGTATCGCTTTAAAGATATTGATGAAGCCATCAAAGAAGCGAACAACACACGTTACGGCCTATCTGCCGGTGTGCTTTGTGACGATGAACAAACGTATCGTTACTTTTTCAAACATATTCGCGCAGGTATTGTGAATTGGAATAAGCCGATTACTGGTGCCAGCAGTGCAGCACCTTTCGGCGGCATTGGAGCAAGTGGTAACCATCGTGCCAGCGCTTATTATGCAGCCGACTACTGTGCGTATCCGGTTGCGTCAGTGGAAGCTGACAGCATGAGTTTACCTGAGAATTTAGCGCCAGGGCTTAAATTTTAATCACAATCTGTGCTAGTTTATCGGCTGGGCAACGTGAATGGTTGCCTGGCCGCGTGACAAAGAGAAGCAGATGATAGTTGAAACAGACGGATATATTGAGCTCATCCAGTACCTGACAGGTCAGTTACCGGTCTTTACTGAGCAGGGTAATAGCGCGAAAACAGCCGATTACACCTTACGTGACTTAATGGAAGAGCGCTTATCAGAAAGCATGATGGCGGTTTTTGAGCAAAACGAGCTTGATCAGGAAGTGCGTCTGGATATTGTCCGTGAAACCGACGCTATTGTTTACGATTTAGAAGAAGTGTTATCTAAAGTTCTGGATACACACCCAACCCCTCAGCAGGAAGCTTTCATTAATGAGTTTGTCGGCCTGGTGAAAAACCTTTTTGATGAACGCCTGCAAAGTTACCGGCTATAGTTTTTAAGCACTCCAGTAAGGATTCTCCTAATGTCAGCAAATAATATGAGCGCGAAGGTTGCCTGGGTTGATGATATGACCTTTGTGGCTACATCAGGTAGTGGCCATCAGGTGGTCATGGACGGTGACAGCCCGGGGAATGCGCCAAGCCCAATGGAAATGGTGCTGATGTCCGCAGGAAGTTGCGCATCGGTTGATGTTGTCAGCATCCTTAAAAAAGCCAAACAAAACCTACATCGCTGTTACTGCGAGTTATCCGGTAAGCGGGCGGAGTCAGTCCCTAAAGTCTTTACCGAAATTCATTTGGAATTTGTTGTGGCGGGTGAAGACATTAACGAAAAGCATGTTGAGCGTGCAGTAAAACTTTCAGCCGACAAGTACTGTTCTGTTGCTAAAATGCTGGAAGCTTCCGTTAAAATGACACACAGCTATCGCATTGAATCTCCTCAAAAAGACGACTGACCTTTGAATTACCGACACATTTTTCACGCGGGCAACTTTGCGGATGTTTTTAAACATTTGCTGCAGGCCCGTGCACTTGAGTACTTTCAGCAGAAGAACAAGCCATATTTTGTACTGGATACTCATGGTGGTATTGGCTATTACGATTTACAAGGTGACGAAGCTGTTAGAACGGCAGAAGCCGAACAAGGTATTGTGCGCTTTGCTGAGCAAGCGGCAGATGAGCCCTTAGCAAAACAGTATTTACGAATTGTCAGTGGTCTTAACCCAGGCAGTGAGAGTTTGCGTTATTACCCGGGCTCGCCCGTGTTAACCTCAGAGTTTCTGCGCGAGGGGGACCGGCTGGTTGTTTGTGAATTGCACAAAGAAGATGCAGAAACGCTTAAACAGACGCCTTTAGGAAGACATCAACAGGTGCAGGTACTGGCGCCGGTGAATGGGTACGAAGCGGTTCGTTCACAATTGCCCCCAATTGAAAAGCGGGGCCTGGTTCTGATAGACCCACCGTTTGAAAATACAAGCGAATTCGATGACGTGGTTGATGCTCTTAAACAGGGTTTGAAGCGCTGGAAAAGCGGCAGTTTCGCGGTTTGGTACCCAATAAAAGACGAGTTGAAAACTGCGGCTTTTCATCGTGATGTTGCCGCTCTTCCGGGTATTCCTAAAACCATGATAATGGAGCTCAACATACGAACAAACGATGAACGTAAAGGTCTCCATGGCTGTGGCTTTCTTTGGGTGAATCCGCCTTATGGTGTCGTTCAGGACAGTGAGCAATTACTGCCTTTGTTATGCAAAACATTAGCGCAGGACAAAGGTGCGAACTTTCACAGCCGCTGGCTGGTTGGTGAGTAGTTACTTACTTGATATCCAGTCAACTTGACGCCGTACCTGGTTTTTCCTTTCCATAATTTGTTCAATAAGCGGCGTTAAAATCAATTCCATAGCTAACGCCATTTTGCCGCCGGGCACAACCAGGGTGTTGGTCCTCGACATAAACGAGCCATCGATCATTTGCAGATAATACGGGAAGTCGACGTTTTTAATACCACGAAAACGTATGACAACAAAACTCTCATCCAGCGATGGTATGTCTTTTGCGCTAAACGGGTTTGAGGTATCGACAGTGGGAACCCGCTGAAAGTTAATATGAGTTCTCGAGAATTGCGGCACAATATGGTGAATGTAATCTTCCATACCACGCACGATACTGGTCGTTACCGCTTCACGTGAGTGACCGCGCTCAGATGTGTCACGAATCAGTTTCTGGATCCATTCCAGGTTAACGATGGGTACCATACCTATCAGCAGGTCGACATACTGCGCAACATCGTAACCATTACCACAGACACCGCCATGTAACCCTTCGTAGAATAAAGCATCGGTGCTCTCTGGAAGCTCTTCCCATGGGGTGAACGTGCCGGGCATCTGGTTATAAGGCACGGCATCGTCAAAGCTGTGTAAGTAACGACGAACTTTACCGTTACCAGTTTGCGAGTATGAACGAAATAAAGACTCCAGACGGTCGAAGTCGTTGGCTTCAGCTCCAAAGTAACTGATATGCCGCCCTTGCTCTTGCGCTTTGCGAATGGCCAAGTCCATTTCGGGGCGAGAATAGCGATGAAAACTGTCGCCTTCCACAAAGGCGGCGCTGACATCTAACGAGCGAAAGATGTGGCGTACCGCCTGACCTGTTGTGGTAGTTCCTGCTCCTGATGAACCGGTAACGGCAATTATCGGGTGCTTCGATGACATAACATTCTCGCAAACTAAATAAGAACAGTTGTTATACTGACCTGTTTTACCAAGGTCAAGGTAAACTCGATGACTTTAATAGTGAGGTGGCGGTGGTTCAGCGGCCGGATCGGAGTCAGTTGACTGATTCTCCTGCATTTGTTTCAAGCGTTTGCCCAGCCACCGAATCTGCTTTTGCATTTCAGTCATTTGTTGAGTTTGTTCGGTAACCAGCTTATTTAATGAGTTAATGGTGTCTTCCTGAAAGGTGAGCTGCATTTCCAGGTTATCCAACTGCGCTTCAATTTTTTCTATTGTCATTCTTTACTACCTGTTAAATCAATATTCCACCACTCGGCGAGGCCGGCAGAACTTTCACTAATAACCATTTGTTCTTCTTCATCGAAGACGACAGATAACACAGAAGCGTTGCTTGGGCGGCCACCGTCGCGTAAATCTACCCGCCAATGTGAGAGTTGTTTTCCTGTCGCTGTGCCCCAAATTGCAATTTGACGTGATGGTGACCCGGTAAGGAGATAGTCACCGGATGCGCTAAAGCGAGCGGCGCTAAAAATTTTATGACGCTCCATGAATTTAAGCTTGGAAACGGTTTTTCCATCAGGGAGAGAGCGGATAACGGCGTTATCAGTAGCGTCTGCAATAAATGCGAAATGTCCATCGGGGTGCAGAGCAACCTGCGTGGTGCGTCCGTCTAGTGGCCAGCGGTGGACAATTTGTCCGCTACGGGTATCCCATAGTATGGCCGAGTGATCATTAGAACCGCTGAGCACATAAAAACCGTTGGGAGAAATAGCCAGTGCATTAATGGTTTCGGTATGACCATAAAATTCAATGCGCCGACCTGAAGCAGGGTTAAAGGCAACCTGTGTGCCATCACGCTTGCCCAGCACCACTGTTCCGCCCTTTTTACTGACAACCAGTTTTTGTATACCCCCGGCCCCTATTTTCCAGAACCCTAAGTTTTCGCCGCTCTCAATGTCCCACATGGAGAACTCTTTACGAGAAGCAGCGACGGCAACTGCGCCATCTGCGCTAATATCAACATCGATAATTTGCGAAACTTCACTTTCATTATGTTGCCACTGATACTTTGCATTGGTGGCGTAACGTGGCCAAAGCAGCAACCCGGTCTCATCTGTAGAAACCAGACTGAAACTGCCATCATCAGCTATATCAGCGGCGTAGGTGCCATTTTCCGCATGAATTGCTTTATTGACCTTCTCTGGTGATGGTTGGCAACCTGCCATGGCAATGAGCAGCATGAGTGCGCTGCACAGCTTGAGAAAAGGCATAGGCAAGTTCCTTATGGTTGTGTAGTATGGGTCTGTTACATAACACTATTATGGCATAGTCCGAAAGGATGCAAGACGATAATTGGAGAAAACGATGAAACAACTGATGAAGCCGTTAGCTATCTCAGCCATCGCGCTGGCGCTGACTGCTTGTTCACAAGAGAAATTTCCTGCTAATGACACTGAATTAGTTGATGAGAAAGATAAGCAGGCGTATGCCTTAGGCTCGTCTGTTGGTGGCTTTATCGCGCGTAACCTGGAGCGTCAGGAAGAAGCGGATTATATGCTTGAGCGTGATGTTGTTATTGCCGGCTTTGTCGATGCGATAAAAGGTGATCCTCAACTGACTGATGAAGAAGCAGAAGAAATTCTAAATGCGATGCGTCAGGAAGTCATGGAACAGCGCCAAAACGTTTTAGGTAAAAAGTCAGAAGAAGAAGGCAAGGCTTATTTAGCTGAAAACGCGAAGAAAGAAGGTGTGCAAACAACTGACTCAGGTCTTCAGTACGAAGTGCTGGAAGAAGGTGATGGAGTCAGCCCTTCAGAAACCGACATGGTTGAAGTTCACTATGAAGGTACGCTGGTAAATGGCGAGGTGTTTGACAGCTCTTACGAGCGTGGCGAGCCAACATCATTTCCATTGAACCGCGTTATTCCTGGCTGGACAGAAGGTTTGCAGCTGATGAAAGAAGGCGGTAAATATCGCTTCGTGATTCCGGCTGAACTGGCTTACGGTGAGCGCGAAGTGGGTGGTGGCCAGATACCACCAAACTCAACGCTGATTTTTACTGTTGAATTGCTGAACGTTCAAAAAGACGAACTGGATACAGAGCAAGAGTAAAATAAACAGGTTTGATTGATAAAAGCGCCGGTAGATTTGCCGGCGCTTTTTTGTTGGTAACTGTGCTAGGCGGGTATTAAATTATGTTCGTCTAAATGGTTGAGGAGTTTATCTTCAAATTCCATTCTTAACTCAAGCGCTTCGCCTAATGCGGATAAGTCTCTATCGAAGGTTTCACAGTGGTCCGTGGAACTGATATCCCCGTATTTATCGTTAAAGTCTAAGGCAATCTCGGTCGTGTCAGAAATTAAAGGAAATAGCTCATCTGCTAGGTCATCAACAGAGTTTCCCTGCGAGCTGGCCTCGCGCACAATTTGATCATAAATTTCAAAATGACCGCTTGATACATAGTCGACCAGCTGACCGCAAAAGTTCCGGATATCGACAACATCAGGTAAGCCTTGACGGATGCTTTCGTAAGGAGGGAGCGCGGCAAGCTTAAAGTAATTAACTAATAAGTCCTGGCGTTCAGACAACCAGATATCGATACTTTTATGAGCGCCACCCCAGCGCTTTTTTGCCTGCTCATTACGGCTTAACATGATACTCTCCGTTTATAGTTTCAGTACCTAATGTAAATTCAGAAGCATTAGAACTCAACTGATTTTACAGAAAACTCAGCGGATTCGATACGCGGAATTATTATGGCCACTTTGTATTCAAAACCTGCAGATGATGAACCCGCATGGTGGTTCGTCGTCAGCTCCGATCACCTTTTTTTAGATGCGGCCGGCGAAGTGCCATTTGGCTGTTTACAGGAGCTAAGCTTCCCGGGTTTGGATGAATACCGGGTTGTCGAGATAGGTGAGCTGCGTGAGCGCAGTTGCTATCTGGTAATGGCAGATTACATGGATGAGCAATTTACAGGAGGTGCGTTTGCCCCCTTGCGACAGCTTCTTGCCGTTGAAGACATGGAAAAGTTTGCAATGGCCGGCAGGGCACGCCAGTTCAGCGACTTTCTGAATACCCACCGCTTTTGTGGTCGTTGCGGTGCGCGTATGCAGACCATTGAATGGGAACTGGCAATGCATTGTAACCAGTGCCAGCATCGCTGTTACCCCAGAGTGTCGCCGTGCATTATTGTGGCTATCCGCAAAGATGACAAAATTTTGCTGGCTCAGGGCAAGCGTCATAAGGCCGGACTGTATTCCATTCTCGCTGGCTTTGTTGAGGCGGGTGAGAGTCTGGAGCAGGCATTAGAGCGAGAAGTTTATGAGGAAGCAGGAATTCGCGTTAAGAACATTCAATACCATTTGAGTCAGCCCTGGTCTTTCCCTCATTCATTGATGATGGGGTTTACCGCCGAGTGGGCAGAAGGTGAGCTGCATATTGACCCACACGAACTGATTACCGGCGACTGGTTTGCTTTTGATAATCTGCCCATGATCCCCCCCGAGGGAACCATAGCAAGAACCTTGATTGATCTCTCTCAAAAGAGGTAAGCACAAGTTTTCATGGAGCCAATGCCTGCGGACTGATAAAATACCGGGCATTGATGTTGATTAAAAATTGGATTCGCTATGACCGCTCCGGCGCTTAAAAATGATCGTTACCTTCGTGCATTGGCAAAACAACCCGTTGATCGCACTCCCGTCTGGATGATGCGTCAGGCTGGACGCTATTTACCTGAGTATAAAGAAGTGCGCGCGCAGGCAGGCGACTTTATGTCACTATGCCGCAATACTGAACTCGCTTGCGAAGTGACCATGCAGCCGTTGCGCCGGTTTGACCTGGATGCCGCCATACTCTTCAGTGATATTCTGACCATTCCTGACGCCATGGGTCTGGGCTTATATTTTGAAACAGGTGAGGGGCCGAAGTTTAAAGACCCGGTACGCAGTATGGCCGCTATTAAAAACCTGGCCGTGCCCGATATGGAAGACGAGCTGGGTTACGTTATGGATGCCGTGCGTGCTATCCGTCATGAACTGAATGGCAGTGTGCCGCTTATTGGTTTCTCTGGAAGCCCATGGACACTGGCGACCTATATGGTTGAAGGTGGCAGCACCAAAAACTTTTCTAAAGTGAAGCAGCTAATGTTTGCTGACCCTGAAGCCATGCATACCTTGCTGAATGTATTGGCTGAATCAGTGACTCAGTACCTAAACGCGCAAATTGCTGCAGGCGCGCAGTCGGTCATGATATTCGATACCTGGGGTGGTGTGCTCTCTCCGCGCGACTACAAAGCATTCTCTCTGGCTTATATGGAAAAAATTGTGGCTGGCCTTACACGGGAAGCCGACGGACGCAAAGTGCCTGTTACGTTATTTACTAAAAATGGCGGGCAATGGCTGGAAGCTATGGCGGCGACTGGTGCGGATGCGCTGGGTGTGGATTGGACAACCGACTTAGGTGATGCCAGAGGACGTGTCGGCGGGCAAGTTGCTCTACAGGGTAATATGGACCCCAGCGTGCTTTATGCTAAGCCAGAGCGTATTGAAGAAGAAGTACAAACCATATTACAAAGCTATGGTTCAGGTACCGGCCATGTTTTCAACTTAGGTCATGGCATTCACCCTGAGGTCGACCCGGAACACGCCGCTGCTTTTATTAACGCCATTCATAAATACAGCCCAGCGTTTCATTCAAACGACTGAATTTGCGATTAAACCGCTATAATCCTCGTTAAGTGCACCGCCTTTTGGGCGGTGTTTTGCGTACAATGGTCTATGTTAAAGGCGTTGTATTATGAACTTAGAGGTAAACATGGCGAAACGTTCCTGGATAAACCCTATCACTATTGTTGTCGTTATTTTAATTGCGGCAGCTGTGTATCTGTTTGGGTTCCCTCCTGAAGAAAAGGTTGAAGAGGGCAAGGAACAGACTGTCCCGGTCAAAATTCAGACCGCTGAAATTAGTGAGTTCCGCGATACCATTGAAGCACTTGGCACCGCCATGGCCAATGAAACGGTTCGTATTACCGCGCAAACTCAGGACGTTGTTGAAAAAATTTATTTTGAAAGCGGCGACTTAGTTGAGCAGGGACAACTGCTTGCTGAGTTAAATGCTCGCAAAGAAGTTGCCCGTGTGCAGCAGCTTAAGTTTAGTTTGGATGAAGCCAAACGTCAGCTTGAACGAGTCAGTGAACTGCGCCGCGGTAATGCTGCATCGCAACAACAGTTCGACGAGCAACAAGTACGTGTTAATGGTCTGCAGGCTGACTTAGAAGTGGCTGAAGCGACATTACGCGAAATGAAAATTTATGCGCCGTTTTCAGGCCGTGTGGGTATTCGTGAAATTAGTGCAGGTTCCTTAGTCAGCCCCGGCGATGTGTTTACAACGCTGGATGACATCAAGCCCATTAAAGTCGACTTTAGTGTTCCGGAACGCTATTTCGCCAGTATTGCCGTTGATCAGGAAGTGATTACCCGCAGCCGGGCTTACCCGGGAGAACAGTTTGTCGGACGTATTTCCAGTATTGATTCGCGCGTTGACCCCGTGACTCGTTCCGTGAAAGTGCGCGCTAAAATTGATAATGATGATGAGCGTCTGCGTCCGGGGATGTTGCTCCAGATAACGCTATTGCGGAGCATTGATGAAGCTTTATTGCTTCCTGAAAAAGCTCTTATTCCAATTCAAAACAGACAATATGTGTATGTGTTAACTCCGGATAACCGGGCGCGCCAGAAAGAAGTGACCATTGGTCGTCGTAAGCCGGGAATCGTAGAAATTACTGACGGCCTTAAGCCGGGAGAAAAAGTCATTATAGAAGGCATTGTTCGCCTTCGTGACGGTGTACCTGTTTCTGTGCAGGGAGGTTAAGTTATGTTGTTGTCTGACCTTTCTGTAAAACGTCCGGTTTTTGCAACCGTACTGAATATTCTGCTGGTGGTTTTCGGTATTGTCGCTTTTACCATGCTGCCATTGCGTGAGTATCCGGATATTGATCGCCCCATAGTCTCTATTGATACAGACTACCCCGGTGCCTCTGCCGAAGTTGTAGAAACGCAGGTAACGCAATTAGTTGAAGACCGCATTAGCGGCATAGAAGGCATTAAAAACATTAGCTCGAGCAGCCGCAACGGCCGCTCCAGTATCAGTATTGAATTTAATCTGACTCGCGACATTGATGCTGCTTCTAACGACGTTCGTGAGCGCGTGTCGCGGGTACTCGATAATCTTCCCGAAGAAGCCGACCCACCCGAAGTTTCAAAAGCCTCAAGTGATGAAAGTACCATTGTTTGGTATAACCTTCGCAGCGAGAGCATGTCGATTCTTGAACTGACTGATTATGCGGAACGATACATTGTAGACCGTCTGTCGGTCGCCGATGGTGTCGCGCGGGTGGTCATTGGTGGTGATCGTCGTTATGCCATGCGCGTCTGGCTGGACCGTGATGCTATGGCAGCACGACAGGTAACGGTAACCGACATAGTCAGCCGCTTGCGTGAAGAAAACGTTGAGCTTCCGGCGGGTGAAGTGGAGTCAACCGACAGAGAATTTTCGGTTCGTATGGCGAGGGCTTATTTGTCGCCGGAAGACTTTAAAAACCTGGTGATACGACAAGGCGACGATGGCTATTTAGTGCGCCTGGGTGAGGTTGCCCGGGTAGAACTGGGTGCAGAAGATGACAAAACCGACTTCCGTGGGAACGGGGTTAACATGGTCGGTGTTGGTGTCATTAAGCAGTCGAAAGGTAACACCCTGGACGTGGTGAAGAACGTGCACCGGGAGATGAGAAAAATTCAGGAAACGTTGCCTGAAACCATGTACCTGGCGCCCAGTTACGACTCTTCAATATTTATCCAGGGCTCCGTTGATGAAGTTTACAACACGCTGGCTGTTGCGATGGCGCTGGTTATTGTCGTTATTTACCTGTTTCTGGGGAATATAAGAGCCACCATAGTACCTGCGTTGACGGTACCTGTTGCCATTATTGCTTCCTACATAGTTTTGTTTGCACTGGGCTTTTCCATCAACTTGCTAACTTTGCTGGCGCTGGTCTTAGCCATCGGTCTGGTCGTTGATGACTCTATTGTGGTGTTAGAAAACATCTATCGCCGCATAGAAGAAGGCGAGCCGCCTATTCTGGCTGCTTACCGGGGAGCCCGTGAGGTTGGTTTTGCTGTCATAGCAACCACACTGGTATTGATTTCTGTGTTTGTGCCTCTGGCCTTCTTAGAAGGTAATATTGGTAAGCTCTTTACCGAGTTTGCTATAGCCATAGCGGCCGCTGTGGCCTTTTCCAGTATCGCAGCATTAACTCTGACGCCGATGCTGAGCTCGAAGGTATTAAGCAAGAAAGAGCGAACCAGTAAATTCGGCAGAGCTTTTGATGCGACCTTTAACTGGCTTGAAAGAGGGTATCGCAATGTGCTCGAAAAGAGCGTAAAGCGTCCGCTTATGGCTGTCGTGTTGGTTGTTATGTCCGGCGTTGTTGCCTTTGGCTTGTTCAGCTTTATTCCTCAAGAGTTTGCGCCGCCGGAAGACCGCGGTACGTTCTATATTCAGGTGCGCAGTGCCGAGGGGGCGAGCTTTGAGTCGAGCTCCCGACATATGGACGAAATAGAGCAAATTCTTCTGCCTTATATCGATGAAGGAAAAATTGACCGCCTAATTGTTCGGGCTCCGGGCTGGGGTGGTAGTGCAGGTATCGCTATTGTTGGTGCCGTGCCTTTCGACGAGCGAGAATGGTCAAGTTTTGATTTAATGGAAGAGATGCGATCGCAGTTGGATTCTGTTGTGGGCGTGCAGGCTTTTGCGTTTATGCGCAGCGGCATTAGCGGAGGCGGTGGCCGGCCGGTGCAGTTTGTGCTGCAAGGTAATACCTATGAGCGACTGGCTGAGTTTCGTGACATTGTGATTGAGGAGGCATCGACCAATCCCGGGTTGCAAAACCTCGATAGTGACTATAAGGAAACGCTGCCGCAGCTACTGATTCAGGTTGACGAAGCCAGTGCAGCCGATCTGGGTGTTTCCGTACAGGATATTGGTATTACGCTCCAGTCGGTACTGGGTCAAAGGCGAGTAACCACTTACCTTGACCGTGGCGAGGAATATGACGTCATGCTGGAAGGTGAAAAAGCCGATTATCGCAGCCCAAGTGCCATAGATAACATTTACGTTCGTTCACGCAAAAGTGACGAACTGATTCCGTTGTCAAACCTGGTGACGATTACTGAGCAGGCTACGTCAGCCCGGCTGAATCGTTATAACCGTATGCGCAGTGTGACTATTGAAGCGAACCTTGCGGAAGGCTACTCGCTGGGTGAAGCTTTGAGTTATCTGGAAGGAGTTGTGCAAGAGAAGCTGCCGGAAGACGTTTCTATTGACTATAAAGGTGAGTCGCAACTTTATAAGGAAAGCGGCAACTCAATCATCTTTGTTTTCGGTCTTGCATTGGTGATCACCTTCCTGGTTCTGGCGGCACAGTTCGAAAGCTTTATTCACCCGCTGGTGATTATGCTGGCCGTGCCTATGGCTATAGTAGGTGCCTTATTGGCATTGTACATAACGGGTATGAGTATCAATATCTACAGTCAGATTGGTATTGTGATGCTAATAGGCCTGGCTGCTAAAAACGGCATTCTTATTGTTGAGTTTGCGAACCAGTTGCGCGACTCCGGTATGGAGTTCAAAGAGGCAGTACTTAAAGCTGCTCAGCAACGCTTACGGCCCATTGTAATGACAGCGTTTACAACCTTAATGAGTGCAATGCCGCTGATTCTTGGGTCAGGGCCCGGAGCAGAAAGTCGTATGGTCATTGGCACGGTGATTTTTGCGGGTGTTGCTGTATCCGCCTTTTTAACGCTATTTGTTATTCCGGCCCTGTATATAGCGCTGGCTAGAAACACCAGTTCACCAATGGCTATCACTCGTAAGCTGGAATCGTTGCAGGAAGAGTACCCGGACCACCATAGCTGATGGTCCGTCAGGCTAATAATGCAGAATAGGTTCGTTGCCGACGGTGGTTAAGCCGGCAATGACATTTTGAGCGTAGTTGGGGTGGTTGGTAAAAATGCCATCCACACCCATTGCGTGCAGCTCTTCAATATCGTGTTGGCCGTCTACTGTGTAGACATAAACTTGTAAGCCCCTGCGATGACCATCCTCAACCAGTTCAGGTGTCACAAAATCTACCGCAAAATGGGCTGAAAACGCCTGTAGCTCCTCTGCGAACTGACAATAGCTCAATGGGCAGCTGGCACTCAAAGCGCCAATTTTAATCTCAGGGCGACGCTTTTTAAGCCGTTGCAACCAGTGGTGATTAAAAGACGAAACTAAGAGTTGTTCAGGTTTGAAATTGGTGTTCTTTAGAGCGTAATCAATATCAAGCAGAAGCTCTTTGGTGGGCATATCACCTTTAAGCTCAATATTTACGTGACAATGTCCGTTAATATGAGCTAATGCTTCGCGCAAGGTGGGTATAGACTGCTGACCAAACACTTTCAGATGCTTTATCTGCTCAGCGGTTAAGTCTTTTAGCCGGCCGGGTGTGGCAGTCAGGCGTTCTAAATACCGGTCGTGGAACACAAAACGTTCACCGTCTATGGCATAAACGTCCAGTTCAATACCATGCACGCCGCTGTCCATGGCTCGCGAGAAAGCGGCAAGCGTATTCTCCGGGGCCTCATAACTGGCCCCTCGGTGCGCCCATAAAATCAATCGTTGCTCTCTTTTATCTCTGCCATAGTTTCTCCCATACGCGTGGTGGAAAGTGGCTTAAGATCGTCATCAAATTCAATCGAGTTTTCGGCAAAGGTAAGCACCACGGTTGAACCGAGTTTGAAATGACCCATTTCTTCACCTTTTTTGAGGTGTATAGCTGAGTGGCCTGACGTTGGATACGACCAGCTTTGAATACGGCCGCCGGTAGGCGGTGTGACGGTGCCGGACCAAACCGTACCGATACTGGCGACGATAGTTGCGCCAACCAATACCATGGACATGGGGCCAACTTCGGTATCAAAAATAGCTACAACGCGCTCGTTACGAGCGAACAGGTTCGGTACATTAGCCGCGGTTAACGGATTTACTGAATATAAATCACCCGGCACATAAATCATCTTTTTCAGGACACCATCGCAAGGCATATGAATGCGGTGGTAATCTTTCGGTGCCAGATAAATAGTCGCAAATTTACCGTTTACAAAAGGCTTGGCGTCTTCTTCGTTGCCACCGAGCAATTCCTGTAATGAATAGTCATGCCCTTTAGCCTGAAAAATGCGTCCGCCATCAATCTCGCCTAACTGGCTGACTGCACCGTCGACCGGGTGTGCTAATTCGTTGTCGTCTGCTTCCAGCGGTCGAAGCTCTGGTTTTAGCCTGCGTGTGAAGAATTCATTAAAGGTTTTATAAGCCTTGGGTGACTCGTGAATGGCCTCACTCATGTCAATTTTATACTGCCGAATAAACCAGCGGATAAAAACCTGTGTGAACCATCCGGCACGTGCAGCGGCAAACTTTCCCATTAACCTGGAAATTAAATGCTTCGGCATCACATGCTGGAAGAAAATTTTGACTTTATCGGTCTTTGACACAGTTACTTACCTCTAATTGCCCGACTGGGCTTTTGTGTTTTCATCGTCTCTATAATGCGATGATAATTAGAAAGGCGCCATTCATGCAATTGATTGTTACCGACAGCCTCTTGCAGTGCGCAGCCCGGATCATCGCCGTGTTTACAATCGCGGAATTTGCAGCCGCCTAAGTAGTCACGGAAATCGACATAGCACCGGGCGACTCTCTCAGGTTCCAGGTGCCATAACGAAAACTCCCGGATACCGGGTGAGTCAATAAGGGCTCCGCCCTCCTTTAAGTCATACCAGGTTGCAACCGTCGTTGTGTGCTGTCCTAATCCAGAGTTATCTGACACTAAATTTGTGTCGGCGTTCACGTCAGGTAAAAGCTGGTTTACCAGCGACGACTTACCCACGCCGGACTGACCGACAACAATCGAAATATGGTCTTTCAGCATCTCTTGCAAAGCATCCAACCCGCTCTGAGTTGCACTGCTGACGTTAAGAACTTTGTAACCAATGCTTTCGTAATCTTTAAGCCTTTGCTCAATATATTGACGTTCGGTCTCGTCAATTTCGGGCAGCAAATCAGCCTTATTCAGCACAATAACGGGCTCTATGCCAATGTCCTCGCAGGCGACTAAGTAGCGATCGATAATTTGCGATGAGAAGCTTGGGAGTACGCTGGAAATAACGAAGATTTGATCGATGTTAGCGGCAACAGGCTTTAATCCGTCGTAGTAATCAGGACGGGACAGCAGGCTATGTCTTTCCTGAACGGCAACAACTACACCCTGCATACCTTGTTGTTCGGCACTTGCTCTGGACCAGAGGACGCTGTCGCCGCATACCAGGCTATCGACAACCCGGCGTATATGGCAGCGGTAGGTATTGCCTTCGGCATCGCGAATATCGGCGTGCTGACCGAAGCGGCTGATAACACGCCCGGCTTCCGGTGCATTGAGTTGGTTATCTGTCCACTCAATATCGGTGTTTTTCAGCCGTTTTTTTTGGTTGGCTGACACCCGCCGTTGCTGGCCTTTGTTCAGACGTCTGCGTTTTACCAAGCCTGTAACCTGTTGTCGTGCTGGAAATGACGCTATCATACAACAAATTGCATTAAGAGAGCAGGGTAATGACAGAAGACGACAAGAAACAACGCCTAATTTGGATTGACCTCGAAATGACCGGGCTGGTGCCGGAAGAGCATCACATTATTGAAGTAGCAACCATTGTTACTGATGCACAGCTGAACACCTTAGCGGAAGGGCCTGTCATTGCTATTCATCAACCTCAAAAATACCTGGACAGAATGGACGACTGGAATGTCAAAACGCATACAGGGTCAGGCCTGGTTGAGCGAATAAAGCAAAGCCAGTATGACGAAAAGACAGCAGCAGCAGAAACCATTGAGTTTTTAAAACAATACGTTGATGCCGGGGTTTCTCCTATGTGCGGTAACAGTATTTGTCAGGACCGCCGCTTTTTAGCGAAACACATGCCTGAACTCGAAGCCTTTTTCCATTACCGCAACCTGGATGTCAGTACGTTAAAAGAGTTGGCAAAACGCTGGCAACCGGAGGTTGTTAATAGCTTCAAAAAGTCGGGTGCGCATGAAGCTTTGGCTGATATTCGCGAGTCTATTGCTGAATTGCAGCATTACCGAGAGCATTTTTTCAGCAAATAAGCCAATTGCGGCGCAAAAACTATTGACCTTATCGGTGGTATCAGTAGAATACACGCCGCACTGACGAAGCGGGAATAGCTCAGCTGGTAGAGCACAACCTTGCCAAGGTTGGGGTCGCGAGTTCGAATCTCGTTTCCCGCTCCAACGTCAGACTTTCCAGAATACTGTAAAAAGTACCAATACGCGGGAATAGCTCAGCTGGTAGAGCACAACCTTGCCAAGGTTGGGGTCGCGAGTTCGAATCTCGTTTCCCGCTCCAAGTTTCTTATTAAAACTCCCTAATAACGTTGATGAATTGCTTCTATTTTTTCTAAGGCATAGTAACTCCTCTTCCTGTTTATACTAAAATTAGTATAAATTGACTTTATACTAAATTTGGACTATATCTTACTTATCCTTTTATTAGTATAAATTCAGAAATAGCCATGAAAATAAACACACCGCAAGACATCGCCTCGGCTCTGCGCGATGCACGAAAAAGCAAGAAGTGGACGCAAACCGAACTGGCCGACAGGCTCGGTGTTTATCAAAAAGACATTTCTAAGTACGAATTGCAGCCCGATAAAATCAGTGCGGATATGCTTTTAAGGCTTTGCGCTATGCTCGATTTGAAAATTGATATTGGGCCAATGTATGACATACCTCTTCAATGTCAGGAGGTGGACTTCTAATGGGACGACGCTCACTGACGGATACATTATATTGCTCAATGAATGGCTTTTTAGTCGGACGTCTTTTTCGGCGTAAAGGTCGGCTAAGCTTTCAATATGAAAAAGAGTGGCTTGGTCTTAAAGGTTCGCGCCCAATTTCCTTGAGCATTCCGTTGCAGTCTTCAGAGATAACAACAGATTCGGTCCACGCTTATTTCGATAATTTGTTACCCGACAGCGATATTGTTCGCAAACATATTGTTGATAGGTTGGGCGCCGATAGCCTGTCTCCCTTTGATCTACTTGCAGCAATTGGTGGCGATTGTATCGGTGCAATCTCGCTGACAGTAGCTTCGCCGGAAAATGCAGGCACTGAAGAGCTTTCCTTAACACGACTAACTGAAAGTGGTGTTGCAGAGCAAATTAAAAGGACCCGAGTAGAAAATACACTAGGTTTAAATGAGGATGACGACTTTCGAATTTCGTTAGCCGGTGCTCAGGAAAAAACAGCACTCACTTACTGGAATGAAAAATGGTGTATGCCTCACGGTATGACCGCGACAACGCATATCTTTAAGCCGCCTATTATGCATCACCCGCAAATGGCTTTGGATATGAGCAACAGCGTTGAAAACGAGTGGTTTTGCCTACGTTTCCTTCATCATCTCGGCTTTGATGTTGCTGAGGCCGATATTTTAATGTTTAAAAGCCAAAAAGCGCTAGTGGTGAAACGGTTTGACCGAAAGGTAGAAAAAGAGAAGGAGCGTATATTACGACTCCCTCAGGAGGACATGTGCCAAGCGCTAGGTCGTGTTAGCGGCAGTAAATACGAGGAACACGGGGGGCCTAGCTCAAAGGATATTATGGATACGTTGAGTCGCTCGATAATGCCACATGAAGATAGGTTGACGTTCTTCAAAACTCAGGTCGCTTTTTGGTTACTGGCGGCAATTGATGGTCATGCGAAGAATTTCAGTATTCACCTTCAGGCAAACGGCTTTAAGTTGTGTCCCATCTACGATGTGATGAGTGCCTACCCTTATTTTGGACAGGGTAATATTCAGTCGGAGAAGATTAAAATGGCAATGAAAGTACACAGCAAAAACACGCACTATCGCTGGTACAACATTTTAGGGCGTCATTGGTTGAGTCATGGCCGTTATTTAGGGTTGTCGGCCAGCGCGGTGAAGCAAGTATTGGGCGAACTGTTGGAGCTTACTGAACCGGCACTGAATAAGGCCTTAGAGGACGCGCCAACGGCAGAGGCGTTGTCGGTTGGTGAAACCATCAAGGCTCGCACGTTGAGTCATCTGGCGCGCCTTGATGGTTTAGCTGACTAACTCTCTTTCGAGCTGTCCACAAACATCGCAATAGCACCATCACCGGTAATGTTACAGGCGGTACCGAAGCTGTCCTGTGCCATGTACAAGGCTATCATTAAGGCGACTGCGGTTTCGCCGAAACCCAGCATGGAACCTAACAGGCCAACCGCCGACATAACCGCACCGCCCGGAACGCCCGGTGCAGCTAACATGACAATACCCAGCATTAAAATAAACGGTAGCATGGTAAAGAACCCGGGAATGGCGAGGGAATTATGCAGAACCATAACCGCAACAGCACAGCTGACAATGGTAATGGTGGAGCCGGCTAAGTGAACGGTGGCGCAAAGTGGCACGGTGAAGTTGGCAACGTCGTTATCGACTTTGTTCTTGCGCACGCTTTGCAGGGTGACCGGAATAGTGGCTGCGCTGGACATAGTACCTAGTGCCGTAAAATACGCAGGCAGCATGTTTTTAATTAAAAACAGCGGAGAACGACCGGTTTTTATGCCCGCCATAATGTACATAGAGGTAATGTAAACCCAGTGCAGGGCGACAGCGAGTATCAGAATAACACCAAAGGTTTTCAGCGTGTTAAACACCGTGCCTGCAACGGCCATTTCCGCAAAAATGCCGGCAATATACAGCGGCAGTAAAGGAATAATGACTTTAACCAACAGCAGCTCAATAATGTCACGGCCTTGATCCGACAGTTTCTTCAGGTTTTCAGCCTTGGTACTGGCAATACCCAGCCCGAAAATAAAGGCTAAAACCAGTGCTGACATCACCTCCATTAGCGGTGGAACCGACAGCTCAATAAAGGGTTCGATAGTGGCTTTGGCTTCTGTAGAAACACTCTGAGCGTCGGTTGTCAGCCAGGGCACGACAATGCTGGCAGCGAAAAAGGCAACAATACCTGCAATAACGGTTGAGGCATAAGCAATGCCTAAGGTTTTACCCAGCATTTTTCCGGAGTTGCTCGGTAAGCTGGCAATACCGCTGGTAATGAAGAACAAAATAAGTAATGGGATAGTGAAGAACAGCAGCTGACCGAACAGTGTTTTGAAAGTCAGCAGAAGTTGGCTGACCCATTCTGGCATGTATAACCCAATAAGAATACCGGCGACAATACCCGCCACAAGCTTAAGAACTAATCCCATAATATTCGACTCTTTTTTATGAATGTTTTAAGAATAGAGGTGCGCTTAGAGTAAGCCTTTTAAATGCGCAACAACACTGCGGCCTAACGCGCTGAGATTATACCCACCTTCAAGCGTAGATACGATACGACCGTCACAGTGTTTGTCGGCAATTTCTTTCAGCTTAACGCTTATCCAGTGGTAGTCTTCTTCTTTCAGGAGAAACTGAGACATGTCGTCTTCTGCGTGACCATCGAAGCCGGCAGAAATAAGCACCAGTTGGGGTTGGAAGTCGTCGAGTGCATGAAACCACTTTTCTGAAACGGCTTGTTGCCATTGTTCGCCTTTGCAACCAGCTGGTAGCGGCACGTTATGAACATTACCGGCGCTGCTGTCTTCGCCGGTAAACGGGTAGAACGCCTGCTGGAATGACGAGCAAAACAGGATACGGTCATCACCCTGAACAATGTCTTCGGTACCGTTGCCGTGGTGTACGTCAAAATCGACAATGGCAACGCGCTCAAGTCCGTGTTTTTCAATAGCGTGGTACGCCGCAACGGCAACATTGTTGAATAAACAAAACCCCATGGCTTTTGAGCGCGTAGCGTGGTGGCCTGGTGGGCGAACGGCACAAAAAGCCTGTTTGTTGAGGGTGGTCATGACATCGTCAACCGCATTAACCGCTGCTCCGGCTGCTTTCAAGGCAGCGGTTAAGCTACCTGGTGTCACTAAGGTGTCCGGATCTATCCATTCATGGTCGTATTCAGGAATTTCCGCACGAATAAAGTCGATATGTGCTTGGGAATGCGCCGCCTGAATAGCTTCCCAGGGCGCTTCTGTTGCTTCTTTTCGTATAAGCACAAAGTCGAGGCCGGAGCGAATGAGTTGGTCATTAATGGCTTCAATACGGGCCGGGCACTCGGGGTGCTGCTCGTTGGGTATGTGTTTGAGGCAGTCATCATGACTGAATACGACTATCGACATAATTTACTCACTGCCTTGTTTAAGATCGAGTTTGAGCAAGACTTCACCCGGCTCTTCACTGGGCAAGCGTTTGAAGCCGCCCCGTTCAAACACACTTAACATGGGTTTATTCGCGGCTAATACGTAGGCTTGCATACTGTCCAGGCCACGCTCGCGTGCTATGCGAATCATTTCATCTAAGAGCTTGCCCGCCATGCCGCGGCCCTGGTATTTCTCGCGGGTCACAAAAGCGACCTCGCAACTATTTTGCGACTCGATGTAGTAGTAACGCCCAACCGCCTGAATCTGAACCGCAGAGCCTTTTTGATGCACAATACACAAGGCAAGATCTTTCGACTGGTCAACACTGACCAAGGTGCAGGATTTTTCCCGGGTCATGGTTGTGGGTACGGCGTTGTAGCGCAGTTGTAGAGTTTCTTTCGTATGAGAATAAAAGAACTCTTGCAGCCGACGTTCATCCGACGGATAAAGCGGTCTTAAATCAAAAGATTCGTTATTAATTTTGAGCTTTTTAAAGCCAATATCGCCGAGTTCCGGCACATCAACTGGTGTTTGTTGCTGATAATGGGGAACCCAATAATGCTTACGAACTTCCTGCAACAGGTGGCTACGGAATTTAGGGTGAGCAACACGAATTAGCTCCATAGCCCGCTCGCGAATACTTTTTCCCCGCAATGAAGCGACGCCAAATTCGGTGACGACATAGTGAACGTGGCCGCGCGTTGTTACTACACCTGCGCCTTCCCGAATGAATGGAACAATGCGCGAGACTTTACCGTCTTGTGTTGTTGACGGCAGAGCGATAACGGGTTTACCTCCTTTACTTAAAGATGCCCCGCGACTGAAGTCCACTTGCCCACCAATACCGCTGTAAAACTGGTGTCCAATAGAATCCGACACAATTTGACCCGTTAAGTCCACCTCAATGGCGCTGTTAATTGCTATTAATTTGTCATTACGGGCAACGTTTGCTGGTGAATTTACATATTCACTGGGATAAAAACCAACGTGTGGATTGTGGTCAACAAAGTCATAAAGGGCTTTTGACCCCATGCAGAAGCTGGTCACAATTTTATTAGGGTGGAAGGTTTTTTTGCGGTTATTAATGACCCCTTTGAGCATCAAATGCATGACATCGTCAGTAATAAGCTCGCTATGAATGCCCAGATCTTTATGGTTACTTAAGTAACGCAACGCCGCGGCACAAATAGTACCGACACCAATTTGAAGCGTAGAGCCATTATCAACCAGCAGGGCAATGTATTGGCCGATCCGCTCAATGATTTTACTGTCTTCCAGACTGGGGGGCGGTAGTTCGGGCAGAGGTGCTGCATGTTCCCAAAAGTAATTAATTTGATTCGTGTGCAGAAAAGACTGTCCGTAAGTAACCGGCATATTAGGGTTTACCTGGGCAATAACTGTCTTGGCAGATTTAGCGGCAGCGGCGACTACGTCGACTGAAACCCCCATTGAATGGTAGCCGTACTTATCTGCCGGACTGACCATAATTAAAGCGGCATCTAATGGCAGAATACCGTTATTAAACAGGTTGGGAATATCGGAAATAAAGCTGGGAGTATAATCCGCTCGTCCTTCATTTACCGCGGTTCTTACGGTATCGCCACCAATAAAAAAGGTATTGACCTTAAACAACTGCTGGTACTGTGGACCGGCCCACTTATTGTCGGACAGCGTCATTAACTGCACAATTTCAATATCATGCAGGTTTTTTGCGTTTTCTATCAGGTCATCGATAAGCGCGGTTGGCACCGCAGCGTGAGAGCCAATAAAGATTCTTTGCCCTGACTTAAGTATCTTTGACCAGTCTAACTTTGTCGTTGTCATACTGCTGTTTTACCTCAGTGATTAGCTTTGTGCAATCATTCAAATTGAGATAAACTTGGTCGTTAATTAATCATTGAACGGACTCGCTCCCATGAAAAATAACAACAAGAAATGGGTTAACTATTGCTTAGCCGCTTCAGCGTTTTTTCTGCTGGTGGGTTTTGGGTCCGTATCAGCTCAGCCTTCGACAGAAAATATTAACGGTGTTCCGGTCGATATGGCCATGGAGGAGCAGCTGGATGATTACCTTAACTCTCTGGGTGAAGAGGAAGACTCCAGAGCTATTTTGTTTAATGTGCTGGAAGGTATTTCGCCGAAAACGCCCGTAGCTACCCGGGCCAGAGCTAAAAGCTATGAAGTGTCCTGGTATTACTACGAGGGTGAAACCGAGTTAGCTTTCGAAAAACTGGATGAACTGCTGGCTCTTGCTGAAAACAGTGAAATTTCTGATGTAAAAGCTGAAGCTCAGGCGACGCGAGTTGAAATACTTCAAATGGAAGGTAAGTACGGCGAAGCGTTTTTGCTGCTCAACGATGTTGAAATCCCCCTTTCTAGCTCTCGTATGCCAAGGGTTCGTTATTACGGTCACAACCTTATTTCGAGAGTCTATGCTGACTGGAACCGGTACGATGATGCTTTACGTCACTTGCTGCTGGCTCAGGATGCCGTCAACGAAACGAACAATGAAAGAACGCCCATCCGTCAACAATATCTGGACTACTCAATCGCAATTATTCAGTCTGAGTTGAAAAACTGGGAAGGGTCGTTAAAAACAATTGATAAAGCGATAAAGAGTGCGAAGGAAAATAATCTGGAATATGACCTGCCAGACTTTTACCTTCATAAGTCTTATGTTGAAGCGGGTATGGGGGATCGTGACGCTTCATTAGACTCGTTACGAGCTGCTTATGATGTGGCTATTGAAGATGATCGCATTTATTTATTGCCCGTTATTTTGAATAACTTTGGCGACCACTACATGTACGAAGAAAAGTGGGATGAGGCACGCAGTCATTTGCGAGAAGCCCTGGAGCTGGCTGAAGAAGTTGAAGATATTTGGATGGCACAGACCATTCACTTTAATTTGGGCTTTATTGATGTGCATCAAGGAAATGCCGAGGCGGGTTTTGAAGAAATGCGTGAAGCGGTTGAGTTTTACCGTGACGAAGAAATTAAAACCGAGGTTGAAGGATTACTTGGTGAACTCGCATTAGCCTATGAGTTTGCAGGGCAGCACCAGAATCAGGCTGAAACTTTGAAGCAGCAAATGGAATTGATGAAAGAGCTCTACCAAAGTGATCAACAGCAGAACCTGGCTAATTTACAGCAGCTTTATGAAAGCAAAGATAAAGAGCAGCAGATTGAGTTGCTGGAGCGCCAAAACGAACTTAAACAGCAGTTACTGGAAATCAACGAACAGAGAAACCTAATTTGGTTGTTATTGGGGATTGTTGCTGTATTCGCTGCTTTATTTGTTTTTCTAATGTACCGCAAAGCCCGACGTGCCAACTTAAGATTAAAAGAAGCTAATAACTTGTTGGCTGACCAGTCACGTAGAGACCCTCTTACTGGCTTGTGGAACCGCCGTGCTCTTCAGGAAGAGATGGAAGCGCGTAAACAGCATGGTGAGAGACGCGAAGCGGCGGCCCATTCCGATGGCCTCATTCTGCTTGATATCGACTTTTTTAAACGCATTAATGACAAATATGGGCACGCGGCCGGTGATAAAGTATTGATTGAAATCAGTCAACGCTTACAAAAAGAGTGTCGTGCAAGCGATAAACTGATCCGTTGGGGCGGTGAGGAATTTCTCTTTCTTGTTCGTAACGTAAGCAGTGCAGACCTGGAGGAAATGAGCGAAAGAATTTTGAAAGCGATAGCGAAAGAGCCGATTGCTTACGAAGGACAGGAAATTTTTGTGACAACTACTATAGGCTTTATTCGCCTGCCGTTTGCCGACATACCGGAACATGAAATGGATTGGGAGAAGGTTCTGCAGGTTGCCGATATGGCACTGTATACAGGTAAAGCCCATGGTCGTAATAGAGCCTGTGGTGTTACTGATTTATATGTTGAGTACGGCACGGCTCGCTCTGTGCTTGAGTCGGACTTATCCGAAGCTCTGAATAAGAACTGGATTTCAATGGTAACCATTGAAGGTCCTGAATCTCTTAATAGAACCGTCTAGGCTATGTTGAAACTCTCTCAGTTTGGACCCGGTGCGTTAGTCGCCGCGGCATTTATTGGGCCGGGGACCGTTGTTACAGCCTCGCTGGCCGGAGCAAACTTTGGTTACGCACTGCTTTGGGCGTTACTGTTCTCTATTGTTGCCTGCGTTATTCTTCAGGAAATGTCGGCCCGCATTGGTTTGGTGACACAAGCCGGGCTTGGCGAAAACATCCGTAATAACCTCACCTCTGGCTGGCTTCGTTGGTTGGCATTAATTCTCATTTTTAGCGCTATTGCTATTGGCAATAGTGTTTATCAGGGCGGAAACCTTTCCGGAGCCAGTTTAGGTGCTGGTGAGCTACTTGGGCCGGTACCAATACTGGATGCTTGGTTGAGCAACGCCTGGGCGCTTGTCATTGGTATTATTGCACTACTGATACTCTGGTCGGGTAACGCCAGGGTAATCGAGAAGGCCCTGATTGGAATGGTTCTACTAATGAGCGTGGCCTTTATCGGCACCTTTTTATTAACAGACCCAGACTGGAGTGCTGTATTTCAAGGTACCTTTGGGTTTTCATTGCCTACCGGAGCGACACTCACTGTCGTTGCGCTAATTGGTACCACGGTAGTTCCGTATAATATTTTCCTGCATGCCTCCAGTGTGTCTAAAAAGTGGCAATCTCCAGGTGATATTTCAGCTGCCCGTCGGGACCTTTTTCTTTCAATACCTTTTGGTGGCCTTATTTCAATGGCTATTGTTGCCACTGCAGCTTCGGCGTTCTTTGGCCAGCAAGTGACAATTGAAAGTGCAGGCGATTTAGCCGGATCGCTGCGTCCACTTTTTGGCGACGGGGCTACTTACTTAATGGCAATAGGGTTATTCGCTGCGGGCATTTCATCGGCGACAACGGCGCCTTTAGCCAGTGCTTATGCGTTATGCGGCATTATGGGTTGGTCAGTTAATTTACGAAGCAGAGCTTTCAGAACGGTTTGGCTATCGATTTTGCTAATAGGTATTGTTATTTCAAGCGTTGGCATAAAGCCGGTAACGGTTATTTGGTTTGCTCAGGTTGCTAATGGGATTTTACTGCCAGTTATTGTCGGATTTCTGTGGTGGCTTTGTCAGAGTTCGATGTTAGGTAATTACCGTAACTCCGCTTTGCAAAATATGCTGGCTGCAGTCATCTTTTTAATTTCGGTGTTGCTCAGTGGCAGAAGTCTGGGGTCAGCATTTGGTTTTTGGTAAGAGGAAGGCTACGTCCCTGTAGCCAAAACTATCGAATGCCTTTATTCCTCAGCTGCACCAACAAATTCTAATTCTTGTGGCTCGCTAGATTCTTCAATAGTGACGTTCTCGGTTAAGAAAAAATTTACGTCATCATCGGCTTCCGGATCGTCCCCACCATTACAGGTAAGCGCAGCTGTGTAGTCTCCTGCTGCAACAAAACCTATAGAGAAGTCGTAGGTGTCTACCCCGTCAAAATAAACCGCTGTGCTGGCATAAGGTTCGTTTTCTTCCGAACCGCCGTTATCAGCTAAGGTTGTTTCATCAAGGTCACTGCCTTCGTAGAGATAAACATAAGCTACCGGTTCTTCTGTGTTTTCCGGTGCTACGGTACAGGTTTCGTTAAATAGCAACGCACCTTCAGCAACAGTACCTTTCAGGTGACCAACAGCAGAGTTATCAACCAGACGAACGCCGCGCGGCTTAAGGATGTAGTGATCCTGGCCGACTGGGTTAGTCATGGCGTGGCGCAAATCAAACTCAACGGTAAAGTTAAGGTTTCCGCCTGCATCGGCAACAAAACCGTCTAACTTCAACTCGTTTGAAGGGACTTGTACGGCAACTTTTTCAGCTTCACCATCATCGTTGGTGTCTGTCATGATGTAAGAACCTTCAGCCATGACCAGTCTTAGCTGTCCGTACTGACCCGCATCAATTTCTGCGTTTTCAAGAAAAACCATCGAGTCATTGCCCGTAAACTCCAGCAAGTCGATGCCAATGGTATTTGCAATGGGTTGGCCATCTTCGTCGGTACAAAGGTCATTCTCTTCAGGGGCTTCAATATCCTCGCCGACGGTGAAAGTGCGGGGCTCATCGCCATTACCGGTAAGTTCAACTGCGTTAAAGCAGGCAACAACAGACTCAGCGTTGTCGACCGGGGCGTCACTAATGCCGAGGGAAAATTGTGCGGTATCGGTGTTATTGTCATCACTGTCAGAGCCCCCGCATGCGACTAGCCCTAACGTGGCGGTGGCTAGTGCCGTCAACATTAATTTATTCATAGTGCCCTTCCTTTTTATTTACGAAATAAAATGACATAACTTATTACACAGGGCTAATTTATAGGTGCTCTAGTGAATTGTTAAAAGGCATTTTACAAAAATTTTCGTTGACAAAAGTTCGATATCGCTCTATATCGTCTTTGTCGTATACAACGACAGACTTTTTGTTCGGTTTTAGTCTGTAGGAAGGGCTTACACATGACCAAGATGACCCGTGAAGTATTGTTAAAGAAACCGTTTAACGATTTCCGCAACTACCCTTATGGCTTTTCTCGCTCAGGCGATTTCTCTATTCGTGAAAGCGATGCTTTGACCCATTACGGCTGCCTCATTACGGCAATGCTGGCGGGAGAGTTTGAACCTGTTTTACAAGAAGATATTGAGTTGCTGGCTGCGTGTCGGGGGGAACAAGCCCCTGTAACGGATGTAGAAAAGGTCTGGGCAAAATATCAGGCACGTATTCATCGGCCAAAAGTCGCCAGTATGTACGGGCGTGGTAAATTTGCTGATGACTCATTTAGCTCAGCGTCTGATACTGAAGATGATCTGATTGTTGAAGATTAACCTGGCGTAAACGTCTGGGTTTTTGACGGTGGCACATGTAGCAGTGGCTGCCGTCAGATTGTTTTGCTTCTTTTTTTGCTTCGCTGGCTAATAGTGCGACATCGTGATGTGATAAACACTCCGAGGGATCTGGCTGAACCACACCAATAGCAAGACTTAGTAATGGGTAGAAGGCCGGTTTACCGTTACGGGATAATGCTTTTATTCCCCCTAACTGAATGTGCTCCTGATGATAAAATCGGGTAATGTCTTGCTCAAAGTCTTTGATAATTTTATGACATAACTCTTCGGTTTGTTTTTTATCGGTGTCTTTGAAAATAGCGACAAAGTCGTCTCCGCCAATGTGACCAATAAAATGACCATACCTGAATAAATTTTTTTGTAGTATTTGTGCTAACCATTTAATAATCTGATCGCCTTGTTCGTAACCGTAAATATCGTTAAAAGGCTTAAAATGGTTCAAGTCAAAGTAGGCCACTTGAAACGAACAGTCTCGGAAAAGCTGGTCTTCTATAACTTGGTTGATAGCTACGTTCCCCGGAAGTTGAGTTAAAGGGTTAGCATGGCGTGCGTTGGTAACTTTTAAATCGGTTATTCTGCGTAATAAATTTTTAATGGATGCTACACCGTAGTAAACATCTCTCTTAGTAACAATAATGTGCTGATAAATATCGACTTCATCATTATCGGTAATTAACTGACTAACTTCCTCCAGCGATGTTTGCCAGTCAACGGAAAGAGGGCGATCATCCATAATGTAAGAAACCGGTTTGTTGGCATAAAGAGCATGACCGTAGGAGCCAGAGAAGAATTCCATAACCTTTTCTCTTCGTATAATTCCGACGACCTTTTTCTCATAAATAACGGGCAAGGAGGATAACGTCTTATCTTGTGTGAAGGTGTCGAGCACTTGTGAAGAGCGAGTTTCCGCTGATACGCCATGAATGGTATCGACCACACTGGCGATAGTTGTTTGGTAGTTTAGTGCAACAGAATGATTAGGAACGACCAGTGAAGAAGAGACCTCCAGTACCGGATAAAGCTGCGGCTTTCCGAGCAGGAATCCCTGACAATAATTAACACCCATAGACTGTAATTGCTCAAGTTCATCTGTGGTTTCGATGCCCTCTGCGATCACTTTCGTGCGTAAACTTGTGGCCAGCGATAGAATACTTTGCACAAATTCTCGTTTTACCGAAGATGTTTCAAGAGACTGAATAAAATAGCGATCGATTTTGACATAGTCAGGATGTAATTCCGACCAGAGCTTGAGCCCGGAGTAACCCGCACCTAAATCGTCAATAGCAATCATAAAGCCAAGTTTCTGATAGTGAATAATGGCGTGTTTCAGATTTTCGGTATCTTCAATTGGGTAGCGTTCTGAAATTTCAATGACAATTTGTTCTGGTGATATGCCAAATTGCTGGGACAAACGCAGTGTCGATCCATGCGGGTGAGAGTCATCCTGCAGAACATTGGGATTCACATTAAGAAAAAGTTTACCCTGCATAGAGTTTTTCTGAAATGCTTCCATGGCAGCAGAGCGACATGCTAGTTCCAGTTCTGATAATAGTCTTACTTTGCTGGCGAGAGAGAATAAGTTATCCGGAGATTCGAGAGAGTGTCCTTTAGGGCCGCGAATAAGCGCTTCATGGCCAATAACAACTCCGCGGACAGTGTCTATAACGGGTTGAAATAGAGGGTAAAGTTGCTTCCCCTGAATAAGGGTTAATAGCTCTTTTTTTAAATCACACCCAGGCATGAAACCTCCCATCACAACAGAGACAAAAGCTTAATAAGCTTTTATGACAATGTAATGACAGGAGGTGGGTATTTAGCTTTCGCGTTTTATCGCACGGTGCGCGATATCGGTGCGATAATAGGCATCATTCCAGTTAATTTTATCAACCAGCTGGTAGGCAAGTTGTTGAGCCTCAGTAACGGTTTTACCCAGGGCTGTACAACAGAGAACCCGGCCACCACTTGTGACCACATTGCCGTCATCCATTTTAGTTCCCGCGTGGAATACCTTCTGGTTTTCAGAAGCTTGTTCAGGAAGGCCGTGAATGACGTCTCCTTTATTGTAACTTTCAGGATACCCTCCGGCAGCCATAACCACACCAACTGCAGCGCGCTCATCAAAGTCGATAGGCGCCTGATTAAGTTTGCCTTCAATTGCCTGCTGGCAAAGCTCAACCAAATCCGACTTTAAACGCATCATAATGGGCTGAGTTTCAGGATCCCCAAAGCGACAGTTGTACTCCAGAACTTTGGCAGTGCCGTCTTCCGCAATCATTAAACCGGCATAGAGGAACCCTTTGTATGGCGCTCCTTCTGCTGCCATTCCATCGACTGTAGGTTTAATAACGTGCTGCATAACCCATTTATGGATGCTCGGTGACACTACCGGAGCCGGCGAATAAGCGCCCATCCCACCTGTGTTAGGTCCTTTATCGCCGTTATCACGTGCTTTATGATCCTGGCTTGACGCGAAAGGTACAGCGTGTTCGCCGTCCACCATCACAATAAAAGAGGCTTCTTCACCGCGTAAAAACTCTTCTATAACGACCCGATGTCCGGCATCGCCGAAACGGTTACCGGCCAGCATGTCGTCGATAGCGGCATCCGCCTGCTCCTGACTTTCAGCTATAATAACGCCCTTGCCAGCGGCAAGGCCGTCTGCCTTTATGACAATAGGAACGCCTTTTTCAGCGACATAGGCTTTGGCTGCCTCAACCTCTGTAAAGTTTTGGTAGTCAGCGGTGGGTATATTGTGGCGCTGCAGAAAGTCTTTACTAAACGCTTTAGAGCCTTCTAGCTGCGCAGCTTTAGCCGTGGGGCCGAATGCGGCGAGTCCGGCTTCACTAAAGCGATCAACAATGCCCGCAACTAAAGGTGCTTCCGGACCAACAATGGTCAGTTCAACACCTTCGCTTTTGGCAAAGTTAAGCAAACCTTCAATGTCTTCGGCGCTGATGGCCACATTTGTCAGATTTGGCTCACGCTCTGTACCTGCGTTACCCGGGGCAACATATACGCTCTCTACTTGCTGTGATTGTGCTGCTTTCCACGCCAGAGCGTGCTCACGGCCTCCGCCGCCAACGACCAATACTTTCATAAGGTTAGTTCTGTCCTCTAGTCTGTAACGGGTTTGCGAAACTTCAAGGTGAAGCGATCGCTTTCACCAATGGCTTCATACTTTTCTCTGTTTTCTTCACCCAGCGTCAGGGTTGGAGGTAAAGTCCAGACACCTTTAGGGTGGTCAGCTGTATCTTCTGGGTTTGCGTTGATTTCGGCACTAGCTACAAACTCGAAACCGGCTTGCTCAGCTAAATCTATTACCCAGCTTTCTTTTACATAACCAGAGTCTTTAAAAGCTTCAGCATCTTTTGACTCGGGCAGGCGATGGTCAACGATACCCAGCATACCATTAGGTTTCAGCGTTTGATGAAACTGACGGAATGCCTGAATGACACCTTCTTCGCCTTCTTGCATATACCAGTTGTGAAGGTTGCGGAACGTGAGCACACGATCGGCACTACGAGCCGGGGCCAGGTCAGTGTCTTTACCCGGTGCAAATTCGGTCAAAATGACATTGCCATAGAGCGGATTAGTGGTTAATTTTTCTTTGAAGTTTTCAAGTGAACGTTGGTAGTAATCGCTACCTGAATCTTCCGGAAAGTGTGCCGCGTAAAGCTGTCCTTCATCCGCCAGATAAGGGGCTAATATTTCAGTATACCAACCACCACCTGGCCAAATTTCCACTACCGTCATACTCGGCTCTAGCTCAAAAAACTCTAAAGTTTCTTTTGGGTTACGGAATTCATCACGAGCAGCGTATTTGTCGGTGCGGGATTCATGGTCGACTGCCGCTTGCAAAGAATCCGCCTCGGGGGCTGGAGAGCAGGCACTAAGGGCACTTGCTAATACTATGACAGAAGCGGATGTTATTAATTTTCTCATGCTATCACCTGTAGGGTTGGGAACTTGTCTATTAGACTAGCCCCCAAACGTTACGGACGCAATGCTATGCCCACTGGTTAAGTTGCCTAGTGGCGGAAATGTCTCATGCCGGTGAATACCATCGCGATACCGTGTTCATTAGCTGCGGCGATGATCTCTTCGTCACGGATCGAGCCCCCCGGCTGAATGATAGCGCTGATACCTGCTTCGGCGGCGGCATCAATACCATCTCTGAACGGGAAGAAAGCATCAGAAGCCATAACGGAACCTGGCACACTAAGATTTTCGTCGGCCGCTTTTATACCGGCAATTTTAGCGCTGTAAACGCGGCTCATTTGGCCGGCGCCTACGCCTACTGTCATGCCGTCTTTGGCATAAACAATGGCATTAGACTTAACAAACTTGGCAACTTTCCAGCAGAATAATAAGTCGGTCATCTGTGCTTCTGTTGGTTGCTTTTCAGTGACCACTTTTAATTCGTCTGCGTTAAAATCCTGATTGTCGGTATCTTGTACCAATAAACCGCCATTAACTCGCTTGTAGTCTAGCTGGGTGTTGGTTTCTTCCCAATTGCCGCACTCTAACAAACGAACGTTCTTTTTACCGGCAACCGCAGTTCTGGCTTTGTCGCTGACACTCGGCGCGATAATAACCTCAACAAACTGGCGCTCGACAATAGCTGTTGCCGTTGTTTCATCCAGCTCACGGTTGAAAGCAATAATGCCACCGAAGGCGGAAGTTGGATCGGTCTTAAAAGCACGATCATAAGCATCGGTAATGGACTCACCAATTGCGACACCGCAAGGGTTTGCATGCTTAACAATAACGCAGGCCGGCTCAGCAAAGCTTTTTACGCATTCAAGCGCCGCGTCTGTATCGGCAATATTGTTAAAGGACAACGCTTTGCCCTGAATTTGCGTGGCGCTGGAAACGGTACCGGCTGGAGCATTACGTTCGGTATAAAATGCAGCCGACTGATGTGAGTTTTCGCCGTAACGTAAGTCCTGCTTTTTCGATACCTGCAGGTTTAATGTACGCGCAAAGTCATTTCCACTCAGTTGCTTACCAAGGTAGTTGGCAATCATACCGTCGTATTGGGCGGTGTGTTCGAATGCTGCTACCGCTAAGTCAAAACGAGTGCTGTGACTGACTCCGCCCTGTTCTTCTAGTTCAGCAAGCACGCGTTGGTAGTCATTGGCATTGACAACAATGGTCACGTCTTTGTGATTTTTGGCTGCAGCGCGAACCATAGTCGGGCCGCCAATATCGATATTTTCTATCGCGTCCTCTAACGTGCAACCTTCTTTGGCTACCGTTTCAGCAAAGGGATACAGGTTAACCACAACCATATCGATAGGCGCAATATTCTGTTCCTGCATGACTGTCTGATCGATATCGCGACGACCTAAAATGCCTCCGTGAACTTTCGGATGCAAAGTTTTTACGCGCCCGCCCATAATCTCTTCCTGGCCGGTATGCTCAGAAACGTCAATAACGGTTATGCCTGAATCGCGAAGTAGCTTAGCGGTGCCACCTGTAGAGAGAATTTCAATGCCTTTTTTGGCCAGAGATTGAGCGAATTCAACAATACCGGTTTTATCAGAAACACTGATTAAAGCGCGTTGGATTGGACGGGTTTCCATTGTTTTGCCTTTCTATAACTCAGTTAAATTACGGGGAGGTCAATAAAAAAAGGGCGCCAAAAGGCGCCCAAAAAATTCTTAATTCATGCCGTATTTTTTCAGCTTCTTGCGTAAAGTGCCGCGGTTAATACCTAACATAGTTGCGGCGCGGGTTTGATTACCCCGGGTATAAGTCATGACTTCTTCTAGTAGCGGCGCCTCCACCTCGGATAACACCAGCTCGTACAATTCTTCAGGGTCCTGACCGTCCAGCTGGCGCAGAAAGCTATTCAACGCTTGCTTCACGGAGTCACGCAACGGCTTTGGCTGTGCGTTATTACCGATAGTGGTCAGGGGAGATACGTTTTCACGACTAGGGTTTTGATCAAACATAATACGCTTATCTCTTCTCTACAGTGACAAAATAATCTTCAAGTGCCTTAAGTTGCGCTTCGGCATCCTCAAGACGATTAAATGTTTGCCTGAATTCATCATTGCTGGCTTTTTCTTTTAAATACCAACCAACGTGTTTCCTGGCGATTCTGACACCCTGGTAACTGCCGTAAAATTCGTGCAATTTACCAACGTGATGAATGACGGTTTCAGCCACTTCAGTTAGCGACGGCGGTTGAAGTTCCTTGCCTGTCTGAAGAAAGTAAGCAATTTCTCTAAACAGCCAGGGATTACCCTGCGCGCCACGACCAATCATAATGGCATCTGCCCCGGTATACTCAAGAACTTGTTTTGCCTGTAACGGTGTACGAATATCGCCGTTAGCAACAACGGGAATCGAAACGGCGTTTTTAATTGCTTTTATCGTGTCGTATTCTGCACTACCTTTATACATGCAGGCGCGAGTACGACCGTGAATAGCAAGTGACTGAATACCACAGCGTTCTGCTAACTGCGCTATATCAATACCGTTTTTATGTTCAGGATCCCAGCCGGTTCTTGTCTTTAGCGTTACCGGAACGTCGACAGCGTTAACGACCGCTGTCAGTATCTCTTCAACTAACTCAGGGTGCTGCATAAGCGCCGAGCCAGCCATTTTTTTATTCACCTTTTTCGCCGGGCAGCCCATATTAATATCGATAATCTGCGCGCCCATACTGACATTAACCCGCGCAGCTTCAGCCATTAACTCTGGTTCAGAGCCCGCTATTTGCACGGCACGAATGCCAAGCTCTCCCGAATGGTCCATGCGTTGCCTGGATTTATCGGTCTGCCATACCTTGGGGTTACTGGACAGCATCTCTGATACTGTAAGCCCAGCCCCCGTGCTGTAACACAGCTGACGGAACGGCTGGTCAGTAACTCCAGCCATGGGAGCTAATATGACCTGATTGTCGAGTTGATATGGGCCAATCCGCATCGGTTAAAAACTACGCAGCGAAAGGGTGAGGAATTTTAGGGAATTTGCGCAATAAAGAAAAGGCTATTTATTACGCAATTTGGGTCTTTTTTTCATTTTTTACTATTGACAAAGCGGACGCTTGTTAACCAACCCGAGTACCGCTAAGCATTGCCCAGTCGCCGTCTATAGTCGGAGTGTCGAACTGTATCTGAGGTTGATAAGCTTCAATAACCCCTTCTATTTGTCGCTCCAATATTCCGGATAAGACTAATTGTCCCCCTGGCGCAACGAAGCCAATTATCGTATCGGCAAGTTCACGTAACGGGCCGGCAAGAACATTGGCCAGAACCAAATCAACTTGAGTATTAGGTTGCTGAGTCGGCAGGTAAAGACTGAATTTATCACCGACCTTGTTACGTTCGGCGTTGTCTTTTGTCGCAATCAGGGCTTGCTGGTCAATATCAATACCAGCGACATGTTTGGCGTCAAATAGTAACGCGGCAATGCCGAGAATTCCTGATCCGCAACCAAAGTCGACAACGGTTTTACCCGTGGGGGGATTGGCATCTATCCAACGTAAACACATCGCGGTTGTCGGGTGTGTTCCGGTACCAAAAGCCATGCCGGGATCGAGCAAAATATTAACGGCATCCGGCTGCGGTACTTCCCGCCAGCTAGGACAAATCCACAAGCTTTCGCCAAAACGAATAGGGTGGAAGTTATCCATCCATTCGCGTTCCCAGTCCTTGTCTTCCAGTGGGTCGACTTTGTATTGCAAGTCGTTGTCGAAAACGTTGGACTGCTTCAGGTTGGCAATAATAGCTTTTATATCAGCTTCGGCGTCAAACAAGCCCGTCGCTAAGGTGTGTTCCCACAATATAACGTCGCCGGGGCGTGGCTCAAAAATGGGGGTATCGGCGCCGTCGCGGTATGTAACCGCCTGAGCGCCGTTAGCCATGAGCATGTCCCCCACCTGGGGAGCATGCTCTTCACTGCAAGAAAGCGTCAGTTGTATCCAGGGCATTAATTAATGCCCGCCCAAACCGAGCTTTTTCTCTAGGTAGTGAATATTAGTACCACCGTGCTGGAAGTTTTCGTCTGCCATAATTGATTTTTGCAGGGGAATGTTCGTTTTAATGTTCTCGATGATCAGTTCACTCAAAGCATTACGCATACGGGCTATAGCAATATCGCGGTTCTCGCCGTAAGTAATCAGTTTACCTATCATTGAGTCATAGTTAGGCGGTACTTTGTAATCGGCGTAAACGTGTGAGTCCCAACGAACACCAAAGCCGCCCGGAGAATGGAAACGAGTGATGGTACCGGGAGATGGTGTAAAAGTATCAGGGTCTTCGGCGTTAATGCGGCACTCAACCGCATGACCGCGAATAACGACATCTTCCTGACTAATTGATAGTTGGCGGCCTGCTGCAATGCGCAACTGCTCTTTAATTAAGTCGATACCAGTGACCATTTCAGTAACCGGGTGTTCAACCTGAATACGCGTGTTCATTTCAATGAAGTAGAACTCGCCGTTTTCATACAGAAACTCAAAGGTACCAGCACCGCGGTAACCCAGCTCTACACAAGCTTTCGCACAACGCTCACCAATGAACTTGCGCATCTCCGGAGTAATTCCTGGAGCTGGCGCTTCTTCAACGACTTTCTGGTGACGACGTTGCATAGAGCAGTCACGTTCACCTAAATGAATGGCGTTACCTTGACCGTCGGCCAGAACCTGAATTTCAACATGGCGAGGGTTCTCAAGGAATTTTTCCATATAAACAACAGGGTTGCCGAACGCTGCACGAGCTTCGTTCTGAGTCATAGTGATAGAGCTGAGCAATTCGCTCTCTTCGCGTACAACCCGCATACCGCGACCACCGCCGCCGCCTGCTGCTTTAATGATAATAGGGTAGCCGATGCGCTTGGCAAGCTTCATGTTACGCTCGTTATCATCGTCTAACGGGCCATCGGAGCCTGGTACGCATGGAACGCCGGTTTTCTTCATGGCTTTAATGGCTGACACTTTATCACCCATAAGGCGAATGAGATCAGGTGTTGGACCAACAAAGATGAACCCGGACTGCTCCACCTGCTCGGCAAAGTCAGCGTTTTCAGCAAGAAAACCATAGCCCGGATGGATGGCCGCAGCATCGGTAATTTCAGCGGCGCTAATAATACGAGGGATATTTAGGTAGCTTTCGTTTGCTGGCGCTTTACCGATACAAATGGCTTCGTCAGCAAGTAAAACGTGCTTTAAATTTCTATCAACCGTTGAATGAACTGCCACTGTTTTAATGCCGAGCTCTTTACAGGCTCGCAGTATGCGCAGTGCAATTTCGCCACGGTTGGCAATGACCACTTTATCTAACATGACAAATTCCTGCGGTTACTTTATTCAATGACAAACAGAGGTTGATCAAATTCAACTGGCTCTTCGTTGTCTACTAAAATTTGCTTAACGACACCGGACTTGTCAGCTTCAATTTGGTTCATCATTTTCATGGCTTCAATAATGCATAGTGTTTCGCCAGCATTAACACGAGAGCCTACAGTGACAAATGGCTTGGCATCAGGCGATGGTGCTTCATAGAAAGTTCCAACCATAGGCGAACGAACAACATGACCGCTAATTTCTTCGCTGGCTGGCTCCGCTGAAGCTGCTGGCTGGCTTGCCGGTGCCGCTGGGGCTTGCTGAGGCGCCTGTTGAGGCTGTGGCGCATACTGCATTGGCGCAGGTTGTGCACTGTAACGGTTAATCCGAACGGATTCTTCACCTTCGGTTATTTCCAGTTCAGCAACGCCAGATTCTTCAACGAGCTCAATCAGTTTCTTAATTTTTCGGATATCCATGCTAACGTCTACCTTTAGTTATCTGTGTTATTCAATATGTTTAAAGCTGCTTGTAATGCGTATTCGTAGCCACGGGCGCCAAGCCCGCAGATAACGCCGTCAGCCACATCGGCTAAATACGAGTGGTGGCGGAAGCTCTCCCGGCGATAAATATTAGAAAGGTGTACTTCGATAAAAGGGATTTGCACAGCGAGCAGAGCATCACGCAGCGCAATGCTGGTGTGAGCGTATGCTGCTGGATTGATCACGATATAATCGACAGAGTCTTTGGCGGCTTGTTGGATCCAGTCAATCAATTGATGTTCAGCATTTGATTGTCTGAAATCGAGCGAAGCGGAGTGCTTTTGGGCAATAGCGTCTAACGACTGGGCGATGTCATCCAGACTTTGATTACCATAAACCTCTGGCTCACGTTGTCCCAGTAAGTTTAGGTTAGGGCCATTTAGCACCAATATTTTAAAACGTTCTGCCATTGTGCCGCCATCTGCTGTGAAGTTACGGTAACTATTAAAATTGACCATAACTTTCAGTTTGGGTTCCTATAACAACAGTATTATAGGGAAAAAAAGCAAGATTGCAGCACTTTACTGGTCTTATCAGCGCATTTAGGCACAAGTTTACTCGGAAACTATCTTTTCCAGATGCTGTTCAAAATCTTCAGCGTTCATATAACCGGTAACTCGATACTCAGCTCGCTCCTTGCCTTCAGGGTCAAAGAACAAAATTGTGGGTAACCCCAATACCTGGTAGCGGCTTAGAATTTCAACGTCTTGCGCGTTATTGCGAGTAACGTCGGCCTGAATCAGTGTAAATTGCTCAAATTGTGCCTGAACGCCGGTATCCGAAAAGGTATATTGCTCAAACTCTTTGCAGGCAACACACCAGTCCGCGTAAAGGTCCAGCATTACCCAGCCGTCGCTATTTTCGACTTGTTGCTGTATTTCGTTAATGCTACTTACCTGGGTGAACAAGCCATGACTTTGCTGCTCTAACTGTGCTTTATTGACTTGCCAATAGCTTCCCGCGGTAGCCATAGCTGCCAATAAAATAATTGCAGTGACTTTGGTTGCAGTCCTGATTGACTGGCTGATTGCTACTGCCAGTGATACTGCCGCGAGTATGAAATAGAAAATCCACAACCACATACTGATGCTGGTGGGGAGTAATCGTTCTACTAAAAATAAACTGACCGCTAAGAGTAACCAGCCGAAAAACTGTTTCACCACCACCATCCATGCTCCGGCTTTTGGCAGAAGCTTCCCGCCGCTCAACCCGAACAATATTAATGGAACGCCCATACCCAGGCTTAAGGCATAGAGAATTGCTGCACCGTTAATAATGTCGCCGGATTGCGCGATAAAAAGCAACGCGCCTGAGAGCGGAGCTGTGGTGCAAGGCGATGCAACCAGGCCTGAAATAGCTCCAATAACAAAGACACCAACAACATTGCCGCCGCTCTGCTGACCACTTAGGTTTTGTAGTTTTGACTGCCAACTAATGGGCAGTTGCAGGGTATAGGCACCGAGCATACTGAGTGCAAAGAGTGCAAACAGTGCCGCAAGAACAAGAAGTACGACGGGGTGCTGAAAATAAGCCTGATACTGCATACCTGCTGAGGCGACGACCAAACCTAATAAAGAATAGGTAATGGCCATGCCCTGTACATAGATAAAAGACAGCCAAAGCGTGTTTTTCCAGGTGCGTTCACGGTTGCCCAAAACCACCCCAGATAAGATGGGGTACATGGGAAAGACGCAGGGAGTAAAAGCTAAACCAATACCCAGGGCAAAAAATAACAGTAAAGTGATAATCAAGTGTTGATCTTCTATCCCGAAAAGACTGTTATCAGCGTTCTCTGCTGGTGCTGAAATGTCGCTGTTACCACCATTTGTAGGTAGTTTTATCTGCTTTTCTGTTGGTGGGTAACAAAGTCCTGCATCGGCACACCCCTGGTAAAGTATGGTAATGCTGTCACCGGAAAAAGATGGATCCAGCGTAAAAGACCATTCAACGTAGTTACGGTAAACAACCGACTCGCCAAAAAACTCGTCCGTATGAGACTCTCCTTCCGGAAGTTCGGGGGCTTGCGCAGCAGCATTTGAGGGCACAACCTTGAACCGGTGTTGATACAGGTAGTATTCCGGAGCGATGACCCAACTGACAGTGATCTTGTCGCCGTCAGTTTCGCTATCAAAGTCAAAAGCCTGATCGACGGGTAAAAACTCATTCTGTTGCTGAAAAGGGTTAGATTGAACACCATGAGCAACGGGCGCAACCAAGGTTAGCGCTACGGTAAAAAGTATCAGGCATGAGATGAGCCGTTTTATCATTTGACTGAATCCTGTATCCACGTCAGGTAATCGGGTAATCCGTCTTCTATGTTAATGCTGATTAACTCCGGGGAATCGTATGGGTGATTCGCACTGACAAAGTCTTTTATGTCACCGAAGCGTTCATCGGTTGATTTTATCAGCATAAGCCACTCTTCATCTTCATGTATTTGCCCTTGCCAGGAGTAAATCGATGTCATATTAGGCACTATATTGACGCAGGCGACGAGCTTTTTCTCAACTAAGTTGCGGGCAAGTTGTTTCGCAGAAGAGTAACTGTCTGTGGTGCATAAAATCAATTTGGGTTGCTGAGTCATAGAACCTCCATATAGCGCCAGTGAGTCTGGCAAATTACCATAAAATTTTTTGCGCTTCCCCCTTGATAACAAAAATTCCTCCCCCATTTAATGAGCACGATGATTTTTACACGCCCTTAGGGGTACTAACCACTAACAACAATAGGTTGAGGAGTTATCAACAATGAAACTTCGTCCTTTACACGATCGAGTCATTATCAAACGCATTGAAGTCGAAGCGAAGTCGGCTGGCGGCATTGTTCTGACTGGTTCTGCGGCAGAAAAATCTACGCGCGGTGAAGTCGTAGCGGTAGGCAAAGGCCGTATTCTGGATAACGGTGAAGTGCGTGCGCTTGACGTAAAAGCCGGTGATAAAGTGCTGTTCAGCGAAGGCTACGGTGTAAAAACCGAGAAAATCGATGGTGAAGAGTATTTGATCATGAGCGAAAGCGACATTCTGGCAATTGAAGAATAAGACGCCTGAGTCGCTTATTAGCACAACCGAATAAACGTATTTAAGAGGAAAGCAAAAATGGCAGCTAAAGAAGTCAAGTTTGGTAATACAGCACGTCAAAAAATGCTGAAAGGCGTAAATGTTCTTGCTGACTCAGTAAAAGTTACTTTGGGTCCAAAAGGCCGTAACGTTGTATTAGATAAATCGTTTGGCGCACCAGTTATCACTAAAGACGGTGTTTCTGTTGCGAAAGAAATCGAGCTCGAAGACAAGTTCGAAAACATGGGCGCTCAAATGGTTAAAGAAGTGGCGTCTAAAGCAAACGACGAAGCGGGTGACGGTACGACAACTGCAACCGTTCTGGCTCAAGCCATTGTTAACGAAGGTTTGAAGTCAGTAGCCGCGGGTATGAACCCAATGGATCTTAAGCGCGGTATCGACAAAGCTGTTATTGCCGCAGTTGAAGAGTTGAAGAAAATTTCTCAGCCTTGTGCCGATAGCAAAGCTATTGCTCAGGTAGCGACTATTTCTGCTAACGCGGATCACACTATTGGCGAAATCATTGCTCAGGCAATGGATAAAGTAGGCCAGGAAGGTGTTATTACAGTTGAAGAAGGTCAGGCACTGACTGACGAGCTGGATGTTGTTGAAGGTATGCAGTTCGACCGTGGTTACTTGTCTCCTTACTTCATTAACAATCAGGAAAGCGGTTCGGTTGAATTAGACAACCCGTTCATTCTTCTGATTGATAAGAAAATTTCTAATATCCGCGAATTACTGCCGGTATTAGAAGGTGTTTCTAAAGCCGGTAAACCTCTGCTTATTATTGCGGAAGACGTTGAAGGCGAAGCGCTGGCAACTCTGGTTGTGAACAACATGCGTGGCATTGTTAAAGTTGCTGCGGTTAAAGCACCAGGCTTTGGTGACCGTCGTAAAGCGATGCTGCAGGACATTGCTGTTCTGACTGGCGGTACTGTGGTTTCTGAAGAAATTGGCATGGAGCTGGAGAAAACTCAGCTGGAAGACTTAGGTACCGCGAAGCGCGTTGTCATTACTAAAGACAACACGACGGTTGTTGATGGTAACGGTGATGATGGCGCTATTGACGGCCGCGTTAACCAAATTAAACAGCAGATGGAAGACACAACGTCTGACTACGACCGCGAAAAACTGCAAGAGCGTCTGGCTAAATTAGCTGGCGGTGTTGCGGTGATCAAAGTCGGCGCTGCTACTGAAATGGAAATGAAAGAGAAGAAAGCGCGCGTTGAAGATGCGTTGCATGCAACTCGTGCGGCCGTTGAAGAAGGCGTAGTGCCCGGTGGTGGTGTTGCCTTGATTCGCGCAGCCAGTAAATTAGGTGACCTACGCGGTGACAACGAAGATCAGAACGTAGGTATTCGTCTGGCATTACGTGCAATGGAAGCGCCTCTGCGTCAAATTGCTATGAATGCTGGTGCTGAAGGTTCTGTTGTTGCTAACAGTGTTCGCGGTGGCGAAGGTAACTACGGTTACAACGCTGGTAACGACACTTATGGCGATATGCTGGAAATGGGTATTTTGGATCCAACCAAAGTTACTCGTTCAGCACTGCAGTTCGCAGCTTCGGTTGGCGCGCTGATGATCACCACTGAAGCGATGATTGCTGACATTCCACAAGATGACAACGCAGGCGGTATGCCTGGCGGCGACATGGGTGGAATGGGCGGTATGGGCGGCATGATGTAGTGCGCTCAAAGCTCGTTTAAAGAAGGGAGCCACTGCGGCTCCCTTTTTTTATGGAATTTTTTTGTAAAATAGTACTCTAACCGAATGGTAGTGTCCTTGGCGAAAGTATGGGAGGAAAATTAGCATGCGTGTTCAAGGTATATTAGGAACAGTTTTATTAGCTTTTAGTTTTTCGGCGTTAGCTGGAACGGCTGAGGTTTCGTGGAAAGATGTTGATAGTTACACAGATATTCGACCTGCGGATGGCCTGAAAGATCGTTATCAGCAAAAGGTAATGGACAATTTGACTGAACACTTTCAAAGTTTGGCCGAAAAACTGCCTGAAGAGCAAAAGCTAGAAATTACAGTAACAGATGTTGACCTAACCGGTCGTCTTGAGCCCACGTTTGGACGCTCAACTTCCAATTTCGTCCGTATTGTTCGGGAAATAGACTTCCCCAGAATGGAATTCGATTATCGCTTAGTTGGTAGTGCGGGAGAAGTTTTGAAGGAAGGCCAGGCAAATGTGAAAAACATGAGTTTTAACTACGATGGCCTGGCGTCAAGAGTACGTCGAAATGATCTGTACTTCGAAGAAGAAATGCTAACAGAGTGGTTTGAAGAAACGTTACTTAACCAGCCTGACGAATAGCTTTAAGGCGAGCAAGAGTTTCAGTCATCAACTGTAATTGTTGTACCAGTAACTGCAGCTGTTGTTCGTTGTCTTTGTTTTGTTGCCACTTTTCAAAGTTAGCAGCAATTTCGTTTAGATATGGCTGAAAACGGTTGCCTTTGCTTTCAAATACAGTTTGTTCTGCGAATACACCCTGGAACTTGGCTTTGCCTTGTTGACGTAAATCGTCAAGGTATTGGTCGGCATCAATAACTTGGCGATACAGTTGTTGAAGGTGTTCTTGTAATTTAACTTCTACACTTTCCAGGTTGTCGCTCATAATTTATCCTTTGTTGATTCATTTGTGCCATCCGGCATGATAGCTGTTTTACTGAGCTCCCCCGCCTGCTCGCGTACAAGGCGGGGAACCAGGAATCCCGGTAGCTCGTATGTCATTTGTTGCCACAACGTCTGGGCTTTATCATCGCCGACGGCGAAATGGCTGGCGCCTTCTACCTTATCCAGTTGATGTAAGTAATAGGGTAAAACACTGGCATTAAATAACTTCTCACTGAGCTGAGTAAGAGCTTCGATATTGTCATTCACACCATTTAGTAAAACGCTTTGGTTTAATAAGTGTATACCGGCGTGATGCCATTCTTTTAAAGTGCGAGTTAAGGTTTCTGAAACTTCGTTCGCGTGGTTCACATGCAAAACCAAAACGCTTTTAAACCGACTTTTACTCAGCAAATCTTTCAGCTCGCTTGTCAAGCGAGAGGGTATCACAACTGGCAATCGACTATGAATGCGTAAGCGGGTAAGTTGTGGCAAAAGCTCAAATTCTTTAATGAGCTCTTTAAGCCGTTTGTCATTTGCCATTAATGGGTCGCCGCCACTTAGAATGACTTCGTTGATTTCCGGGTTGTCTTTAATGTAATTCAGTGTGTCTGATAACTGCCGTTTACTGAAGGTTAGCTCGTCATAAGGAAAATGACGGCGGAAGCAGTAACGGCAGTTTACGGCGCAGCCCCCCTGCAATATCAGTAGCACGCGACTTTTATATTTGTGCAGCAGCCCCTCTACCGGTCCTTTCTGCTCCTGCAATGGGTCTGTGCTGTAACCCGGTGCTGAGTCAAACTCGTTGCGTAACGGGAGCACTTGTCGTAGCAAAGGGTCGTTGCTGTCCCCCACTTTCATTTGTTCAACAAAAGGCCTGGGGACTCGCATGGAAAATAGCTTTCTCGCTTTAATGTCACCTAAAAACAACGAAGGCTCTAAACCAAGTGCACGCAGCAAATCTTCGGGTCGGGTGTAGGCTTGCTTCAGTTCGAACTGCCAGTCGGGGCGGTCGTTTAGAGAAATGGGATACGCTGACTCGGACACTTCGCCTCCGTAGCTGCTGCAAATAGCGTATATTTTACCTGAAAAAAGTCGCTATTTGTTTTATTATTGCGCGCAAATCATCAGGTATTTACAAAGGAAAGTCTCGTTATGGCGAACTACAGCACTAGTGAATTCAAAGGCGGTTTAAAAATCATGCAGGATGGTGAGCCTTGCTCCATCGTTGAAAACGAAATGGTTAAACCGGGTAAAGGTCAGGCCTTTAACCGTGTAAAAATCCGTAAGTTGATTAGTGGTAAGGTGGTCGAAAAGACGTTTAAATCTGGAGAGTCCGTTGAGGGCGCCGATGTTATTGAGCTTGAGTTATCGTACTTATATAACGATGGTGAGTTCTGGCACTTCATGAATAACGAAACCTTTGAACAGGTGCCTGCCGATGAAAAGGCGGTAGGTGAAGCGGAAAAATGGCTTGTTGAGCAAGATGTTTGTACTTTGACACTATGGGAAGGTAAACCTATTAACGTTCAGCCACCAAATTTTGTTGAGCTAGAGATTACCGAAACCGACCCGGGCTTGAAAGGTGATACGGCTGGTACTGGTGGTAAGCCTGCGACTTTAAGCACAGGTGCCGTTGTTCGCGTGCCTTTATTTGTGCAAATTGGCGAAGTGATTAAAGTTGATACCCGTTCAGGTGAATACGTTTCCCGGGTGCAGAAGTAACCTAAGATGACGATGAACTGGCGGCCGACAGCGGATTGGTCAGTGCTTGTTAAACGCGCTGAGTTAATGCGACAAGTCCGCCAGTTTTTTTATGAACGACAGATAACTGAAGTCGATACGCACCTCTTATCGCAGTTCGGTGTCACAGACTGTCACCTGAATAATCTCACAACCGAGTTCAAACACCCATTACCTTCAGGAAAGAAAAAGCTCTACCTTCAGACATCACCGGAATACGCAATGAAGCGAATTCTTGCTGCTTATGGGCAAGATATTTTTCAGTTAAGCCATGTGGTTCGTGATGATGAAATAGGCCGTTTTCACAACCCTGAGTTTACCTTACTTGAGTGGTATCGGGTTGGTTACGATGATGTTCAGCTAATAACCGAGGTTTCTGAGCTGCTAACGTCACTATGTGGCGCACCGGAAACTAAAGTGGTCACTTACCAACAAGCTTTTATTGAATATCTGGGCGTGGATCCATTGAGTAGTGCAGGTGTGGATACAATACGGCGACACCTGGTTGAGCGTCCTTCTTTGTCGGAGTGGATGTCAAAGGAAACAGACGAAGACACCATTCTACAAGTGGCTTTTTCCGAGCTTATTGAAAGCCAGTTTCCTGATAATAGACCAATTTGTGTAACCGAGTTTCCACAGTCACAGGCTGCTTTGGCCAGAATCGACAGCAATGATGCACGTGTCGCACGCCGGTTCGAGTTTTATTACCGTGGGGTGGAGTTGGCTAATGGTTATCACGAACTTTCGGATGCCGCTGAACAGCGTGTCCGCTTCAAAAAAGATAATGAGTGGCGAGAAAGGCATGGGCGGGAGATTCAGCCTGAAGATACCCGTTTACTCGATGCTTTAGACTCCGGTTTACCTGCATGCTCTGGTGTTGCTCTGGGATTTGACCGGCTTTTGATGATTATATGTGGAGCAAACACAATAAGTGAAGTCCTGCCTTTTGCTATTGATACAGCATAAGTTTTCGCTGTTTAGAAACAATTTCTCATGATCTCCCTTGGTTATTCTTTCCGTATGTTATAATATAACAACTAAGCGTTTTCGAAGAAGGTATTGCCAAGTATGTCAGCAGAAACATCCAAAAACTTGGATAAAGCAGGAATCTGGATCACCACCTTGTGTGCGATTCACTGCCTGCTGCTGCCTGTTATTCTGCCGCTACTAGCTATGGCGGGGTTGGCCTTTATCGGTGAAGACGCGTTAGAAAATACTATTTTAGGGCTAAGTGTTGTTGTGGGGCTCTGGTCGTTGATTAGTGGCGCACGTAAGCATGGCAAATGGCACCTTTTATCATTATTACTTTTAGGTGCCGTTATTTACTCTCAACGGGATATTCTGGGCCACTGGGGCGAACCTATTATTATTCTCTTCGGCGCCGGGCTGATTATATACGCTCATGTATCCAATCTACGCTTAAACCGTAAGCTCAACTTTTCTGCCCTTGCTGAAGAGCCTGCTCAAAACTAGTTACGTTTCTCTAAAACCACACCTGTTTCAATGTGATCGGTATAAGGGAATTGATCAAACATTGCTGCCGCAGTGACCTCATGAGTAGCCGATATCGCCTTAATATTGTCTATCAACGTACGTGGGTTGCAGGAAATATAAATGATTCTCTGGTACTGAGAAACCAGTTTTAAGGTGTCTTTATCTAACCCGGCTCTGGGCGGATCGACCAATACCGTTTTGCAGTCAAAACTGTGAATATCTGCGTCAGCCGCTCGCTTTGATTCAAGCTCACCACTTAAAGCCGCACTAAACTCTTCAGCTGACATGCGTACAACAGTAACATTCTTGATGTCGTTCAACTCTGCGTTTTCGCGAGCCGCGGCAACGGAGCTTTTGCTAATTTCAGTCGCTAATACACGATTAAAGTTATCCGCCAGGGGCAAGGTAAAGTTGCCATTTCCACAGTACAGCTCTAATAGGTCATGGGAGTTATTGCCTGCGTAGCGCTTGGCCCAGCTGATCATCTTTTGATTGATGATGGCATTTGGTTGGGTGAAGCTGTTCTCTGTTTGCAGAGACAGGTATCTTTTTCCATCAACTTTCAGTTCTTCAGTGACACTTTCCTTATATAGCACTCGCTTTTGCTTACGAGCTCTTCCTATAACCTCTACTTTAGCTATGGAGCTCAGCGCTTCGCGAAGTTGGATGGCTTCCTGTTCCCATTGGTCATCTAAAGGGCGATGGTAGAGTAGGGAAATAATGGCTTCACCGGTGGTGGTTGTCAGGAAATCCACCTGAAATAGTTTGCGGCGTAAAACATCGTTGGGCTTTAATAAGGTCATGAGCTGTTTCATTAACCGATTAATCAGCAAACTCCCTGGTATGAATTCATCCATGCGGATCTTTTCACGCGTTTCAGGGTTAAACATAATGTAATATAAGTCATCGTCTTCGTGCCAAACTCGAAACTCAGCACGCATCCGGTAGTGAGAGGCAGGCGACTCAAACACTTCCACCTCATTAATGTGAAAAGGACGAAACATCTCTCTTACCCTATCAGCCTTCTGTGCAAGTTGTTCTGGATATTCGGAGGTGTCGATTCGTTTGTATGTCATTATGAAGTTACGCCGTATTTGCCGATAATTAGTGAGGGTGCTATTTTACGCATCAACGCGTTTATGTGCCAATGCCCTTTATTTATGTTGGATTTGATCACATTTGCCGAAACTTTACGCAGTCAGCAAAAAAACAGTTATAAAGGCTTAAAAAGCGCTTGACGGGGCGAGTTAAATCTCTAAAATGCGCTCCACGTTCGAGGCAGGCAACGAAGCCGCCGAAAACCTAA